>Ga0209130_1000750_pt1 | contig 28187 bp, 22 predicted proteins | sample AraplaMF_Cvi_mLB_FD_184264 | JGI IMG/M metagenome (GOLD analysis project Ga0209130, IMG submission 184264) | Arabidopsis root microbial communities from the University of North Carolina, USA - plate scrape MF_Cvi_mLB (SPAdes) (version 2) | ecosystem: Host-associated > Plants > Roots > Endosphere...
ACACCGAGGGCGCCGCCTACATCACCGTCAACCTCGACATCACTCCGGATGAAGACGATCCCTTCGCAACCCTGACCGCCTTCGATCCATTCGGCGAGGAACAGGCACAGGTGAGGGTAGCGCCGAACTTCAAGCTGAGCGTCGCAAGCGCGACGGCGTGGATGGAATCGGGATACCGCAAGCCTTCCGGTTCGCAATAACTTCTCGCTTAGGAAATGAAATGCCCCGGCGGTCAATACAGGCCGAACAATTTGCCGCCGAGGCCGAGAATCATTGTCGTGTTGGCGAGCGTCAGCCCGATCATCCAGCGCTGGTTAATGCTGGCTTCACGGCGCACTTCTTTGAATCCCTCATCTACTCGATTGCGCTGTTCGCGGAAAGACTCGTCGAAACAGGCCCGTTGCGTTACCAGCTCCGCTTGCAGTTGATCTGATCGTTCAAGGATCAGTTTTCGAAGTTCTGACACGGCGGCATATAAGCGGTCAATCTCTAGTCGGTTTGTTTCCATTATTGCCTCGGTTCTCGCTATACGCGCCTCATAGTCCATTGTTCCCTCCCGTACGTAAGCCTCAACTCTGACTCACACTTCAGTAAAGGGATTTGACGTTAGACAGGATGCCATGAAAAAAGTTCGTGTTGGCAGGCGCCCATTCGTGACAATGCACGCACTTTGCCGTCTAGCGCGCTGATAAGCTGGATTCGCACAGTTGCGCTCTCGCGTTTGGTTTGCGCGAGCTCAATCGATGATGTTCCTCGCGACGATATAGTCGCCTGACGCCATCGTGGCGTTCACTTTGATCAGGAGGCTCAGCATGATCGCAAGCTCCAGCAGCAAGGTCGTCCAACTCGGTTCTTACAAGGCATCCAGGCGAAACAACTCGATCTCCGGCTTATCGTCGGGGGCATTCATGACGGTACAGCTTCACCTGGCCCATTCGTCAAGCTTCGCTGGCGCGGGCATCATTGCAGGCGGGCCGTTCCGGTGCGCGGAGGTGTTCCGGCCGGACGACATGATGACTGCCGAAGATGCTTGCATTGAGAACTCGCTGTACATCTGCATGAATCCACTGATCCCGCAGGTGTCGCCGGATGCGCAAAAGCTGGCCGACATGGCCAGGCAGACTGCAAAGGCCGGGATGATCGATGCGGTGACCAATCTTGCCGACGATCGCCTCTACATCTTCACCGGCAGCGCGGACGACGTGGTCGATTCGGACGTGGTGGCGCGAACCCGCAAGTTCTATGAGCTGCTGGGCGTGAAGCCGGCAAATATCCGTTACGTCGACAATGTGCCCGCGGGGCACAGCATCATCACCGACAATCCCGAGGATTCGGGCCTGCCCACCAACCAGCCGCCTTACATCAACAATGGTGGCTTCATGCAATCGCATGACATCCTGCGCCATATCTACAACGACCTGCAGCCCGCGGCGGAAAGCCTTTCCGGCCAATTGCTGCGCTTCGACCAGACCGAATTCTTTGCCGACGCGACTGACCGGGCCAGCATGAGCCAGTTCGGCTATATCTACATCCCGTCCAACGTCGCGGCAGGGAAGGTGAAAGAGCCGCGTGTGCACATCGCGCTGCATGGCTGCAAGCAGGGCTACAACTACACCGATTACGTCAACGGCCGCGCCGACATCGCCAACCAGCCGCCTTACGGCAACCGCTATTTCACCACCACCGGCTATAACCACATCGCGGAGAGCAACGACATCATCGTGCTGTATCCACAGGCCGAGGGCACGGACAATGACGCCGTGCAGAACCCGGATGGCTGCTGGGACTGGTGGGGCTATACCAGCGCCAATCCGCAAGCTCCCGACTATTATTCGCGCGAAGCGGTGCAGATCAAGGCGATCCACGCCATGCTCGACCGTCTTTGCGCCTGAGCGACTCTGGAGGACGATATGAGCAAACTTCCCGTTTCCGTCGGACTGAATTCGATCGATAAGCCAGGCGTTCCGGCCTTGCGCGACTCCCGGGCCATTGCGCCGATGGCTGTCTCAATGAAGGCCGGCACGCTGGCGCAGCGGCAGGCATCGCGCATGCTGCACAACAGCGTGTTGTCGGCGGGGCTGGCGAGCCGCTTCGGCGACCCGAAGGTCTGGAGCGAATGGCTGCAGCTTCAGGCGGCCGTCATGCAGCGCCTGCACCAGCAGAACCTCGACTGGCGCCAGGGCTGCGCCATCCTGGCCGAGGACTATGCCCTGATCCGCCATGCCAACACCATGTCCAAGATGGTGGAAAAGCAGGGCAACTTCTTTTCGCAATGGACGCTGCTGTTGACCAACCAGGCGACCAGCCTGTTTGAGCTGATGGAGAACATCCACGTCGATTACGGATATTGGGCGAGCCAGAAGACTTCAATCGAAGCAAGGTAGGCGTTATTGATATGCTAATATCCGGCGACTTTCAGTTTCCGGAGTTTAGATGCGTTACTTGTTCCTTGCCTTGATGGCGGCCTCAGTCCCCGCGCTCGCTGCGGAGCCTTTACCGTTCTGGTTCGAAGGCGATGTCTCGCGAGTCGCGGGCTACCAGTCCGTCGAAGACCATCCCTGCGGTGTGATTGCGATCGTGAAGGTGGACAAGCTTCCACCGTTCGGCAAGGGCCGGCTCACATCCGAAAAGGCCGTTGAAATGGATGCCTCCGGAAAGGCGATCCGGCGCTGGCCGATTCCGGTCGACGCCAGGCCGGTCGCTGTGCGCGATAATCAGTTGCTGTTCGAGTATGACCGTACGCGGTATTGGGTCGAGCCGGACGGAAAAGTCCAGCGCGCAGGCAAGCTTTCGCTGCCTGCGGTGAAGGAAACGCAGTGCAAGACCGCCATTGAGTTCAAAGACGCCGACTACGTTCATTGCGAGGCGTTCCCTGATATGGGAACTCGCGCGCCGCGAACGATCGCTTATGAAGGCGCCTGCGCCTAGAAGCCCAGCGAGTAGCCTAGCGTTACGCTGCGTCCACGGCCGGCGAAGTACCGGGCCGGTTCCACCAGGGCGCTTTGCGAGTAGTACGTGATGTAGTCCTTGTCGAACAGGTTTGCAATACCGACGCGCAGCGTGCCTTTGGCCAGCTTGTAGCTGAGTGAGGCGTCGCTCAGCGTGTAGCCGCTGAACTCTTTGGCCGGATCGTCGAAGCTTTGGTTGAAGGCGTGCTGCACCTGGATATAGGACGACAGCTTGTCGCTCCAGTTGGCGCTCCAGCTTGCGATCAGGCGGTTGGGGGCCACGTTCAGGCCGTCCAGCTTCGCATCCAGGCTGCCGTCGCCGTTGCTGTCGTAGCGCCCCTTGGTGTAGGCGTAGGCGACGCTGGCGCGATGCGCCTTGCTGAAACGGTAGGAAGCGCTGGCGTCATAGCCTTCCAGGCGGGTCTTCTCGCGCGCCATGTTGAACACGCCATTAACGGAGATCACGCGCGCACCGAAATCGGAGTCGGAGCGGTAGTACGCGGCGTCCAGGTCCCAGTCACCCTTGCGCACGCGGGTGCCAAGCTCGATGCCCTCGGTCAGGATCGGCTCCAGGTTGCGCATATTGCTGATCTTCTGTCCTGGCGTATTGATGGAACGCAGCGTGCGGCCAATGTCCGGCAGGCCGAAGCCTTCGGAATAGCTGGCGTACACGGTGACGTCCTTGACTGGCGTGAGCACCAGGCCGGCATTAGCCAGCGTTTCATTGAACTTGATTCTTCCGCCTTCGACCAGGGTATTCTTATATGCGGCCAGGGTGCGGTAGCTGTCCACTTTCAGGTCGGCGTTTTCGCGGCGAACGCCGGCGTGCAGGGTCAGGGTGTCGAATACCTTGTATTCACCCTGGAAGAACAGCGAAAGGTTGGTGTACTTCGATTCGGGCACGAAGGTGCGTCCGGTCAGGTACATATCCTGTTTGCCTTTATCGGACAGCGTGTCGAATCCGGCGGTCAGCTTCAGGCGGCCATCCAGCAGGCCGGCCTTGGTCAAGCCCACTTTGCTGCCGAACTTGGAGGCGACTGCGCGCGACTGGTCGTACAGGGTGCCGGCAGGCGCGATCTTCACGTCCTGGAAGGTGGCCGACTTGTCGGCGCCGAACAAGCCCACGAATTCCTGGTTGAAGATCATTGCGGACAATTCCATGCCGGCCAGGTCGTCATGGTTGTAGCTGGCGCTGCTGGTCCACACGTCGTTCCAGGCCGGAACGCCGGGCGGCGTGCCTTCCACCGAAGTGGAAGGAATGCCGCGCGTGCGGTCGCCTGCCACGCCGAGGTAGCTGGCCTTTGACTTGATGCGGTAGCGGTTGATGGAGAACTGCAGCTTTTGCTGGTCGTCCGGACGGTAGCCGATCTTGGCCAGCACGTCGTAGCTGCGCGAGTCCATCAAGTCGCCCTGGGTGACATCGACGCCGATGCTGCGGCCTTTGCCGTCCAGGTACAGGCCCTGGTCTTCATAGGAAACCGCGAACAGGTAGTCCAGCTTGTCCAGGCGGCCGTCGATGCGGTAGCTGGTCTTGTAGTTCAGGGTGTCGCCTTCGACATGCGCGGTCGGCGTGGTGACCTGCACGTCGACATGCTGGTTCATCGTTCCTTTTTCCGGGCGGCGCGTGATGATGTTGATGGTGCCGCCGGTTGCCCCGAGTCCGTTGATGGCGTTCGGGCCTTGTACGATTTCGATGCGCTCCACCATGGAGTAGTCGATGGTGTGGGCTTCGCGGCCGGTCGGACGCACCGGGTTCGATTGCGGCACGCCGTCCACCAGGATCAGCGGCGTGCGGCCGCGCAGCGTTTCGCCGGAGCCGTTCATCTTGCCGCGGCTGGGCGTGTACGAGGGCAGGATGCTGCTCAATACGTCGGACGAATTGCCCGAGATGGCCAACTGCCGTTCAATCTCCTTGCGGGTAATGACGACCACGGTTTGCGGCGCCTTGTCCGCGGCGACGTTCGAGCGGGACGCCTGGATGACGACGGTTTCAATGGCAGGAACCTGCTGGTCCTGGGCTTGCGCTTGCGCGGCCAGGCCAAGCAGGATGGCGGCGGCCAGCGGATGGTATTTGAACGGGAATGGCTGGTACGACTGCACTGAAAGCTCCTTGACGACTTGCGATGACCAAGGGCTGGCAGGTGGCTGGCTTAGGTGAGAATGTTTCTCATTATCATTCGCGTAAGGCGTTGCTGTCAACGCTGGGTGCGGCGGGCGCCTGGCCAGAAATATCGTTGGCCGGCCCGGTGAATTTCGTAATTGTTTGATGGGGGCCAGCGCTAGCACAATCGAGCGTATCACTGGCCAATTCCCCGACCACCATGAAAAGAACACCTTTGCCTGTTGCGCTGATCGCGTCCGCATTCGTGCCGCTGGCCTGTGCCGTGGCTGCACCGGCCGTTGTCTCGTCGCCGGACGGGCGCATTGCGATCCGGATCGAGCAGGACGCCAGCCGCTTCAGCATTTCACGCGGCGGACAGTCCGTCATTGCGGCGTCGCCGCTGGGTCTCGAGTTCGATGGCGGCCCGGAGCTGGGCGAGCTGGTGCTGGAGAAGCGGAAGAACGTCAAAGTCGACCGGGTCATTCCGCTGATCGCAACCAAGGCGGCGCAAGCGGCGGACCGTTATCGCGGCGCGACGCTGGCGTTCCGCGAGCGGGGGGCTGCGAGGCGCCGCTTGTCGATCGAGCTGCGGGCTTATAACGACGGCGTGGCTTTCCGTTACCGAATCGACGGCACTGAAGCGGTGCGGCTGCGCGGGGAAAAGACGGCCTTCGTTCCGGCGGGAGACCCCGAATGCCTGGTGACAGTGGCGGACCGGGCGCACGAAGCAACGTTCGAACGCATGAAGGTGTCGCAACTGCGTGCCGGGCAGGCGTATGACGTGCCCGTGGTGTGCACAGCGCCGTCCGGTCGGACCGCTTACGCCATCACACAATCCAACCTGGCCGGCTACACCGGCGCTTCGCTAAGCCGGGAGGGCGATGCACTTAGGCTGCGGCTGTCGGCGCCGCCGGAGCGCAGCGCGCCGGCCGTCATCTCGCCGGCGGGACTGACTACTGCCTGGCGCGTCGTGATGATGGGAGACCGCGTCGGTGACTTGATCGGCTCACACCTGATAGGCAACCTGAATCCAGCACCGGTGGGAGACTTCAGCTGGGTCAAGCCGGGTAAGGCGGCCTGGGACTGGTACTCGGGCCCATTGGCCGGTATGAAGCCCGACATGGCGAGCTACAAGCGCTTCATCGATTTTGCTGCGGCCGCCGGCTTGCCTTATTACCTGATCGACGCCGGCTGGGCCTGGGGCACCGGTCCTGATTGCTGGATTGCGCTGCCCGGCACCGATATCACCCGTGCTGCCGACGGCATCGATATGCCGGAACTGGTGCGCTATGCAGCGGCCAAAGGCGTGGGATTGATACTGTGGGCGCATTGGGAGCACGTGGCACCGCGCATGGACGAAGTGCTGGATACCTACGCCCGCTGGGGGATCAAAGGCGTCAAGATTGACTTCATGAACCGCGACGACCAGGACATTGTAGCCTTCTACTACCGCATCGCGGAGGCGACGGCCAGGCGCAAGCTCCTGCTGGACCTGCACGGCGCCTATGTCCCGGCCGGGCTGCAGCGCAGCTACCCGAACTTCATTACCCAGGAAGGCGTGCGCGGAGCCGAGTGGAACAAGATGGACAAGTCCATTACGCCGCGCCATAACCTGATGCTGCCCTATACTCGCATGCTGGCCGGGCCGATGGATTACACGCCCGGCGGCTTCCGCAACGGCTCGCCTGCCAGCTTTGCCGTGCGCGAAGTGAACCCTCAGACGCAAACCACACGCGGCCAGGCTCTCGCCATGTACGTGGTGTACGACAGCCCGCTGCAGATGGTGTCCGACGATCCCGGCGCCTACCAGAACGCCGGCGGCTTCGATTTCGTGCAGCGCGTGCCGACTGCCTGGGACGACACGCGCTTCCTGTCCGGCACACCGGGCCAGGACATTGTGCTGGCCCGGCGCAAAGGCGACAACTGGTACCTCGGGGCGATGAGCGCGGAGGAGGGCGAGCGGGTCGAGCGCGTGGCGCTCGGCTTCCTGCCTGCAGGGCGCTACCGCGTCACCGTATGGGAAGACGGCGATACGCCGAACACAGTGCATCGCATTGAGCGCGCGGTGACTGCACGCGACGTGCTGTCGTTGCGGTTGGCGTCGGTCGGCGGCGCAGTCGCGGTCCTGGAACGCCTGCCTTGAAGGCAGAGGCACGCCGGCATGACCGCTCGCGTTATACTTTCTGCGCTGATCGCCGCGCTGTCGTGGGCCGGCGCGGCTTCTAAAGGACTCTTGATGAAAATTCGCGCTACGGTGATCGTATTGGCAGCCAGTGTCGGCGCGCTGGCCGGCAATGTCCAGGCGGCAGAAAAGGCGGGCAAGCTGGTTGCCTTTGCCGATAACCAGTCATATTGCTTTTACCAGGACCAGAAGTTCTCGGAAGGCGCGGTCTTCAATGGCCGTGTGTGCAGTCATGCGAGTGGGGACAAGGCAGGGGATCTGATGTGGCTGCCGCAGGAGGCGGCTGAATTATCCGGCATGCTGCGCGAGCTCGATCGGGCTCGCCTGCAAACGCAGTTGCTGCAGTCCAGGACCATCCTGGCCGAGACCGAGGCGCGGTATAACGAAGCGGTCGGAAAACTGTCCGGAAAGAAGTGATGATCATTTCTTCCGCCACCGATTACCGGGAAGCGGCGCGCCGCAAGCTGCCGCCGTTCCTGTTCCATTACCTTGACGGCGGCGCCGGCACCGAGACGACGCTGCGGGCGAATGTCGGCGACCTTCAGCAGGTCAACCTGCGCCAGCGCGTGCTGAAAGGTTCGGAGGACCTGGACCTTTCGACAGAGTGGTTCGGCGTCAGGCAGGACTTGCCGCTGGCGCTGGCGCCGGTCGGCCTCACCGGCATGTATGCGCGCCGCGGCGAGGTGCAGGCGGCCCGGGTGGCGGCAGAGCGCAATATTCCGTTTATCCAGTCCACCGTTTCGGTCTGTCCCTTGAGGGAAGTGGCGGAGCAGTCTTCCCGGCCGCTGTGGTGCCAGCTGTACGTGCTGAAAGACCGCGGTTTCATGCGCGACTACCTGCAGCGAGCGCGTGACCTGGGCATCAAGACCTTGGTGTTCACGGTAGACATGCCGGTGCCCGGCGCACGCTACCGCGATGCCCATTCGGGCATGAGCGGACGTCACGGGCCGCTGCGCCGCGTGCTGCAGGCCATGCTGCATCCGCGCTGGGCGCTGGACGTTGGGCTGCTTGGCAAGCCGCATGACCTGGGCAATATCTCGGCCTACCGCGGCAATCCAACCGGCCTTGCCGATTACCTGGGGTGGCTGGCTGCGAACTTCGACCCGGGCATCGACTGGAACGACCTGCAATGGATTCGCGACGAGTGGCAGGGGCCGATGGTCATCAAAGGCATCCTCGACGCGCAGGATGCCCGCGACGCCAAATCCTTCGGCGCCGACGGCATCGTCGTCTCGAACCATGGCGGACGCCAGCTCGATGGCGCCTTGTCAACTGCTCGTGCGTTGCCAGCCATCGCCGATGCTGTCAAAGGGGACCTGACCATCTTCGCCGATTCCGGGGTGCGCACCGGCCTTGACGTGGTGCGCCTGCTGGCCCTGGGCGCGGACGGTGTCCTGATCGGCCGCGCCTTTGTGTATGCGCTGGCGACACACGGTGCAGCCGGCGTACGCAACCTGCTCGCGATCCTTGAAAAAGACATCCGGACCTGCATGGTTCTCACCGGCGTGAGGTCGGTGCGCGACATCGGTGCCGATATCCTCGCGTGAAATGCAGTTCTGCGCTTACTGAAAGGGAACCATGAAAAAAATCCTGCTGGCGGCTGCATGCTTGCTGCCCTGTCTGGCCCTGGCCTCGGCCGAAGTCACGGACGAACAGCGTTCGGCGCTGAAAGCGAAATCCGATCCTGGAAGCCTGGCGCCCGAACTGCGTTTGTCCGACGGGGATATGGCCTGGTGGCGCGACGCAAAAATGGGCATTTTCATTCATTGGGGACTCTACGCCATCCCGGCCAAAGGGGAATGGCAGATGCATAATGAAAAGGTCGATCCGCAGGAATACGCCAAACTGGCGGCGCGGTTCCAGCCCAGGCATTTTGATGCGGATAGCTGGGCGAGAATGGCAAAAGGGGCAGGCGCGCAGTACATGGTGATGACGGCCCGGCACCACGATGGTTTCGCCATGTTCGACAGCCCAGCCAGTTACAGGCAGTTTGACTCGGTCCATTCTGCGGCCCACAAGGACTTTGTCGCGGATTACGTTGCAGCGGCGCGGCAGCAGGGCATGCGGGTCGGGATTTACTATTCGCCCATGGACTGGCGTTTTCCGGGCTACTTCGACCCAAAGGGCATGCCGGAAAACGCGGACCTGATGAAGAAACAGGGATATGGGCAGGTCCGGGAGCTGATGTCCAACTACGGCAAGATCGATGTGCTTTGGTATGACGGCGGCTGGCTTGCGCATCGCGGGTCGGATGCCGACGCCGCATGGTTCTGGCGGCCGGAGATCCTGAACAGGGAAGTCAGGAAATTGCAGCCCAAGGTGGTGATCAATCCGCGCTCCGGTTGGCAAGGGGATTTCGACACCGAGGAAGGCGACCAGCCGGTGACCGGACCGATACGGAAAAAGCCTTGGGAAAAAGCATTCTCGATTGGGCCCGCATGGGGGTACGTGGACGGGCCAGCCATGGAGCCGGGCAAGGTGGTACGCCTGCTGGTCGACGCCGTGGTCCGCAACGGCAACGCCCTGGTGAACATCGGTCCCGATGCCGACGGCAGGATTCCGGAATCGCAAGTTCGAACGCTGCAGGCCGTTGGTGGCTGGATGCGCGTCAATGGCGAAGCAATTTACAACACCCGGCCGGGCCCTTTCCAGCCAGTTGACGGCGTGTACGGTGCGACTACGCGTGGCAGGAATGTCTACGTACATGTGCTGTCCTGGCCAGCCAATGAGTTGCTGCTGCCGCCGCTGCCGGCGAAAATCATCAGGGCAAGCACATTGGCGGGGGCGCCGGTCCGCTTTACCCAGTCCAGCCAGGGCATCTCCATCGCGCTGGCCGAGGCAGATCGCGATGCGGTCGATACCGTCATCAGGCTGGAGACGGGGCCTGACACCTGACGCCGTCCTATTCGAACTGGATCCTGGTGATGTAGTAGGGTTTATACGGCGCGCCATCAATTGCCTGCAGCATCATGCCGTCGATGCTGCGGTTCGCCGCCGACAGCTCGGACAATGGCACCTCGACGATGGTCCAGGTTTTGACCTTGGGCTCGATGACATAGCTGCTATCGAGCGCCTTGCCGTCCGCCATCGCCTTGACCGCCAGGCGTTGCCCACCTTCCGCGCCCCCGTTGATGTAGAAGCTCAATTTGGTGTACGGGCCGGTGGAAAAAGCATCGTGGTGCAGGGACAGCGCGGACCAGGCGTCGCCTTGCACTTTCAGCGGCTTGACTTCGCCTGCTGTAGGGGGAGTTTCGACCTTGGCCCAGCTCCAGTTTTGCCAGCCCGGCTTCAGTTCGTTGTCATAGACCGCGAATGGCGACGCCGCCTGCGCCAGGGCGCCCAATGGCATCAAAACGGCGGCAAGCACTGCGAGCGCGATGGCCCAGCGGCGCTGATTTTCCATGATTCGCTCCTTTGATTGGTTGGTGTTGAAGCTTCATTCTGCGAAAGCTGCCCCAAAGCCGCAATTGCGAAATTTCTCAATGCTGCGAACGCAAAAACTGGCAGGAGACTGCAGAATTTAGTTACTCTTTTTGGCAGATTTCGTAATTGCCTGGCGCTCCCTGTGGTCGCAAAATCGGGCAATGAAGACACCCATGCTCCTTTTCGCAGCTGCCGCCATGGCAGCAGCTGCATCCGGTACGGTGCTCGCCGCTGAAGGCGAACTAGTCCTCCATGGCGCCAGAACCTTGCCCTCCTGGCACGTCACTGTCGCCGGGTTCGAAGGGCCCGAGCAGGTACTGCAGGGTGACGCCGTCACGATTCCGAAGCCGGCAAATTCGCAGGTCCCCACAGGCTACGTTGGCGCGCGTGCAGGCGTCGTGGCAGGCGTGCCGCAGGCACTTGCCTTGCAATGGAAGGACGCCTGGATTGCCAGCCTGCGCTTCGATGGCGCCTCGCCTTTGGATTTGCGGCCCTACGCTGCAGGCGGCACAGTGGAATTCGACCTCAACGTGCTGGAACTGGACAAAGGCGGCATCTATTTCATCATGCGCTGCGGGGAGGAGTGCTACCGCAAGCTGCCCTTCGTCTTGGCAGGCCGCGGCATGCAGGGCAAGGGTTGGCAGCATCTGTCCTTTCCGCTGTCCTGTTTTGCGCGGGACCACGACGACTTCAGCAAGGTGCCAGGTCCTTTTGCCCTGGAGGCGAACGGCAGTGGCGAGGTGGCGTTGGCCAACGTCAAATTCGTCAAGGGCGGCAAGGCGAATGCGGCCTGTCCCGATTACCGGACGCAGGCAGTGACGCCGGAGCCCCTGTCCCATGCCTGGGCCTTGCCTGCCTGGCTGCCGCGCCACCAGCTGAAACTGGAGGAGAACCGCAAGCTGAAAGCTGCCGGCAAGGACCCGAAAGTGGTCTTTATTGGCGACTCAATTACCGAGGGCTGGGAAAAGTCGGGCCGGGCGGTGTGGCAGCGCTACTATGCCCGATACGACGCGGTAGCCCTCGGCTTCGGCGGCGACCACACGGAAAATGTGCTGTGGCGGTTGCAGCATGGCGAGGTCGATGGCCTGGCGCCGAAGGTGGCGGTGCTGATGATTGGCACCAACAACGCGGGCGACCGTCATGACGATCCCGAGGCGACTGCGGCCGGCGTCAAGGCCATCATCGATGATTTGCGCAAGCGTTTGCCGGAGTCGAAGGTACTGCTGCTGGCGATTTTCCCGCGCGAAGAACAGCCGGCAGCATTCCTGCGCCGCCTGAATGAAGAGGTGAATGCACGCATCGCCGGTCTTGCAGACGGCCGCCGGGTGTTCTTTGCCAATCTCAATGCAGCGTTCCTGAACGCAGACGGAACGCTGGCGCGCGATGTGATGCCTGACCTGTTGCATCCGCAGGAGAAGGGATACGAAATATGGGCGCGCAGCATGGAACCGATCCTGCAAAAACTGCTAACGGAGTAAGCACGTGAAGAAAATCAAGACGATGGCATGCTTGGCCGGTGCGCTAGTGCTGTGCGCCAGCGCTTCGCCAGCCGCCTTTGCGGCCGCATGCGCCACCACGGCGGCGCCGCGTGCGGTCGAATACCCATGGATGTCGATCGAGCGCTGGCGACAGATGCACGCCGAGCAGGTGCGGCGCGCGGCAAAAGGTGATATCGACGTGATGTTCCTTGGCGATTCATTGACGGAAATGTGGCCCAAGCCGCTGTGGGAGCGCAATTTCGGCACCATGAAGGCGGCCAATTTCGGCATCGGCGGCGACCATACCGGTAATGTGCTGTGGCGCCTGCAGGAACCCGCCATCGCGGGGATCAAACCCAGGCTGGTGGTGTTGATGATCGGCGTAAACAACATCAATCTCTGCAACGAGGGCGCCGAGGATGTTTTTGGCGGCATCCAGGCCGTGGTGGCGAAACTGCGCACGCAGTACCCCACGGCGCGCATCCTGCTCAATGCCGTGCTGCCGGAGGGCGCGCCGGATTCTGAAGAACGCCGGCGCATCCTGGCGCTCAACCAGAAAATCAGGACACTGGGAGACGGCAAAGCGATCTTCTTCCACGATTACGGAGCGCGCTTCATGGGGACGGACGGAACGCTGTCGCGGGAATTGCAGCCGGACCTGCTGCATTTCTCCGAAAAGGGTTACGGCATCCTCGCCGACGCGATGCGGCCCGATATCGAGCGCCTGCTGGGGCGGGCGGTGACTCCGTGAAACGCCGCAGCTTCCTGGCGGTGTCTGCTGGTGCCCTGGCGGGCGTGGCCATTGTGCGCGAGCCGCATGCGGAACAAGTCTCGGGCAATCCGGAAGGCCCCGGAGTGGCGAGGCCGCCCATTGAGCTGGCGCTCGACGATATCGCGGCCATTCCAGCCCCGCCGGCCGGCTTCGATAGCGAGCGGCCAGGTACTGAGCGCGGCAACGTGGTGGAATTCAGCTATGCGTCGGCAGTCACCGGCAAGCGCCGCAAGGCACGCGTCTACCTGCCGCCCGGCTATTCGGAAAACCTGCGCTACCCTGTGCTCTACCTGCTGCATGGAATCGGCGGCAACCAGGACGAATGGCGCTGGTACGTGCGGGCCAATACTGTTCTCGACAACCTGCTGGCCGATGGGGCCGTGGTGCCGATGATCGTCGTCATGCCGAATGGCCGCGCGCTGGCCGACGACAGCGTGCCGCCGGCGGAGAAGACCTTTACGCCGGAGCACATCGCAGGTTTCGCGCAGTTCGAGCGCGATTTGCTGGAATCGCTGGTCCCAGCCATCGACAAGACCTATCCGACCTTGGCGGAACGCGGCAAGCGGGCAATTGCCGGGTTGTCGATGGGCGGCGGGCAGGCCCTGAACTTTGGCCTGGCCCACCTCGAAACTTTCGCCTGGGTGGGCGGCTTTTCCTCGGCTCCGAACACGCGGGCGGGCGCTGAATTGCTACCGGATCCCGCGGCTGCGGCGCGTCGCCTGCAACTGCTGTATCTTTCCTGCGGCAAGAAGGATGGCCTGATCGGGGCTTCGCAAGGTTTTCACCGTTACTTGCAGCAGCACGGGGTCAAGCACGTCTGGCATGTGGACGAGTATGCGCACGTGCGGGAAAGCTGGGCCGAAAACCTGTATCACTTCTCCAAACTGCTTTTCCGCTAGCATTCGCAGGCTGGCCATTCGCCCGCCCCGTGCAACAGACTGTGTACCGAAAACCTGTATATCCGGAGGCGTTGCGCCAATAGAATCGGTGTTTCATTTTTAAGGAAGCGCCGAGATGCAATCCGCAAGGTTGAAATACATATTTGATCCGCTGTGCGGCTGGTGCTATGCCAGCGCGCCTGCGTTGCAAATCCTGTCCGAAAAGTATCCGGACGCGCTGGAGCTGATGCCCAGCGGCCTGTTTTCGGATGCGGGCGCACGCGTCATGACGCCGGCATGGGCACACCATGCCTGGAGCAATGACCAGCGTATCGAAGCCATGACCGGCCAGCCGTTCAGCGCTGCCTACCAGCGCAACATCCTGCAAAGCCCCGGCATGCACTTCGATTCCGGCGTGATGAATCGTGCGTTGACCGCGATCCGGGCGCTTGATCCGCGCCTTGAGCCGCGAGTGCTGCGCCGGCTGCAGTCGGCCCGCTATGTCGACGGCCTTGACACGTCGAATGCGGCGGTCGTGGCTGCGGAATGCGCGCGGCATATTACCGGCCTGGATGCCGTCGAATTTGCCGGCCGCCTGGAGCAGGATGCCGAACTGGCGCGGCAAACAGACTTGCGCATCGGGGCGGCGCAAGACTTGATGCGCCGCGCCGGGGTGAACGGCGTGCCCGTACTGCTGCTGCAAAGCGGGGAGGGCGAATACGTCGTCAATGGAGCGACATTGTATGGGGACGGGACGGCGCTCCTCGCCGGGATTGCGCGCCTGTTGGCCGCCCCGCCGCCCGTGCCGGCAGGCTAAGTCAGCGAGCTTCCTCCACGATCGCCAGGTCCCAGGGGCCGAGGTAGAGCGTCTCGTCCGCCTTCACCTGGCGCGACGTCAGCAAATCGGTGCCTGGCTTGTACTGGTACTTGAAGGCGACCTGTGCGCCGGAATAGTTGAAGAAGTAGCGCACGTTGCGGCCGAAATCGTTGGTTCCCTTGCGGGTATGAACCTGCGGCGGCAATTGCTGGTCGGGGCCGGCCAGGCCGGCATCCTGCACGGCGGCTTTCAGCACCGCTTTCTGCAGCTTGTCCGACAGGAAAGTGCCTTCATAGGTCACCTTGCCGGCGCCGTACTGGTTTTGCGTGATGGCCGGCCAGCGGCCGAAGAAGTGATGGTCGTAGTAGGCCAGGGCCTTGGCGGTGTCGAGCTGCAGGAACTCTGCCCAGTACTGCACCTTGTTGTCGCCGCCGGCCTGGTATGGATCGTCTTTCAGTGTCAGCGGCTGCGCGAGATTGGAGAATTCCTGGTAGTGGAAGCCCAGCGCTTCGCGTAGCGGGCCTGGCGCCATGGTCCAGCGCACAGCAGTATTCTCGTTGGTGAAACCGCTCTTGAAGGTCATCACGACATGGCCGCCTTTGCGGATGTATTCCGAAATGCGCTTGAGCAGCGCATCGTCGGCCACGTACAGGGCTGGGACGACCAGCAGCTTGTATTGCGAGAAGTCCTGCACTTCAGGGAAGACGAAATCGGTGCCGACGTTCATGTCGTACAGCGCACGGTGCATCTGGCGCACCAGACTGCCGTAATCGGCCTTGCTGCCGCCGCCTCCCCATTGCGATTCTTTGGCGAACGGCATGTCGTTCAGCGCGTTCAGCGAATCGCGGCTCCACAGGATGGCCACGTCGTTCTTCAGCTTCAGGTTCACCAGGCGCGGGCCGATCTTCTGCAGTTCGCGGCCCGTGTGGCTGATTTCGGCATAGGCGCGGTTCGGTTCCATGTCGTGCGACAGCACGCCTTTCCAATAGGTTTCCTGGTTGGCGTGGATCGAAGACCAATGCCAGTATTCGACCATATTCGAGCCGTTGGAGAGGTGGGTATAGACGTCCTCGCGGAACTGGCCGTCATACGGCGGATACTGGAATGAAGAGCTCCAGTCGGTGGACTGGGCGTTGGTCTCCGTAACCAGGAAGTTGTTGCGCTTGAGCGAGCGGGTAAAGTCGGCCTGCAAGGTCTGGTCGGCGCCGTTGTAGTACTCGCGCTGGCCCCAGTGATAGATGTTCACCGCAGGCATGTCGAGGGCGGCCGACACGGCTTCTTCGTTGACGTCGGCGTGCATCGAGCCTGCAAAGTCGTGGGTCACGAACTGGCGCGGCGAGGCGTTCTCGCGCACGAGCCTGGCCTGCCAGTGCAGGAAGTCGGTTACCCGCATCTGGCTCCAGCGCGACCATTCAAGCTTGTAGCCCGTGCTCTGGGCGCCGTCCGGGCGCGGCAGGTCGACCCAGGAGTGCAGGTCCTGGCCCCAGTAGTTCAGGAACCAGGCTTTGCTCAGGTTCTCCGGCGTGCCGAACTTCTTTTCAAGGTGGTGCTGGAATCGTACGAAGACATCCTCGTTGGCCGCACCGTAGCTGCCGGTCTCGTTGTCTACTTGCCAACCGATCACGTTCGGATTGTCCTTGTAGCGGCTGACGATCTTGCGGATCAGGCGTTCCGCGTAGAAGCGGTAGGCCGCTGAGTCGGTGTTCATGTTCTGGCGCATGCCGTACATATTCTGCGCGCCGTTGAACTTGCGGGCCAGGATTTCGGGATTCTGCTTGGCCATCCAGGCGGGAATCGAGTAGGTCGGTGTGCCCATGATGACCTTGATGCCGGCCTTGCCCATGGCGTCGATCACGCGGTCCATCCAGGCGTATTCGAAGCGGCCATCCTCGGGCTCCCACAGGCTCCAGGTCGATTCGCCAAGGCGCACCACGTTGAAACCGGCGGCTTTCATCATCTGAACGTCTTTGTCCAGGCGCTCCGAAGGCATGTACTCATGGTAGTAGGCGGCGCCGTACAGGATGGTCTGCTGCGGCGGGACGGCGGGGGCGGGCGCCTTGTCGGCCGCCATGGCGCCGGCGGCGGCAAGGAGTGCACAGGACAGCGCGCTCGCGAGCAGGGTGCGTTTCAGCATCGATTATTCCTTGGTTTTTTGACAGTACCCTATTGTGCATAGCGACGGGCTGCGCGGGCAATGGCTTGCAAGGAGGCTGCGCAATTTCATATTCCGCGTTGGCGGTTTTTGCAATTGCGGCGCGGGGTTGCAGCTTCCACAATGCGTCCTATAAGAAAGCTGGACGCCAACACCCCAACCGCCCACCCACGGAGGAGACGCTGTGCGGGCACCTTCAGAGAAAGGTAGAACAATGAAACCTGTGTTGATCAAGACCGTTCTGTCATTGGCCCTTTGCGCAGCACCGTTTGCGCAGGCGCAGAATTGCGGCAGCGGCGGCGGCGCCACCGTCTGCCTGACTGCCAGCGGTACCGGCAGCGACGTTCGTTTGAGCTGGACCGTCAGCGGCAGCGTCAGCGGCCTGCAGGTATATCGCGATACCGATAGCGACCCGAATGGGCGCAGCCGCCTGGCAGTGCTGGGCAAGAGCGCAACCAGCTATACCGACAGCAGCGCGAGCCCGGGCACCGTGTATTGGTACTGGGTCAAGTTCAGCGCAGGCAGCGGCAGTTTCAATACAGGTACGGCGCATGCGGTGCGCGTTGGCGTCATGCGCAACATGACCAGCATGCAGATGTCGGGGCAGATGGCGCCGGGTTGGAACTTGGGCAACACGCTGGAAGCGACCGGCTCCTACGTCTGGGGCAGCACCAATTTCAACGAAACGGCGTGGGGCAATCCAAAGGCCAACCAGGCCCTGTTCAACGGCATCAAGGCGGCGGGCTTCAAGAGCGTGCGCATTCCTGTCTCCTGGAAGCAGTACGCCGATGCCAACGACAATATCAGCCCGCAATGGATGGAGCGCGTGACCGAAGTGGTCAACTATGCCCACAATGCCGGCCTGGTGACCATGATCAATATCCACTGGGATGGCGGCTGGATGCAGCCCACCTACGCGCAACAGGGAGTGGCCAACGCGCGGCTGACCAAGTTCTGGACCCAGATCGCCAACAACTTCAAGAACCACGACGACACCCTGCTGTTCGCCGGCACCAATGAAGTCATGGTCGATGGTAACTACAACCCTCCGACCACCGAGTACTGCGACGTGCAAAAGGGCTTCAACCAGGCCTTTATTTCCGCAGTGCGCGCTACCGGCGGCAATAACAGCAGCCGCCACCTGGTGGTGCAGGCATTCAACACCAACATCAACAACTCCATCAGCTGCAATGCAACCATGCCGAGCGACTGGACGGCGAACCGCATGATGATGGAGATCCACTACTACGATCCGTTCGACTTCACGCTGGACGCCAACAGCTCGTCGTGGAAGTGGGGCCAGGCCGCGAATCCGTCGGGCTGGGCCAACGAGTCCTACACCGATGGCCAGTTCCAGAAGATGAAGACCGGCTTTATCGACAAGGGCGTGCCGGTGCTGATGGGCGAGTATGCCGCCATCCTGCGCACCGAATACGATCCGGCCGGCACCTATCGCAAGATGTGGGACCAGTATATTACCCGTGCCGCCTTCACGCGCGGCATCGTGCCGATGTACTGGGATAACGGCTATACCGACAACCACCAGATGGGCCTGTTTAACCGCAACACCGGAGCGCAAGCCTTCCCTGACGTGATCAGCACGATTGTGAACGCCGCAAAATGAAATCGCACTACCACGTACTGGACGGCCTGCGCGGCACTGCTGCTTTCAGCGTGTTCGCCTTCCACATCCTGGAGATGCTGGTGCCGAGCCTGGAGCAGAATCCGATGCGACATACGCATCTCGCGGTGGATTTCTTCTTCGCGCTGTCCGGTTTCGTGCTGGGCCATGCATACGATGGCCGCGGCCTGGCGCCGGCGCAGTTCTTTGCGCGGCGCCTGGTCCGCCTGCACCCGATGGTGGTGGTGGCGATGGTGGTGGGCCTGCTCGGCTACATGCTGGACCCGTTTGCCGGTGATGCGCAGACGGTGGGCGTGGCCCTGTCGCCGGGCCGCCTGGCGCTGACCTTCGTACTGGGCCTTCTGCTGTTGCCGGCCGCGACCCTGCCCAATTACTTCGGCGAGACGCACCCGGTCAACGGGCCGTCGTGGACCCTGTTCCAGGAGTACATCGCGAACATCCTGTTCGGGCTGTTCGCGGCGCGCCTGGGCCGCCGCCTGCACATCGTCCTGTGCGTTGCCAGTGCTGCCGTACTGCTGTGGACCGCGAAGAAATTCGGCAACCTGGGCTTTGGCTGGGGCTGGGACCACTTCTGGGTGGCGCCGGTACGGCTGGCTTGTCCCTTCCTGCTTGGCCTGCTGGTATACCGCATGCGGCTGCGCATCGCGCTGCCAAGCCCCTTCATCGCGCTGTCGCTGCTGCTGTTGCTGATGTTTGCAGCCCCCGGCTTCGGCGCGGCAAACTGGCTGTTCGAGTCGATGGCCGTGATCGTGATCTTCCCGCTGGTGCTGGCGGCCGGGGCCGGCTCGCGCCAACCGGAAGGCAGCTCAGGACCGGTGGCGCGCCTGGTGGGCGAGTTGTCTTATCCGGTTTATATTGTGCATTACCCGTTTATTTATGTTTTCGCGCACTGGATCTGGTCGACCCATCCGTCCAGAACCGTGCTGTCGATGGCCATCGTTGCGATGTATTGCGGCGTGACCCTGTTTGCGCTGGCGCTATCGCGCTGGTATGACAGGCCGCTGCGCGCCTGGCTGTCGCGAACCCTGTTTGAACGCCCGGCTGGCCAAGGCCAGCCGAGCGTTCAGCCAATGTTGTAACCTGTAGTCTCCTCTACCTTTTCCGGTAGTTTTCGGGGCGGCCGCGGCCGCCCCTTTTTTCGAGGAAGCGATGAAATTGAAGAAAACGATCAGTCTCCTGTCCGCCGCCGTGGCAATGTGCTGCGGTACTGCGCTGGCCGCGCCTGATGGCAAACCGTGGATGAATGCACAGCTGGGTGCGGCGGAACGCGCCAGCCTGGCTGTCAAGGAAATGACCCTGGATGAAAAGCTGAAGCTGGTGTTCGGCTACATGGGCGCCGACATGGAGCACAAGAAGTACAAGCGTCCCGAAGAGTCGCACGTGCAATCGGCCGGCTTCGTGTATGGCGTGCCGCGGCTGGGCATCCCGAACTTGTGGGAAACCGACGCAGGCATCGGCGTGGCCAGCCAGGCCGGACCGCACGCGCGTCCGGGCACTGCATTGCCGTCAGGCCTGAACACGGCGGCCACCTGGGACCTGCAGACCGCCTTCGCCGGCGGCGCCATGATCGGGGCGGAAGCGCGCGGCTACGGCTTCAACGTGCTGCTGGCCGGCGGCGTGAACCTGATGCGCGATCCGCGCAATGGCCGCAATTTCGAATACGGCGGCGAAGATCCGCTCCTGGCGGGCAAGATGGTGGGTGCCCAGATCAAGGGCATCCAGTCGCAGCGCGTGGTATCGACCCTGAAGCACTTTGCGCTGAACGACCAGGAAACCGGCCGCACCACCCTGAACGTGAATATCGACGACCAGTCGGCCCGCATGTCGGACCTGCTGGCCCTGCAGATCGCCAAGGAAGAGGGCAATCCCGGCGCCGTCATGTGCTCCTATAACCGCGTCAACGGCGTGTACGCCTGCGAAAGCAATTACCTGCTGACCGAGGTGCTGAAGAAGGACTGGGGCTTCAAGGGCTGGGTGATGTCGGACTGGGGCGCGACCCACAGCACGATCCCGGCAGCCAATGCGGGCCTGGACCAGCAATCGGGCATGCCATTCGACCTGGCCGACTATTTCGGCCCGCCGCTGAAAGAAGCCGTGATGAACGGCTGGGTGCCGCAAGCCCGCCTGGACGACATGGCGCGCCGCGTGCTGCACGCCATGTTCGAACACGGGGTGGTGGACCATCCGGTGAAGGCTGAACCGGACAAGATCGACTTCAATGCGCATGCCGCAGTGTCGCTCAAGGATGCGCAGGAAGGCATGGTGCTGCTGAAGAACAGCGGCGCCGTGCTGCCGCTGGATAAGTCGGTCAAGCGCGTTGCCGTCATCGGCGGTTATGCGGACAAAGGCGTGCTGGCCGGCGGCGGTTCTTCGCTGGTATATCCGGCCGGCGGCAACGCGGTGCCGGGCATGGAACCGAAGACCTGGCCAGGCCCGGTGATGGTCTACCCGTCCTCGCCGCTGAAAGCGATCCAGAAGCGCTTGCCGTCGGCTACCGTGTCTTTCACCGATGGCGCAGACAAGGCGGCAGCGGCCAAGCTGGCGCAGGAAAGCGATGTGGTGCTTCTGTTCGCGACCCAGTGGACCGGCGAAGCCTTCGACGTGCCGAACTTGTCGCTGCCGAATAAACAGGACGAATTGATCGCGGCGGTGGCTGCGGCCAACCCGAAAACCGTCGTCGTGCTGGAAACGGGCGGCCCGGTGACCATGCCATGGCTGCCGAAAGTGCCGGCCGCGCTGGAAGCCTGGTACCCGGGCACCAGCGGCGGCGAGGCGATCGCCAGCGTGCTGTTTGGCGAAGTCAATCCGTCCGGCCACCTGCCCGCCACCTTCCCGGCTTCGGACGCACAGTTGCCGCGTCCGGCCTTGGATGGCTATCCGGAAGTGGAGAACAAGCGTTTCGAGGTCCACTACGGCGAAGGCGCGGCGGTGGGCTACAAATGGTTCGACCGGAAGGGCCTGAAGCCGCTGTTCCCGTTCGGCCATGGCCTGTCGTATTCCGAGTTCGGCTTCTCCGGCCTGTCGGCCAGCGTGAAGGACGGGGTGCTGCAAGCCTCGTTCACGGTGAAGAACACCGGCAAGCGCGCCGGCAAGGAAGTGGCCCAGGTCTATGTCGCCCCACTGAAAGCCAAATGGGAGGCGCCGAAGCGCCTGGCTGGCTTCCAGAAGGTCGACCTGCAGCCGGGCGCCGAAACCAGGGCTTCCGTCACGGTCGATCCGCGCCTGCTGGCCATGTACGACTCGGCCAGCAAGACCTGGAAGGTCGCCAAAGGTGATTACACAATTATCCTGGCAGCCGATGCGGCCGGAGACAAGGCGCAGAGCACAGTGGTGCACCTGGAGGCTGCCGCCTATGATGTGAACGGCAAGCCACTGCGCCAGGCGCGCTAAGGGCAGGGTGGGGCGAGCGTGCCCCCCTTTCACTGGTTGAACTGTTATGATGCAACGAGCAAGCCCGGCAAGAGGCATTGCGACGAGACAGTTCAACCAATCCGAACATAATGCAACAGTTTTTTAAGAAGGCGCTGCTGGCGCTGATCGGCCTCGTGATCGGGGACGCCTTGCTGGCATCATTCCTGTTCTACCAGAGCTATTTGTCTGTTGCGCTGGTACCTGCATCCAAGGCTGGCGCGGGCTGGCATTATATGACTAATTCGGATGTGGAAATGGGCGGCACGTCAACAGTTGCGATTGCCGTCCCCCAGCACGGGCAACTGCGCTACGAGTTCAAATTGACCGAGGTCGGCAAATACCCGTTCGCCTCCGCAGGCCTGGTGCTGCACGACTCCAAAGGCCGGCTGGCCCTGGTGGATTGGTCAAAATATTCCGATATCACTTTCCTGGCCAAATGCGCGCCGGCCAATTCGATGGTTTTCAGCGTGTCCACCTTCGACCCAAAGGTCTCCAGGGTGGGATAGTTCCTGACTTACCGTTCGCCGGGGACCTACTTTTCGTGCAATGAGCGCGGCGTGCCGGTTTCGCTGGACCTGACGCGCCTGACCATTCCCGATTGGTGGTTCTACACCGTCAAGCTGGACCTGTCGCACCAGGGGTATGAATTGACCAAGGTGGCCAAATTCATATTCGGCACCAGCAGCCAGAGCCCGATGAACGTCGCCTCCAGCCTGGAAATCAGCGAACTGGAACTGCACGGCCGCGATTACCGCTACATCGCCGCACTGGTCGTGATGCTGTTGGCCAGCTGGGCTGCTTTTGCATGGTGGTTTTTCCGCGCCCATTCGCTGGCCTTGACAGCCAGCCTGAATTCACGGATGAAAAAAGACCTGCCGCTGGTCGCCTATCGGCAATTAACCCTGGAACCATATAAGGATAAAGAAAAGGCCACGGTGCTGCGATATATTGCCACCAATTATACGAATACTGAACTTGACCTGGAATCCGTGGTTTCGGCAACTGGCACCAATCGCAATAAGGTCAACGAGCTTTTAAAAACGGAACTCGGAATGACATTTACCAGTTACCTGAATAAATTGCGGCTGACCGAGGCTGCCAGGTTATTGGCGGAGAAAAGCGGCGCCGCGATCGCAGAAATTGCCTATTCGGTTGGTTATTCCAACGTTTCCTACTTCAATAAGCTGTTCAAGGAAGAATACGGCTGCACGCCGAAATCCTTCCGCTTGCTGGCAACCCAGCAGGAAGCAACATGCGAAGCGGCACCTGCCGACGCGCCGCCCGCTTCCGCCACAGAACCCGGCTGATGCGCTTGCACTCCCTGCAGGACTAATCGCATTTTTTGCATTTTGATAGAAATTTCCCTGTGGGCGTTACCGCCTGTGGTGTGCTTCCTCCTATGCTTGGGGCAACGGTGGCTTAGCTTCCGCTACCCACTGTTATAGAGAACCGTTCAATACTGAAGTAAGACCGGGGGTGCACGACGCCACCCGGCTATACGGAGACACCATGAAGAACACCATGCGCGGCATTTCTGCCATTTCCCGTCCCTGCATATTCAAAGCGCTACAAGTAAGCGGCAATCGCCATTTGTTTGCATTCCATTGAAACCTGTCTGGGAATGGCGATCATGAATACTTCGAAAGCACACCGTATTGCCCTGTTATTCAACGCTAATAAAAGTTTCGACCGCGACGTTATTTCCGGCGTCGCCGCCTACCTTGGCAGCACGCGGGCAGCCTGGGATTTATTCCTGGAAGAGGATTTCCGCCTGCGCCTGGCCGGAATTGAGAATTGGCAAGGCGATGGAATAATTGCCGATTTCGACGATCCGGCAGTGGCAGCGGCGCTCTCGCGCTGCAACGTACCGGTGGTGGCGGTGGGCGGCTCCTATGCCGACGAGGCGGAATACCCGCGTGGCATCCCCTACGTGGCGACCGATAATTTCAAGCTCATCAAGCTGGCGCGTGACCACCTGATCGACGTCGGTCTGCACCGTTTTGCTTTGTTCAGCCTGCCCAAGGCCAGGGAAAACCGCTGGGCCCAGGAACGCGAGATCGCGTTCCGCAGCCTGATGGAAGCCGATAGCATGGATGCCGAAATCTTCCGTGGCTGCGAGACCAGCGCCTCTGCCTGGGACGAGTCGGTGGAGGGACAGATTGCCTGGCTGCGCAGCCTGCCCAAGCCGGTCGGCGTCATTGCGGTGACCGATGCCCGCGCACGCCAGCTGCTGCAGGCCTGCATCATCGCCGGCATCGCGGTACCGGAACAGGTGGCGATCATCGGCATCGACAACGATCCGCTGGTGCGCATGCTGACCCGCATTCCGCTCAGCTCCGTGATCCAGGGGGCGCAGGAGATGGGGCGCACCGCAGCCCACCTGCTGGACCAGATGCTGCACGGCGTGCGCCTGTCCAATACCCGCATCATGATGCCGCCGGCCGGGATCAATGTGTTCGCATCGAGCCAGCACCAGGCGGTACGGCACCCGCACGTGGCCAGGGCGCGGCACTTCATCCGCCAATATGCCTGCCAGGGCATCAAGACCCACCAGGTGGCCGAATATGTCGGGGTTTCGCGTTCCTCGCTGGAGGCTTATTTCCGGCAGGAGCTGGGCTGCAGCGTGCATGACGTGATCCTGCAGTTCAAGCTCAATGCCGCCAAGGCTGGGCTGGAATGCGGCGAACGCAGTATTGCCGATGTGGCGCTGGAGTGCGGGTTCACCTCGACCCAGTACATGCACCTGGTGTTCAAGCGCGAACTTGGCTGCACGCCGCGGGCTTACCGCGACAGGGCGCTCGCGGTGGAATCGGAGTAGAGCGGGAGCGGGTCAGACTCAAGGGTCTGACCCGTCCGTGCCGCGCCAGCGGCCTGGCCTAATGGCCTGACGCTGAACGGTAGCCGATGCGGAATCCGCCCCAGTGCCTGCCGTTGACGTAGATTGGGGCGGACAAATCGTGCATCACTTCGCCGGTATCGCGCTTGTATGTCTGCAGCAGGTAAGGCTTGGTATTGGAGCCGCAGCGCGAACCGGTGCGGTCGTTGAAGATGCGCTTGGTGCGGTTGTTGACCAGGTCGGTGGCGTAGTCGCCGGTCAAAGGCTGCGAAAACTTCTTGTTATGGGTCGGGAAGTAGCCGTTGTTGTCGACTGCGCCGGCAAAGGCCAGCTGCGGCATGGCTGCCAGCACTGCTTCCTGCAAGGCGGGCAGTGCGCGGTCGGTAAACTTGTCGAAAGCGCTGCGGTGCTTAGGCGGATCAGTGTCCGGGATCGGGATATAGCGACGGTCGAACAATGCTGCCTCGCTGATCTCGCCGCTGGCGATGGCCTTCTCGAACAGTTTGCCGACATTGCTGGCGGCCTGCTGTGCGACGGCGCGAATCGCGTCATGCTGCGTGGCGGCGTTGCTTTCCGTGGTGGCTTCGAACAGCGATTCGGCGCGTTCGGCCAACGCCTGTGCGGAGCTGGCGGCGCGCGGCAACTCGGCCTGCATGCCAAGCATGCCGTCGCGGATCTGGCCAATCGCTTCGGCAATGTGGCGGGTTGACGCGGCATGTTCGCGCGAGGCGAGGGCGATCTTGTGGATCTCGCCGTGCGACTCTGCGGCGCAGCGTTCGATGGTGCTGAAGCTGGCGTGCACGCGTTCCACTTCCACCGCCGCCTGCGCGACCTTGCCGGTGAGCGAGGCCATGCCGGACGAGGCGCGCTCCGCTTCCGCCAGGATGGCGGTTACCTTGTGCCCAATGTCGGCGGTCGCTTCGGCCGTGCGCTGGGCCAACTGGCGCACCTCACCGGCCACGACTGCGAAGCCTCGCCCATGTTCGCCGGCGCGCGCCGCCTCGATTGCCGCGTTGAGGGCAAGCAGGTTGGTACGCGTCGCAATTTCGGTAATCACTGCCGTGATGCCGTGGATGCTGCGCGACTTTTCCTGCAAGGCGTCCATCAGTTGCGAGGCTGCTTGCGCGTTGCCGCGCGCATCGCTGATCTGCTGCAGGCCCTGGTCCACCGCGCCGCGCCCGGTCACGCTCTCGCGCCGCACCATGGTGGCGACTTCGGACGCACGTTCGGCGTTGGCAGCGATTTCCTCCATCTCGCTGGCGCTGGACGCGGAACGGACGGCGATCTGGTTGGTCGACTCGACGTCTCCAGAAATCCGCTTCCTGATCGAATCGACGAAGTAGGAGGTCTCGGCCGCACCAATCATGATGGTGTCGATTTCGTCGGCAACCTTTTCCGCCAATACGTTCTGTTGCGTGCCGCCGCTGCGCAACAGCAGCAGGCTGGCGCCGGCACTGCCCAGCGCCGCCAGGCAAGCCAGGGGAAGGGGCGCAATGCCGGAGCCGGTAGCCCAGTAGCAGGCCATGGCGGCGGCAACACCAGCCACGGCGGCCGAGGCGGCCTTGCCGATGCGTTGAAATTGGAGGGGTCTCGTCATGGCGATGCCGCGCTATTGGTTGTGGTTATGGCCGGCTTGCAGCCAGCATGTCTCTGTCTTTATTGTCGGGATGAAACTTACGGAGGCCTTACACCAAAGAAAAATGCCGTTCAGCGCGAACTGAACGGCATCAGGTTTGGGGCGCCGCTGCTTACCAGAGCGAACCGTAAATCGCTGCCAGCGCTACGGCGATCACTGCGGAACCGAGGGTAAAGGCGCCGTCGACGCGGAACATGGAGGTGTCGACGTGCAGGTGCTTGGCAATCGTGCCGTCGCGCTTGGCTTCGGCCAGTTTGCTGATCAGGACCATGCCCGCGACCACGAACCAGAACACGATGAACATGCGGTCCAGGAATGGGATTTCGGCCACGCCCGCTTCGGTCACCTTGGCGAAGCCGATCGGCACCAGGAAAGACAGGTCCATCATCCCCGGCAGGAACTTGAGGATGATCGAACCCACCAGGCCGCCCACGGTGGCAAACATCGCGGCGCCGGAGGTGGTCTTCTTCCAGAAGAAGCCCATCAGGAACATGGCCAGGATGCCGGGCGAGACGAAACCGGTGTATTCCTGGATGTACTGGAAGCCGCCTTTCTTGTCGATGCCCAGCAGCGGTGCGATCAGCACGGCCAGGGCCATGGACACCACCACGCTGACGCGGCCGATCCACACCATGCGTTGTTCGGTGGCCTGTTTGTTGAAGGTCTTGTTGTAGATGTCCAGGGTGAAGATGGTGGCAATGCTGTTTGCCTTGCCGGCCAGGGACGCCACGACAGCGGCGGTCAGTGCGGCAAACGCCACGCCTTTCAGGCCGGACGGCAGCAGGTTAAGCAGCACAGGGTAGGCGCGGTCCGGATTCAGTTCGCCGCCTTGGCGCATGGCGTCGCCCAGGGCGCCGGACTTGTCCAGCGCGTAGGCCGCAATACCTGGCAGAACCACGATCACCGGCATCAGCAGCTTGAGGAAGGCAGCGAACAGCAGGCCTTTGCGGGCGGTCGGCAGGTCGGCGCCCAGGGCACGCTGGGTGATGTACTGGTTGCAGCCCCAGTAGTTCAGGTTGACGATCCACATGCCGCCCAGCAGGACCGACAGGCCCGGCAGGTCCATGTAGTTCGGATCTTCGCGCTTCAGCACCATGTCGAAATGGCCGCGCGCCACGCCGAACAGTTCGGACAGGCCGTCGATGGCGCCTTTCTTGCCCGCCAGGCCGGCCACCAGGTCCAGTGCCAGCCAGGTCGTCACCAGGCCGCCCACCACCAGGCAGGCCACCTGCACCACGTCGGTGTAGCCGATCACCTTCATGCCGCCCAGGGTAATTACTGCCGCGAACACGGCCAGGAACAGCATGCAAGGCAGCAGGGCGATGCCGGACAGGCTGGAGATCGCCAGGGCGCCCAGGTAGAGGATGGAGGTCAGGTTGACTACCACGTACAGGCCAAGCCAGAACAGGGCCATGGTGGTTGCCACCGCTTTGCCGTAACGCTGTTCGAGGAACTGCGGCATGGTGTAGATGCGGTTTTTCAGGTAGACAGGCATGAAGAACACGGCCACGATGACCAGCGTGGCGGCTGCCATCAACTCGTAGACCGCGATGGCCATGCCGATCTTGTAGCCGGAGCCGCTCATGCCGATGAACTGCTCGGCCGAGATGTTGGAGGCGATCAGCGAGGCGCCGATGGCCCACCAGGTCAGCGAGCCTTCAGCCAGGAAGTAGTCATGCGAAGCCTGGCCGGAACTGCTTTGCTTGCGGCGGTAGATCCAGATGCCGTAGCCGGCAACGGCAATGAAGTAAATCAGGAAGACGAACAAGTCTACGGTTGAAAAAGTACTCATGCGGTGCTCACAAAGTGGGTTGTCTCTGGCCTGGCGCGCGTGGGCGGCGCACCGGGCCTGTTTTTCGAATCGGTATCGGAAGATCGTAGGCGAAGGGGCCTTTCCATTTCCAATAACAC
>Ga0209130_1000753_pt1 | contig 28066 bp, 20 predicted proteins | sample AraplaMF_Cvi_mLB_FD_184264 | JGI IMG/M metagenome (GOLD analysis project Ga0209130, IMG submission 184264) | Arabidopsis root microbial communities from the University of North Carolina, USA - plate scrape MF_Cvi_mLB (SPAdes) (version 2) | ecosystem: Host-associated > Plants > Roots > Endosphere...
CAAGGCCTTGCGGTCCCCTGCTTTCATCCTTGGATCGTATGCGGTATTAGCGTAACTTTCGCTACGTTATCCCCCACTCTTGGGTACGTTCCGATATATTACTCACCCGTTCGCCACTCGCCGCCAGGCCGAAGCCCGCGCTGCCGTTCGACTTGCATGTGTAAAGCATGCCGCCAGCGTTCAATCTGAGCCAGGATCAAACTCTTCAGTTCAATCTCTGTTTTTCGGTATTGCTACCGAGGTCACTCACTCAAAATACTGACGAAATCTCATAAAGAGATTTACGTTTAATTTTGTGCGAGCGTTATAACGTATATTTTGAGCATCAGGCCCGAAGGCCTGGGCATATCGTCAAACGCCCACACTTATCGACTGTTGATTTTTAAAGATCGCTGCCTTATCGTTGACAAAGCGTTGTGTTTGTCAGCAGCAGAGAAGCGAGATTATGCGGTACAGCATGCAACTCGTCAACCCCATCTTTTCTCGTTTCGCTTCGCTGAATTTGTCAGCGCTGCGTTGCGAGGGACAGAACTATAGCAAGCCACATTCACTCTGACAAGGGCCACACGTGAAAAAGGTTTGGGATGTCATCTAAACAAGCGCAAGCACGTCCACCAACGGTATTGGTCGTCGACGATTCGCCGACCTTGCTGCTCGCACTGCTCGATCACCTGAGCCACCACGGTTTCCTGGTCGTGCTGGCCCACGATGCGCGTGAAGGCATGATGCGGGCGGCGCTGGCGGAGCCGGACCTGATCCTCCTGGACATTGTGATGCCCGGCCTGGATGGCTTCGAGGCTTGCCGGCGTCTCAAGGCCGATGCCGACACGCGCGACGTGCCGGTCATCTTCATGACAGGCCTGAGCGACGCCAAGCAGATTGTCAGCGGCTTCGCTGTCGGCGGTGTCGACTACATTACCAAGCCGTTCCAGGTCGAAGAAGTCCTGGCCCGCATTAATACCCACATCGCCCTGCGACGCGCGAACAACGAATTGAAACAGGCTTACCAGTCGCTGGCGCGCGCCCAGGAAGACCTGGTGCACCATGAAAAGCTGGCGGCACTCGGCTCCCTGGTCGCCGGCATCGCGCATGAACTGAATACGCCGATCGGCAATAGCCTGATGGTGGCCAGCACCTTCGAGGCGCAAACGGGCGAGATTCGCGAGCACTTCAACAAAGGCGAGAACATGCGGCGCTCGGAGCTGGTCGGCTACCTGGATAATGCCTGCACGACGACCGAAATCCTGATGCGTAACCTGCAGCGTGCCGCCGACCTGGTCACCAACTTCAAACAGGTGGCGGTGGACCAGACCAGCACCCAGCGGCGCACCTTCCTGCTGGCGGAAGTCGTATCAGGCAACATCCTGACGCTGCTGCCATCGATCAGGCGTACGCCGTTCGAAGTGGTGCAGTCGGTGCCGGATGAACTGATGATGGACAGCTACCCTGGCCCGCTCGGCCAGGTGATTGCCAACCTGGTCAACAACGCCATCATGCATGCCTTCGACGGCCGCAGCGAAGGCAAGGTGGAACTGGTGGCGGAGTACGAGAAGCCCGACTGGGTTGCCCTGCACGTGCGCGACAACGGCAATGGCATCAGCGCCAGCAACCAGGAACGCATCTTCGATCCCTTCTTTACCACCAAGATGGGCGTCGGCGGTTCAGGCCTGGGCCTGCATATCGTGCATAGCATCGTGTCCGATGTCCTGGGCGGGCGCATTACCGTCCGCAGCACGGAAGGCAGCGGTACCTGCTTTACCCTGTCCCTGCCGCTGGAGGCTCCTCGTCACTGAAGCGGTGTCCCGCGCAGTCACGCAGGCGCTGGCGGCTGTCCTTGTACCATTCGACGAATTCACTGCCTTCCATCGGCTGGGCAACCAGCGGGCCTTGCCCGGTGCTGCAGCCCATTTCCCGCATCAGCGCCCAGTCGTCGACATTCTCAATGCCGTCCGCACAAGCCGGCACGCCAAGCTTGCCGGCCATGGCCAGCAAGCTCTCGAACAGCGGCCGTCGATGGCTACGTTGCGCTGCCTCGTGCACGAACAAAGAATCGATCGCAATCTCCGACAGCGGGAAACAGGCAAAATCGCGCATCTTTGCCTCATAGCGCCCGCAGTGGATGGCGCCGACACCGTAGCCGCGCAGGCTCAGGCGGCCGATATTGTGCAGCGCTTCGGGTTCGCAGGCAGCAATCACGGCTTCGCTGATTTCCCAACAGACGCTGCCAGGCTTGACGTCCTGAGCCTGGATGCCTGCCACCAGCCGGCCCAGCTCCCCCAGGTCCTCCAGCAGTTCGACCGGCAGCGGGAGCGACAGTTTGATCGCCGACAGCCCCATCTCCTGCCAGCCGTGCAGGTCGCCCGCAGCCTGGGTCGCCAGCGCCAGCAAAATTGCGCCGATGGTTTCACTATCTCCGGCCAGCACCGGAAGCAGGCTGGCGACGTCGATTGGATTGCGCCCAGGGCGGCGCCAGCATCCCTGAACCGCAATGCCCACCATCCGGCCACTATCCAGCGCCACCCGCGGTGCATATAAGGGAATGAACTCTTCGGCCGCCAAGCCAGCTTCTATTTCCGTGATCGTGGGGACTTCCGGCGCGGCCTCCTGTTCCAATTCGGCCAGCGCCAGCATCGATGCGCCGTGCAGCAGGGCTTGCAGCGCTTCCAGCCGCACCGGTTTGGGCATCGTGGACAGCAAGCGCATTGCGCTGCCCGAAGGCAGGCTGCGTGCCGCTTCCGTCAGGCGCGGCTGGTTGGCGGATGCGGCGATCAAATTGGCGGCCCAACGCCGTTTTGCCAGTTGCTGGATCAGCTCCACACCATCCATGCCCGGCATGTCGAGGTCGGTCAGCACCAGGTCCACCGGGGCGGCGCGCTGTTCCAGCGTGCGCAGGGCGTTGATGCCGTCGTTTGCAATCAGGACCGTGCCAAAGCCAATCTGGCGCAGCAGCGCGGCGACGTGCTCACGTTGCACTGCGCTGTCTTCAACGATCAGGGCTGTGCTTGCGCTAAAGTCCTTCATTCGTCCTCCGTTCCATACCTCCATATTGCAGGATTTCACGGCTGATTGCATCCAGCGCCACGCTGCGCTCTGCAGCGCCGCGCTTCACGGCTTCGCGCGGCATGCCATACACCACGCAACTCTGCTCGTCCTGCGCCAGGGTGCGCGCGCCGGCCTGGCGCATTTCGAGCAGGCCGACCGCCCCATCATCCCCCATGCCGGTCATGATAATGCCGAGCGCACTGGCGCCGGCGCACTTTGCAACCGACCGGAACAACACGTCGACCGAGGGCCGGTGCCGATTGACCAAGGGGCCATCCACCACTTCGACGAAGTACTGCGCCGGGCCGCGCCGCAGCAGCATATGGCGGCCACCGGGGGCGATCAGGGCTTGCCCCGGAAGCACCGGGTCATTATTGCGCGCCTCCTTGACTGCGATCCGGCACAAGCCGTTCAGCCGCTCGGCGAAAGCGCCAGTGAACTGCTCCGGCATGTGCTGCACGATAACGATGCCGGGCGAGGCGGGCGTCAGCTCGGTCAATACACGTTCCAGCGCTTGCGTACCGCCGGTAGAAGTACCAAGTGCCACCACGCGCCCGTTGCCGCGCGCCGGGGACGCGCCCTCCCCCATCGGCGGCAGGATGGCATCGGCGCTTAACTTGGCCGATGGCGCCACGGGCAGGGCCGGCGGACGGCCGCCTGTGATTGGCTGCAGCCTGGCCTGGGCCGCGCTGCGCACGGCGGCTACCAGCTCGTCGCAGCCCTCGTGCAGGGACTGGCGCAGGTCCAGCTTTGGCTTGCCGACGACGGCAACGGCGCCGGCGGCCAGTGCCTCCATCGAGGTGCGGGTGCTCTTTTCGGTCAACGAGGAGCAAATGACGACCGGGGTTGGCCGTTCTGTCATGATCTTGCGCAGGAAGGTGATGCCGTCCATGCGCGGCATTTCGACGTCCAGCACGACCACATCCGGCCATTGCAGGCGCATGCGCTCTCCCGCCAGGATCGGGTCAGCCACGGCGTAGGTGACTTGCATGTCCGGCTCGCGCCCGAGCAGGCCGCTCAGCACTTGCCGCACCACGGCCGAATCGTCCACCACCATGACCTTGATCTGCTTCATGCGCCTCCCTTATCCCCCAGTTCGCCCTGCCGCACCCAGACATCGCCGGTCGCCACATCGAACAGGATGTGCCGGTGCCCGGTGCCGAACAGGCTCTCCGACACCACGGGGATGCCGTATTCCGCCAGCAGCTTTTCCGCCGCCACGCCATTGCGATGTCCGATGCCGGCTTGGCGGCCGGCCTCAATCGACGGAAACATGGTGCCGCCGCCAAATACCTTTGCTTCGCATTCACGCACCGGCACGCCGCGCTCGCGCAGCTGCGCCACCATCAATTCCATCGCATCTTTGCCATAACGGCCACTCAACCCGGCCGCCGTTTCCCCTTCGCCCCCTGCGTCCCGCTCCGACAGCAGGAAATGAGACATGGCGCCGATACGCAGGCGCCGGTGCCACAGCGTAATCGACACGCAGGAACCCAGCACGGTACGGATGCGGTAGCGCCCATCGCCAACGAAGTACTCACCGGGCAGCAGGTAGACCTCGAAAGCGGCGCCGGTTTCCATCTCATTCCTTGCGATAGATCGCCGGGGCAACGCTGCGCACCGCCACTCCCATGTCGTGCAGGCTCTCGGAATGGCCAATATACAGGTAGCCGCCCGGCCGCAGGCACTCAAGCACCCGCCGCACCACCTGGCGCTTGGTTTCGCCGTCAAAGTAGATCAGCACATTGCGCAGGAAAATCACGTCGAACTTGTCCAATGCGGGCAGGCGTGCCGCATTCAGGTTGATCTGGGCGAACTCCACGCATTCGCGCAGCACGCGCGACACCAGGAGTGTGCCGTCTTCCGCATCGATTCCCTTCAGGCAGAAGCGGCGCAAATATTCCTGGGGAACGTGGGCGGCGCGCGTCATAGGATAGTGGCCGCGGCGTGCCGTCTCCAGCACGCGCGCGCTGATGTCGGAGGCCAGGACCTCCCAGCCTTGCGGCGGCAGCAGGTCAGCCAGCACCATCGCAATCGAATACGGCTCCTCCCCCGTGGCGCAGGCCGCACTCCAGGCCCGGAATGGCGCGCTGCCCGGCCTGCGCTCTTTCAGCATGGAGCGCAAATGTTCGAAATGGCGGGCTTCGCGGAAGAAGTAGGTTTCGTTGGTGGTCAGCAGGTCGATCGCGATCTGGGTCTCTTCCGGCGCAGCGCCGCTGCTGATCAACTGGAAATAGGAACCGTAGCTGTCGAACTGCAGGTGGTGCAGGCGCTTGGCGAGACGCCCGGAAACCAGCGGCTTTTTGGCGTCCGACAGCGATATGCCAGCCGCGTCGTGGATGAAGCGCTGGAATTGCACGAACTCGCGGTCCGTCAAGGGGGAAACAACTGGCTGCATCAATTCACTTCTCCCGCCATTGCGGCGATTTCCGGCACGTTCAGCACTGCCTCCAGGTTGACCAGGATGACGAATTTTCCATTGACCTTGCCAATGCCGATAATGAAATCATTGCGCAGCCCCGCCCCGAAGCTGGGCGGTGCTTCGATTTGCCCGCTTTCGATGTCGAGTACCGCATTGACCGCATCGACCAGTAAGCCAAGCACCTGCTGTTCGGGCGGCGCCCCGCTTTCGACGATGATAATGCAGCTGCGCCGGCCTATCGTGCACGGAGTGCGCCCGAAGCGCGCGGCCAGGTCCAGCACCGGCACCACGGCGCCGCGCAGGTTGATCACGCCGCGCACGCACGGCGGCATCATCGGCACGTCGGTCACGCCACCGTACTCGATGATTTCGCGCACGGCAAGGATGCCCAGGCCGAACGTTTCCTCACCCAGGCGGAAACTCAGGAACTGGTGTTCTGCATCCATGCACAGCCCTCAAAAACGTGTGAAATTGCTTTCATCCAGCGGCGGCACGCGCGCCAGGCGGCGCTGCGAAGCTCGCTGGCTGGCCGGAGGCTGCGCCTCGGCGCTGCGGCGCGGAGCCTGGTCCTGCGCGACACGGAAGAAGCGTACCAGCTGCTGCAACTGCTCCGCCTGGCTGCTCATTTCTTCAGCAGTAGATGCCAATTCCTCCGCGCCGGCAGCGTTCTGCTGCGTGGTCTGGCTCAACTGTCCCATGGCCATATTAATCTGGCTGGCCCCGGACGCCTGCTCGATCGAGGCGGCGGCAATTTCCTGCACCAGCCGCGAAGTCTGCTGGATGGCCGGCACCATGGCATCGAGCAGAGCGCCGGCCCGCTCCGCCACTTGCACACTGCTCCCGGCCAGGTCGCCGATCTCCTGCGCCGCTATCTGGCTGCGCTCGGCCAGCTTGCGGACTTCGGCCGCCACCACGGCAAAGCCGCGCCCATGCTCGCCGGCGCGCGCCGCTTCGATGGCCGCATTCAGCGCCAGCAAATTGGTCTGGTAGGCGATGTCATCGATGATCATGATGCGCTTGGCGATATCGCGCATGGCGCTCACCGTGCTGCGCACGGCTTCGCCGCTTTCACCGGCTTCGCCCGCTGCCTTGGAAGCAGTGGTGTCGGTTACGCGGGCATTGTCCGTATTCTGGCTGATCGAGGCACTCATCTCCTCCACCGAGGCGCTGGTTTCCTCCACGCTGGCCGCTTGCTGGCTGGCCGCCTGCGACAATGACTGCGCGGTAGCACTGACCTCTTCCGATGCCACTGCCAGCGCCAGCGCACCGTTGCTCACCTCCGATGCCACGCCGGACAACTTGTCCACCATCTGCTTCATGGATGCCAGCAGGCTGCGCTGGTCCCCTTTCCTCAAACGGATCTGCACTGCCAGGTTGCCCTGCGCGACCTCCTGCACGATGTGGGCAGCGTATTCCGGTTCGCCGCCCAGCTGGCGCAACAGGCCATGGATCATCCATGCCGACAGCACAATGCCGGCCAACAGGCCGCCGCCCAGCAGCATGGCATTGGTGCGCATGGTGGCAGCGGTTTGCGCCATGGCCGACTCGTATTCCTCGCGCGCCACCCGCTCCTGCAACTCGATCAGCTTGCCGATGGCCGACAACACGGCCCGGAACTGCACGTCGCTGCTGCGCGCATCGTCCAACGCCTCTTTATGCTTGCCGGCCCGCGCCTTCTGGAGGATGGCAGTGCGCGAATCCTGCCAGGCGTTCCAGGCTACCGTGTACTGCGCCGCCAGCTGCTGCTCTTCCGGCGTCATGCCTGTGGCCAAATAAGCATTCCAGTTTTTGCGGATCAACTCCTGGTGCGAGGCATCGCCTTGCTGGGCCGCCTCAACCTCCGCCACGCTGGTAGCGGCGGCAGTCATCACCATGCGATGCCGGGTACGCAACATGTATTCATTGACTTTGCCGAGATAGATCAGGGCCACCGTCCGGTCTTCGTAGGTTGCTTTCAGGCGCGCATTGCTGAATTCCATGCCGCGCATGCCGGCGTAGCCAATGCCGGCCATCATCAGTACCAGCACGCCGACCAGCAGGCCAAGGCGCATCCCAACCGTCAGTGTTCGCCGCATCGTTTCGCTCCTATGCTGCCAGGTTTCCTGCCTGCTTTGCCTGCAATTGCTTGAGCAGGGCTGGTACGTCCAGGATTAACGCCACGTCGCCGCTGCCCAGCACTGTCGATCCGCTCAGGCAGGAGATGCCGCTGAACACAGGGCTGAGCGGCTTGATCACCGCCTGGCATTGGCCCTGCAGGCTATCGACCACCAGGCCGGCACGCTGGCCGGCATGCCGCACCACCAGCACGCTTTCGCGACGCGGCGCGGCGCCATGCAGGCGGAATAATTGGCGCAGCGCCACCGTCGGCAGCACGTCGCCGCGCAGATCGACAAATCCCCGCTGCCCTTCGCGCTCGTACTCCACGCATTCTTCGATGGTGCCGAGCGGGATCGCGAAGCGCGAGCTGCCCACCGTCACCAGCATGCAGTCCATGATGGCCAGCGTCAGCGGCAGGCGCACGCGCACGGTGGTACCGCGCCCGGCTTCGCTGTCGATGGTGATGCTGCCGCGCAGCGCTTCGATATTGCGCTTGACCACGTCCATCCCGACGCCACGGCCGGACAGGCTGGTGACCGCGCTGGCAGTCGAGAACCCCGGTTCGAAGATCAGCGCGAACACTTCGCTGTCGCCGGGTTTGCTTTCGGGATCGAGCAGCCCGCGCTCAATGGCGCTGGCAATGATGCGTTCGCGCTGCAGGCCGCCGCCGTCGTCACCGACTTCAATCACGATGCTGCCCGAGTCGTGGAAGGCATTCAGGGAGACGGTGCCCTGCAAGGGTTTGCCGCGCTGCCGCCGTACTTCGGTCGCTTCGATGCCGTGGTCGATGGCGTTGCGTACCAGGTGGGTCAGGGGATCGCCGATGCGTTCCACCAGCGTCTTGTCCAGCTCCACGTCTTCGCCGCTCAAGACCAGGCGGATGTCCTTGCCGATTTCGCGCGCCACATCATGCACCACGCGCTGGAAGCGGTTGAACGTGGCGCCGATCTTCACCATGCGCAGTTGCAGGGCGCTGTCGCGCACCTGTTCCACCAGGCCGGCCAGCACGGAAGTACTGTCCTGCAAGTCGGCGTCCTTGAAACGGCCGCCGATCATCTGCGTGCGTGCACTGGCAATGATCAATTCCCCCACCAGCGTAATCAATTGGCCAAGGCGCTCGGCGTCGACACGGATCGTACGGCTTTCAGGCAGCCTGGTGGCCGCTGCCCCGGCGGCAAGCTCCACTTGCTGCATTCCGCTCTCCTGCGGAAGCTGCTGCAGCGGGGGCACGACCGTGCCGAGCGCGCTGGCTTGCAGGACTTCCGCAATGGCAGTGCCATGCAGCGGCAGCGCATCGGCCAGGCGCTGGAAGTCTTCATTGCTGCTGCCGGGCGGCAGCAGGCGCACAGTGCATTCATCGTGCAGGAATTCGAAAACCTTGCTGATCTCTTCGGCGTTGGCCACGGTCTCCAGCACGATCTGGAAACCGAGGTAGCAGCTTTGCGGGTCCATCTGCTGCGGCGCAGGCAGGCCGCTGTCCACCGTTGCCAGCGCCACAATGTGTCCCAGGCGGCCGAGGTAGGCGATGAATGATGCCGGATCCATGCCTTGCCGGAAGACGTCGCGGCCAAATTCCAGCGACACCAGCCAGCGGCCCGCTTCCCCGGGGCCGGCATCGGCGTCCAGTCCGGCCGGTAGCGTCGCCCGGGCCGGCACCGGCGCAAGATAGGCGTGCAAGGCGTCCAGCTGTGGGCCGCACCGTTCGGCAAGCTCGCCCCGGCCGCCACGTTCGACATCGCGCACCATAGCGCCGATCTGGTCGGCGCATTCCAGCAGCAGCGCCACCAGGTCGTCATCCAGCGGCAGCGCATCGTTACGCACTTCATCCAGCACGCTTTCAACCGCGTGGGTGAACAGCACGATGTAGTCCAGCCCGAACAGGCCCGCCGTGCCCTTGATGGTATGGGCGGCACGGAAGATGGCATTGACCGCTTCCTCGCGCGCGCCGGGTGCCCCCAGCTTCAACAGGCCTGCTTCCATCTCGGCCAACAATTCCCCGGCCTCGGTGACAAACGCCTGCAAGCCTTCATCCAGGTCCATGGGGCATGCCTTCCTATTCGATGCGCAACAACTCGAACAGCGCGGCGGCGGCCGGGCTGGGCGCAAGCAGCCGCAACTCCTTCTGGCTGGCCTGGGCGGCGCGGCGCGCCATCAGCAGGAGCTGGACGCCGGCGGTGTCGATCTCGGTAACGCCCGCCAGGTCCACTTCCAGCGCCTGTGACTGGGCAAGACGTGCCAGGAGCACGTCTTTCAATTCCTGCACGCGCCGGATCGTAAGGTCGCCTTCAATGAAGAGCAGCGCCGGCGGCTGGATGCGCTGTGAGCTCATGCGCCCATCGTATGCCCATGCCCGGTGACTGGCAAGCGCGGTGTTGCGTTGCCTTGAGTTACTATTCTTGCAAATGCCTGACCCGGTGCGCTGGGTCAGCGGCAATGGCGGCTGCAGTGAAGGGCAGCACGGGCAGGCGCTTTTCTGCGTAGAGCGGCAACTGGTCAGCATAGTGCGCCGAACGCGGATCGGTGGACTGGCCGTAGACCAGCAGGCCGCGCGCCTGCGGCCCCTTCTCGTCGAAGCTGACCAGGTGGATATAGCTGGTGCCCCAGGTAACGCGCTCATAGCCGGATGCCCCCAGGGTGCCGGCCATATGGATCGAGTTATAACTGCCATCGATATCGCCGATCGCGCCGTGAATGGGGAAGCGCTGGCCGTTGCGCGGCTCGACCTGGAAATCGGCCAGGCGCCCGTCGAACGGCACACCAAGCTGCTGCAGCCGCAGCGCCGCATCCTTCAGTGCCGCCAGCATGCCCGGTATTGCCGATGGCGCCACGCCGCGCGGCGAATGCAGGGGATCGGCCGCATCGAACGCCTGCGACCAGATTGCCGGCAGCTTGGCAGCGCTGTTCCAGAACTCGCGGAACAGCACTGCGCCGCGGCTGTCCAGCTCCGCCTTGCGGTCCCACTGCGCCAGCGCTGTGCAAGCCTTCAGCAACAAGGGGTCGGGGCTGGCCGTGCAGGCCGGGAGCAATTCGGGCAGCACCAGTTCTGCTGCCAGCACGCGGTTGGCGAACATCAGCGCTTGCACGTCTTGCGGTCCCACATGGCCGCGCTGCGCCAGCATGTCTTCAATGCCGATAAAACCGCTGCGCGTGCGCAGGTGCTGGGCGACGCCCACCGGGCCATACAGGGGCGAATAGCCAAGCGGCGCCGGACCGACCAGCAGTTGCCGCGCGTTGGTGACCCAGTAGCCATCGTTGGAATTGGCTACGTAGTCCGGCCTCAGCATGCTTGGCGCATCGCTGCCACCGAAAATGCCATCCGGCGTGCCGTCGTCATCGTGGCCCCAGGCGCAAGATGAGCGCGAGCCATCGAACATCAGCAGCGGCGCCAGCAGCAGGCAGCCGTTGCCGAAGTTCTCGGCGCCCTGGTGCGGCACGACGCTGGCATCGGCGTACAAGGCGCCGCCATTCCGGTCCGCCGCCACGATATTCACCCAAGGCAGGCCGACCAGCCGCTCGAGTTGCTTCTTCAACTCCTGCACGCTGCCGGAGCGGCCGATGGCCAGCCACTGTTCCATCAGCCGCGTGTTATGGCGATTGGGGTCGCCGAGCACCAGCAAGCCGCCCGGGCCTTGCGGGTTCCCGGGGACCGCCATCACCGCGCCAAGTTTGCTGAAGTAGAAGGCTTTGCTCTTCGTCTGCAAGCTGCCGTCCGGCTGCAGTACTTCAATCGCCGCCGTGCGGGTTTGCAGCCAAAGCGGTGAACCGTCGACCATATAGCGCATTGGATCGGACGCATCGCGCAGCAGGCGGAATGTCGTGAAATGCACGGCCTTGGTCACGGTATGGGTCCAGGCCAGGTCCTTGTTAAAGCCGATGACCACCAGGGGCAGGCCGCCCAGGCTGACGCCCATTGCATCGTAACTGCCCGGCACCGTCACGTGCAGTTGATAGAAGCGATCGGTGCTGGTCCAGGGATAGTGTGGATTCCCGAGCAGGATGCCGCGCCCATTGCTGCTGGCATCCTTGCCGATTGCCAGTGCGTTGCTGGCCATCGAGCCTTGTGCGGGCAGGACGAACGGTTCGCCGGAAGGCTGCGCCTCGAGCGGGCCTTCCAGCAGCGCCAGCGTACGATTGCCGCTCACATCGCGTGCGGCCGCTACGATTTCGGCGGCGAAGACCTCGCCGGTGGCATGCAGCGCCTTCTCCGCAATCAGCAGCATCACATCGTCAAAGCTGATCGGCTTGACCCAGGCCGCGTTCCGGCATGCTTCGGGAAGGTCTCCGCCATGCTCGCGCAGGTAGCGGTTGTAGCCGGCGGCATAACCGCGCAGCAGTTGCCGGATTTCGCTGGAACCGGCCGCATAGCCGGCCCGCAGCTGCTCGATATCCAGGTAGCCTTTGAAAAAGAAGTCACTGTCCTCGTTGCGCAAATCCATGAAATCCAAGGCGGCGCCATACTCGCCGTTCAGGGGCTTGGTAGCGCGGGCGTCCGCGCCAAAGTAGCGCGAGCGCTCGCCGCGCACCGTCAGGAAGCTGTCGGCCAGCATGCAGATATTGTCTTCAGCGAAGGAGTAGGCCAGGCCGTAGCCGACGCCCGCAAAGTCCTTGGCCTGGATATGCGCCACACCGTAACTGGTGCGGGTGACTTGGGCCGCGAACTGCGGAGCCGGTGTGTCGCCGTTACTGCCTGTGCCACTGCAGGCAGTCAGGAATATGGCCGCACATGCGGCCAGCAGTTGCGCTTTCATGGTCTACCTCCCCTGAAGAAAAGTGCACGCTTCCATGATGGGCGCGGCATTTCTGCGACAGTTGAGGCAAATCAAAATGGTACATAATCGTGCGGAACCGATAATCTGGTAAGATTTTTGACAAATGCACCCGCCCCGGGTGCATTTTTTTTTGCGCAAAGGAGCGAACATGAAGAGATTCACCCCAGTCGTACTGGCAGCAGGACTCTTTGCAGCCAGCGCAGCAAATGCAGCACCCACCACCTGGATCACCCTCGGCGATGCCGCCTACGCCAAATTGCAAGCCGCCGCGCCGCAAGCGGTTGCGAAGCAGAGCAAGCAGGGCCTGGGCAAGGAGAAGGTCCACCTGGTGCAGGTCGACGAAGAAACCATGCTGAAATTGTCGGCCGCCATCCATAAAGAATTGAAGCGCTGCGGTGGTTTCATCGTGCATGCCAGTGAAGAAGAAGGCCGCCAGGCGCTGGCCAAGGCAGGCACTGTGCAGCCGCTGGCCCTGGCCGTGACCCGTCCAAGCTATGCCATCGATAACCAGGCGACCGTCAACGGCATCCTGCCGACGATGCAGGCGTCGAATATCGCGCAGACCATCATCGACATGTCGAACTTTGCGAACCGCTACTACCGCAACACCAACGGTGCCAATGCCTCGAACTGGCTGGCGCAAAAGTGGACCAGCATGGCGGCCGGCCGCAGCGACATCAGCGTGACCCAGTTCACGCACTCGGGCTATAACCAGAAGTCCGTGATCATGACCATCAACGGCACCGACAATCCTTCCGAGGTAATCGTCATGGGCGGCCACCTGGATAGCATTAACCAGAGCGGCAATGCCGAGACTTCACGCTCGCCGGGTGCCGATGATGATGCTTCCGGCATCGCCAGCCTGACCGAAGCGGTGCGGGCCATGATCGCTTCGGGCTACAAGCCACGCCGCACCATCAAGATCATGGGCTATGCGGCGGAAGAAGCCGGCTTGCTCGGCTCCAAGGACATCGCCGCCAACTTCAAGGCCAACAACATCAATGTGGTCGGCGTGATGCAGCTCGATATGACCAACTACCGCGGCTCGGCCAAGGACGTCTGGATCTACACCGATTACACGGACAGCCAGCAGAACAACTTCCTGGCGTCGCTGATGTCGACCTACCTGCCGACCGTCACAGTGGGCTACAGCTCCTGCGGCTACGCCTGCTCCGACCACGCCTCCTGGCAGAACCAGGGCTTCCCGGCCTCGATTCCGTTCGAGACGCTGATGGGTGAAGACAACCCTTACATCCACACCGCCAACGACACCTACGCCAACTCCGGCAACCAGGCCGACCATGCGCTGAAGTTCGCCAAGCTGGCTGCCGCCTACGCGGTGGAACTGGGCAGCGACGGCCCGGTCATCGTCCAGCCGGACACGGTGGAAACCTTTACCGGCAGCCTGACGCTGAACCAGAAGAAGACCTTTGGTCCCTTCAAGGCCGGCGTAGGCACCTTCAAGGCCGAAACCACCGGCACCGGCGACATCGACCTGTACGTCCGCAAGGGCTCGGTACCGACCACCAGCAGCTACAGCTGCAAGTCGGACGGTTCAACTGCGACCGAGACCTGCAGCACCAGCGTCACGGCCAATGGCGATGTCTACGTCATGCTGAATGGGTACAGCGCAGGGAGCTACAACCTGAAGGTGACCTACCGTCCACAGTGATCAGCGCAAGCTGACCGTCTGCCGTTTCCAGGCCGGATCCTGCCACTTGTAAAAGGTGGACAGCGATTCCGGCTTGTCGGCGCCACGTTCGGTCGCCAAAGTGGCCATGTCCAGCAGCTCGAAACTGCGGCGGAACTTGCCATCGGCGCGCACTTCCCGCGCCGCCAGCATCTTGGCGGTGCCGGGTACCCAGCCCGCGAATTCGGCGTAGCCGATGTCGGGATCGCTGGACGCAGGCGGCAGCACGTCCACCACCCAGGCATCGCCCTGGCGCCGGAACAGCCACATTTCACGCCAGCCATCCATCGGCTGCACTGCCAGCGACAATGCCGTACCCTGCGGATGCACACGCGCGGAAGCCATCCACGCTACACCCCAGGTGCAGCGGCTCGCCAGCTGCTTGCCGCCACCTTGCAGGCTGACGCAGGTTTCTCCCGGCCGCCCCGGAGCCGCCGTCACTGCAAGCTGGGTCGCAGCCTTGCCTTGCACCGGCACCGTCTCCAGCGCCCAACGCACGGCGCCGACCCGCACGCCCGCTTCCGCATAGGAGGCACTGTCCTCGTCCGCCAGCTCGGCTTTGTTGACCGCGGCCAGCGCCTGTTCCGCGCGGGCGGCGGCTTGCGACGCATCCTCTCCCTTGCGCGCACGCTGGAAGGCGACGCTCGACCAGACTGCCGCACGCCGCATATGGATGCGGTTCTTCATATGCTCCGGCAGGCGCGCCAGGTCGACCGAGTCAAGCAGGTCGGCGCGCCAGCGGTCATGCTCCGCGCGCTGCACAACACCCAGCGCCGGGTCGATGCAAGCGCCATTGCTCAAGGCCAGTGCAGCCCGGTAGCGTTGCTCGGCGCTTCCAGCCAGCGCCAGCACGCGGCGGAAGGCGTCGCCGTCGTAGCACACCCGCACCTTGCCATCGGTCTCGTAGCTGCGCATCGCCACGCCATAGCTGGCCACTACCTCCAGGTGGGCAGCCAGCGCCGTCTCAGCCTGCGGCGCCAGTTTGGACGAGGCGCGTGCCGCCAGCCGTTCCGCCATGCTGCCGATCGCGTCGAACGGTTCGGCATCGACCGCTTGCGGTGCAGCGGCCTTCAGATAGGCGGCGCCGTAGCTGATGCCCAGCGCCTCGGCGCCTGGCGTATCGCGCAGGAAGCGCATTACCGCCAACAGTTCCGGCGCCGCGCCAGGCTGCAGGTCGACCTGGCGCACGCGGGCTGCCCGCACATAGCCGGCCCGCTCGCGGCGATGGTCGTAGACCTGCAGGAAGTCGCCGCGGCTGCCGCGCACTTCCAACGCGTCGCCCTGCCACAGCACAGCCTGGGCCTGGGCCGATTCCCGCGCGGCGGCGCGCAGCGGAAGCTGGTCCTGGGTGACGATGGCCAGGGCGACGGTGGCGGCAAGCATCGAAACAGCCATGTTATTCCCCTGCGGTGGTGGCAATGCGCTCGGTGCGCGCAGTCTTCGGCGCACCAACGAGCGTCGAGCCAATGAAACCGCCATCAGCCGGCGGCGGCGCGATGATGACCGATACCTTGTCCGACAATTTGTCGGCCATGGTTTTCTGGATCAGCAGCGGGTGCTTGCTCAGCAGCTCGCCGTCGCGCTCCATCTGGGCGCTGGCGATCTTGCCCACCAGTTCCTGGCGGTAGGCTTCGGCATCGGCCAGCTTGCGGCGCGAATCCGCCTCGCCCGCAGCTTCGATGATGCGGGCCTGGGCATTGCCTTCCGACGTCTTGATGCGGGCCGTTTTTTCAGCCTCCGCCTCCAGTTCGCGTTGCTTTACCTGCTTCTCCTTGAACGGGAGCACGTGACGCATGGCTTCTTCCTGCGCCCTGGCGGCGATCACTTGTTCGGATGCCGCCGCTTCGGCGGCCTTTTCGCGCGCCACTTTTTCGGCTTCGGCTTCCAGTGCGGTCTGGCGCACCTGCTTTTCCTTCAGCTCCAGCGTGTAGCGCATTTTTTCGGACGCCAGCTCTTCGGCCAGCAGCTTTTCCATGCCGGCTTTGAAATCTTCCGGCAATACGACCTTGCCGATAGTGACGCTGCGCAGCACCAGGCCGTCGGCTGCCAGTTTGGGCTTCAGTTCGGCCTCGATCGCCTGCTGGATTTCGGCGCGCTTGGATGAGAAGATTTCACGCACGGTGTAACGCGTCAGTATCTTGTAGATCACGCCTTCCACATCCGGCGCTACCACTTCGCGGCTGATATCGGCCGGCAGCTTGGCGGCGAATTGGGCCAGGCGGGCCTGGTCCAGGCCATAGCGTACCGACATGTCCAGGCCCAGTGACAAGCCCTCGCCGGACTGGAACGGGGTTTCGCCGGCAGCAGCTGGGCGATAAGTCTGGTCGCGCAGCGACAACAGGCGCAGTTCATGGATGCCCGGCAGGTCCAGCGCCAGGCCTTCGCTCACAATCGACGTATTTCCGGTCAGGTGATTGGTGCGCACCGCCACTTCGCCGCGGCCAACCGTGCGCATCGGAGGAAACTGGTACAAGCCGTAAGCGGCGGCGCCGGTCACGGCGAGCAGCACGACGCTTTTGCGGGCGCCGGAAGGGAAATGAATGCTGCTGGCAGCACGGCCGAGCGTCGAGCGAATCGCCTGCAGCATCGTACTGATCCGGTTATTCATGATGATTGCCTTTCTGGTTGGTTGGCCCGGCACAGCGCCGGTACAGCAATCTTCCGGCCGCCGGCCACGAACGTTCAATGCTGCCGCCGGCCCACTCCCTTCCGGGCTGTGAAGAAAAATTCACGCCGGCGGCCCGGCTTTTGGGTAATACTTCCGGCATGACCCGTGTAGCTATCATTGAAGACGATCTCCCTACCAGCAACCAGCTCGCCGGCTGGATTGCCGCGGCCCGCCCCGGCATCCAGGTTGACCAGTGGTTCAACCGCGACGATGCCGAGGCAGCCATCGCCCGCGAACGCTACGACCTGGTCGTGCTGGACATTGAGCTGGGCCGCGAACGCCATGCCGGCGTCGCCATCATCAACGCCATCAACAAGCGCCATGCGACGCCGGTTCTGGTGGTATCGGCCATGCCAGCCGCCATCTACCGCTCCATCATGAAAGCGCTGGATGCCTGGGACTACCTGCAGAAGACCACCTTCGAAGAAGCCGACTTCATCGACACCTTCCTGGAAATCCTGCGTGCAGCCAAGGACAGCAAGCCCGCCGCCCCGGCCAGTGAACTGGCCATGGACCCGCTGCGCCAGCGCACCCCCACCTGGCGCGGCCAGCGCATCAACCTGCCGCTGACGGCGCAGCGCATCCTGGCAGCCCTGTTCGAACGGCGCGGCCAGGTGGTGTCCTATGAAGACCTGTTCGATGTGGTGAAGAGCGGCCGCAATCGCGACAATATCCGCAAACATGTGAGCACCATCCGCGATGCCTTCCGCGAGATCGATCCGGACTTCGAATGCATCGAAAACATCCCGATGCGCGGTTTCCGCTGGACCGACCAGGCATGAATCCCTTCTCCCTGCTGACGCCTTACCGCCTGCGCATCGTCCTGCGCATGGCCTTTCCATTGCTGGCCATTGCGACGGTGGCGCTGGCGGTATCCGTGCTGCAGCAGGAAAAGCAGCTCAGCTACCAGGCCTACGAACATTCTTTCTACAAAACGCGCGAGCAGATCGCCGCCACGCTGCGCCACCCAACCGGCCAGCTCGCCCTGCTCAATCCCGCCGCGGACCGCACCCCCGGCCTGCACCCGGTGCTGCTGCCCTATGCCGCGCTGGATTTCGACGACCAGGCGAAAGTCCAGCAAGCCATCGCCATGGCGGGTTGCGCCGCCCAATATGGCGACAAGGGCACGCTATGCGTCGGCATCGGCAGCAACCCTTGGGCCGGTGGCTTTATCTACGTGGCCGGTACTTTCAATAGTCCGCCGCTGGCGGCGCATCCCATGCGTGAAGAGGCAATCGACCAGGCTCACCGCATCGAGGTGAAAGTGAGCCTGCGCGGCCAGGAATACCACTGGATTGCGCCCTTCGAGCAGACCGGCGACCCTTCCAACGGCGGCCTGCGCGGCCGCCTGACCGGCTACACGGCCGCCGATGCCGGCAAGCCGCGCGCCCGCCCGGTCAAGGATTTCCGTGGCTGGATCTGGCAGAGCCCCACATGCAACCCGGATGGCGCGCCGGGCTGTACCCACAGCTCCTTCTTCTCGGTACGGCTGCCGGTGGGCGTGCTGCAAGACGCGCTGTTCGCCAAAACCCGCCCGGCCTGGCCTCCGGAAGACCTGGCAAGCATCAATGTCAGCGTCGCGGTGCTGCCGCCAGGCGATGGTCCTGCCCTGTTCGACACAGCGCGCGACCAGTCCACGCCACTGTTCTCGCTGCACGACCTGGAGTCGCTCCTGCTGCCGGGCGAGACCCTGCGCATCCGCACCGCCCAGGGCAAGGAAGTACTGTCCTTGTCGGCTGCCAGCAGCAATAGCGACCAAAGCTGGCACGCCCTGCTTACCCTGGTGCGCCACCTGCCGGTCGACACCACCGTCAAGGCGCTGCAAACGCGCACCAGCGTACCCACCCCGCTCGGCAATTTCGAAATCGAGTTGAGCGGCGATGCGCGCAGCGTCAGCGACACCCTGAGCGTCGTGGCGACCCGTGTGTCCTGGTTCGTCGGCGCCATCCTGGGCGCGCTGCTGGTGGCATGGCTGATCGTGGAAGTCGGCATCATCCGCCCGATCAGTATCCTGACCAAACGCGCCGACAAGGTGGCCCGCTCGGTCAAGACGGCCGGCGCACTCGATGAATTCGATCTCTCCGACCTGCGCGGCCGCGACGAACTTGGCGTGCTGGCCAACTGCCTGCATGACCTGCTGCGCCGCGTGCGAGAGGATGTTGAGAAGGAGGCGATTCGCGCCGAACAGGAACGCGATATGTGGCACGCCGTCGGCCACGAGATCATGTCGCCGTTGCAATCCCTGATGGCACTGCATGGTGGCGAGCACGATCCCAGCGGCCGTTATATCCATCGCATGCAGCAGGCGGTGCGCGTACTGTATGGGCAAGCGTCGCCCAGTGAAGCCTTCCAGTCCACGACACTGCAGCTGGAGACCCTGGACCTGGACGCTTTCCTGGGCGACGTGGCAGCCAACGCTCCCTGCGTTGGCATTGCCGACGTACGCTATGAGGGTGGAACGCCGGCCCTGGTTCGCGCCGATCCCTATTCGCTGGAAGACGTGGTGACCCACATCCTGAACAACGCCAACCGTCACCGCACTCCCGGCACGCCGATCGCCATGTCGCTTGCAACGGATGCGCGCACCGCAAGCCTCGCCATCCGTAACGAGGGCGAGGCGATTGCGCCCGAGCTGATCGACAAAGTGTTCGAATACGGCGTATCCGGGCAGGATGAAGGTGGCAACCGCGGCCAGGGCCTGTTTGTCGTCAAGACCTATATGGCCAAGATGGGCGGCACCGTTGCCGTGCGCAATGTGCCAGGCGGCGTCGAATTCACCCTGGCACTGCATATTGCGGGAAGTTGATTCATTAAAAGCAACGGTCGGCCGGAGCGAATTGCGGTAATATCAGGCCTCAATCCAGGCAACAAATAGCACTAACACCTTGCGCCGCCCCCCGGCGACTTTGACCACTATTAAATCCACTATGCGCTTCAAACTCGCCGCGTTCGCCATCCTTGCGTCCATTGCCTGCACCGCTGTCGCCCAGACTCCCGGCTACGACGAGCAATACCAAGCCGCCCGCGCCCTGATCGATGCCGGGCGCTACCCGGAAGCGGTCCAGGCGTTCAGCAAAATGCTCGAGGCGTCACCCAGAAATGCCGACCTTCTGCTGGGCCGCGCGACTGCCAATATGCGCATGAAAAGATGGTCCGAAGCGGAAGCCGACTTGCGCATTGCCCAGGAAGCCTCGCCCAATTACACCGATGTGAGGCAGGCGCTGGCCAATGTCCAGAGATGGCGCGCCCCTTCGCCGGAGTTGGCGGCAGCCGACGGATATACCTGGTCTGCCAGCCTGTCCGCTTCGCGCACGCATGTGGGCGACCAGAACTGGCGCGATTACACTGCCAGCATCCGCCACTACTTCGAGCGAGGCTCCCTCGGTTTTGAAGCACTGAATGCCCACCGCTTCGGGCTGTCCGACAAAGCCTGGGCCCTGGATGGCTACACCCCATTGTGGTCCAGCGCGTACGCCAATGTGCGCTACCAGCGTGGTCCAAGCAGCCGCCTGTTCCCCGCGAACTCCTGGCGCGCGGAAGTATTCCAAAGTATCGACGGCGGGTGGGAACTGTCCGGCGGCGTTGACGATCTTGGCTTTGACGACCACGTCAAACTGTATTCCGTCGGCGTGGGCAAATACACGGGCAATTTCTACCTGCGCTGGCGCCACCAGAATATCGTATCGTCCGGCTCCCATTCCAGCAATGACCGGCTGATGGTGCGTTATTACGACCGGGGCGATGCCGACAATTACATGGAACTCAATTACAGCAATGGCCGCAGCGGCGAACAGCTGGAACTGTCCAGCGGGCGCCAGACCTCCAATTCTTACGGGGTGAGCATCGTCCGGTTCCTGGACCGCAACTGGAGTATCAAGGCGGGTGCCAGCCTGTCGCGCTCCACCAATGCTCCGAATGAACGCAATATCAGCGTAGGCATCGCGCGCCGCTGGTAGAGAAACGGATGCAAGCGATGAAGGCCATTTCGACCACGCTGGTCCGCTTCTTTACCTGCTTGCCGGCCCTGGTACTGGGCATGGCAATTCTCCGGCTGGTTGAACTGGCCACGCACGCAAGCGACCTCAAAGCGCTGCTGATTCCGTCGATCGTCAATGATTTGCTCGCACTGGTGCGGTACCTGCCTTTCGTGTACTTGCTGTCGCTGCCGGGCCTGGCCATGCAGAACCGCCTGGCTAGGCTGGCCTGGATCGGTGTCACGTGGTCTCTGCTTCTCGCTGTACAAGGCGCACTGATTGCCTACCAGCGCGCTGCCGGTGCGCTGCTTGGCGCAGACCTGTTCGGCTATTCGTGGAAGGAAATCCAGCTTATTCTGGCAGGCCATGCCAATACCGATTTCCTGATGGCGGCGAGCATGGCGATCGTCATCGCACTGACACTGTATGTCCTGGTTCGCAAAGACCGGATCGAAGCCCCTGGCTGGAAACCGCCTTACGCTATCGCAGCGCTGGCGCTTTCCGTCGTGGCTTTCTTCCTGCTGCCAAACCAGATGGACTCGGACGACGGTGGGCGCCAGGACCTCGCAATCGTAACGGTCAATAAAGCCGCCTTCTTTGCCCACGCCAACCTGGAATACCTGGTCCGCTGGGCGCCGGCCAAACCAGCCGCCGGCACCGGCGATGCCGCCTATCCTTTCGTGCATGCCGAAACCACGCCCGACACGCTGGGCCCCGTTTTCAATGCCCAGCCAACGCCACCGAACCTGGTGCTGATTATTGTTGAAGGCCTGGGGCGCTCGTTCTCGGGCCCCGGCGCGCGCCAGGGCAGCTTTACGCCCTTCCTGGATGAACTGGCCGGCCAGAGCCTGTACTGGGACAATTTCGTCGCGCCGCAAGGCAGGACATTTGGCGTACTGCCTTCGCTTCTCGGCTCACTGCCTTTTGGCGAACATGGTTTCTCGTCCATGGGAAAGAACATGCCTGGGCATGCCTCGCTGGTAAGCATTCTGCACAGCCAGGGTTATCGCACGCGTTATTTCACCGGAACCAGCCTCGAATTCGACAATCAAGGTCAATTCATGTCGCGCCAAGGCACCGACGTGATTTCGGGATCCGCGCAATTCGATCCATCGGTGCAGCGCGGAAATGAATGGGGCTACGCCGACCGGGAGCTGTTTGACCACCAACTCAAGTTTGCCGGCAAGGACAGCTGCCAACCCTGCCTGACCGTGATTCAGACAGTCACCATGCACGATCCCTTTACCTTCCCCGGCCAGGAAGAATATAAGGCGCGGGTCACGCAACGCCTCGATCAACTGAACATCGCGGCCGATAAACGCGCGCCTTACCGGGACGACGCCAGGATTTTCGCCAGCATCCTGTATACCGATGACGCCCTGCGCCACTACTTCGCCGAAGCCCGCAAACAGGCCAGCCACGACAACACCATCTACATCATCACCGGCGACCACCGTTTGCCGGAGCTGCCAATGTCGCATAGGCTGGAACGCTATCACGTGCCACTGATTGTTTATTCTCCGCTGCTCAAGCAACCGCAACGCATCCGGTCCATGTCCTCGCAATTTGACGTAACACCGTCGCTGCTGGCCTTCCTGTCCCACCAATATGGATTGAAGACTCCTGCCCAGGCAAGTTGGCTCGGATCTGGCCTCGATATGGAACCCGGCTTCCGCAATGTTCACGCATTCCCGCTGAAGCAGACCAAAACCGACCTGCACGACTACATCTCCGGCAACGTGATGCTGAGCCAGGGCCGCCTTTATAGCATCGCCGATGGCATGGAGATAGATCCCTCGGACAACCAGGACGCGAAGAAGAAAGCGATCGCGCAATTTAACGCATTCAAGGCGATTAACGCCGCGCTTGAACGTAGCAAAAAGCTGGTGCCGGCCTCGGTGCTGGAACAGCCGTCACTCGGCTACGACGAAACCAAGCGAAAACTCCAAACTGCCGCGCTGGCGGCTGACCTGGGCAACTTGTGGGTCTCGAAAGCGCAGGCCGAAGTCGTTGAAGATGAATTGCGCATTTCCGCCCAATTTGCCAATAGGGGCGATGCCGGTTCGCCCGCATTCGTCCCACTCCTTGTCGTCACCGACGCGAACGGCCGCGAACTCGGCGAGTCCTACGGCAAGGCGACCAAACTGGCCTCCAATACGGGCGTGGATGTAGACCTGAAAATGAAGCTCAAACTGCCGGCGGGAACCTATTTCGCCTCTGTCATCGTTTCCCATCCGGACACAGGCAAGCCAATTGGACAAGGGCAGTATCACATTCCATTTACCCGTTAATCCGCCCGCCAAGTGAAACCAATACCCTGCGTCCTGCGTCGTTCACTGGCCACTTTGCTGGTTGCGGGCTCGCTCAGCGCGCCGGTATGCGCTGCGCCGGCGCCGCGGGCCATCTGGACGTGGGAAGAAGAAAGCTACGCGATGCTGGACCGGGTTTCAGCGGTGGACGAGGCTATCACGTTTTTCAAGGCGCATGGCATAACAACGGTGTACCTGTATGCCGACTCCTTCAGGGAACGCAACGATATCGTCGATGAGCCGGGACGGTATAAGGCCGTGATCAAGCGGCTGCATGGCGCTGGCCTCCAGGTCTACGCGCTTCTCGGTTCTGGCTACCTGCAGACGGAGCGATACATCCTGCCGGCGTTTCGCGCACCTGCACTGGCGATGGTGCGTCGGGTCTTCGACTACAACGCCAAGGCGGAGGCCGACGAACGCTTTGATGGCATCAATCTCGATATCGAACCACACATCCTTGACGAATGGTCGGCGAAAAAGCTTGAACTGCTCGGTTATTTCCTGGACTTGAGCGCCGCTATCATGAAAGAGAAGCGGCGCTATGGCCAGGCTCTCGATATTGGCCCTGCCATGCCATTCTGGTGGGACGGCATTGAATTAAGCTGGCAAGGCAAACGCCGCCGCGTCAGCGAACATACGCAGGACCTGTATGACTATGTCGCGTTGATGGACTATCGCGATCACGCCCAAGGCCCGGACGGATTGATCAGCCACGCCAGCGATGAAATGGCCTATGGCATGAAAGCTGGAAAGCGTGTGCTGCTTGGTGTCGAGACGACGCCAAATGAAATCCAGAAGGTATCCTTCAATCATTTGTCCCAGGCCGACATGGAGCGCGAACTGAGCGCAACAGAAGCGCATTACAAAAACCAGAAAGCGTTCGGGGGGTTTGTCGTGCACCACTACCGCGGCTACCGGCAATGGCTGGATAAACAAAGCAAAAAGGCCCGCTAGCTTATGCCTGGCGGGCCTCTTCCGATAAGAGGTGCGACGAATTCGCGCTCACGCTGCATGCGGTAGCGTGACAATGGCGTCCAGCAAGGCCCGCCTGACGGTTTGCGCTTTGCCCGTGAGCGGCAATCTCTCGAGGTCTGCCAGCGCAGTAGTGTGCGGCCGCAACCTGTACTGCAGCACCAGCTCCTGCATCAATTGCAGCAGCTTTGCCATATCGCGCGGCACTTCGCCTGATGGCACGGCGCACAATCGGCCGAGCAAGGCGACCACCACGGGCGGCATGCCCGGATCGGCCGCCGCCGCCATCGCGAGGCTTGTTGCAAGCCGTGCCGCCATGAAGTATTCCAGAGGGATCAGCTCGAGCAGGGCCTTTCCAAGTGCATCCACATCCAGGCGCCCATCCAGGCTGGCTGCAACGAATGCGTCCACGGCGCGCGCAAGACGGCCCGGGTCCTTGCCCATCAGGGCTAGTGCCAGCGTCTTCGTCGCTGCCGGCGTCATTTCCGTGATCGGCTCAGCGAGCAAACGCATCCACGCACCATGGTGCCATTGCACATCAGCATACTGCAGGTTATGCGCCAGGCCGGGCAATGCGTCTGCGTAAACTGCTTCGTGGCTGGATGGGTACAGTGAAGCACCGAACAGGATCAGCGCCTCCGAATCATTCCAGAAGCCCTGGAAGCGGTAGGGTGCGAGAAGAGTGCTGTCCACCGGCGGCTGCGGAGCGACGACGCTGGCACGAGGCTCGAAAAATTCACCGCCCTCCCATGTCACCAAGTCGTTGTACAGGTCAACTTGCGCCGCCATCGCACCGTCCGGACGCCCTGCGCCGAAGGCCAGCAAGGCAATCGGGTCGTCCGACCGAGGGTAGCGAATACGGCAAGCTGCGAGGCATAACGCTTCATTGGGCTGCACCGGCCAATCACCTCCAAGCGCATAACACAAGGCCTGGCCGAATGGCGTTGCGGGCAGCTCTTGCGCGGCCGCCAGGGTTGCCGCATCGGCAGAGGGGACGAGGCGCAGCAACGCGCGCACCTGCACGCGCAGCGGCAACTGCGCCACGGCAGTCCCGAGCTCTTTCGCGCGCTGCACCAGCACCGCCGGATCGATGAAGCCGCCGCGATGCGTGGCAAGGTCGAACGTGCTCGCATCATCGAAACGCTCAACCAGCACGCCCAGGGCACCTGTACGGTTGTGCGCCGCCTCACGCTGCTCGCCGGCTACGAGGCGCAGCAGCAAGCGTGCGAATTCGCCGGAGACGCACCACTTCATTTCGTACGGATCCATCTTCACTTTGCGTGCGCGCTTCAGCACCGGCGCGAAGCGCGCACGATCGCCGTCCGCGAGAGGCATTGCGCGCAACAAGGCAGCAAAAGCCGTTTCGAACAGATCAAGGTCGCTCTCGTCTTCAAGCAAGCGCGCGCACATCGCCACCAGGTCATCCAGCGAAGCTGGCACCTGCAACGCACGGGAGGGGGCCAGCGGCGACATTGGCTTGGCGCGCGGTGGCAGGACGATTTCCTGCCATCCGTGCTCTGCGGGGGCCGGATCGCTGGCCAGCAGTGCATCGAGCTTTGGCTTGACGCTGGCCGCTACGAAAGGCGCCATGCTTTGCAGCGCTTCACGGCCTTCCGCATCCATGCCCCATTTCGCAATGCGTTCCGCGATAGCCTGCTGCACATCGGGGTCGGTATGCTGCAAGCCGCCAATGGCCACCAGGGTCGCAGCATTCGCGCTTGCCGGATCGCGCTTCACCACGGAATCCAGCATCTTGAGCGCTGCAGTGATCTGGGCCTTCACGGCCGAAAGCATCACCGCCGGCAACACTTCCAACAGCTCTCTCTGCCCCAGCTGTTTCTTGTCAAACAGCTTGGCGCAAGCCTTCAGGGCAAGGGTAACTGTCGGCGGAATCCGGCTTTGGAGCATGCCAAGGTAGCGCGCTGCATTGGGTGCCATTTCCTCGAGCGTTGGCGCGAGCTGGCCGTGGAAGCGCGAGAACCAGCCGGAGCGGAATTGCGGCCAGTCCCGCTCCAGCGTGCCAAGGCATCGATCCAGCAGCTCCGCGCGGGAGAACCATCCATCTTCGCAAAGCCGCTCCAGCTGCCAGGCCCAGGTTCGCTCGGATTTACAATATTTGTCGATGCCGGCCAGGTTATCTTCGCTATTGCCCTCGACTTCAAATATCTTCAACAGGACGGGTTGCAGCGTCTCCCGGTTGTCGACGAGGTATTCGCGTGTGTAATGGTTCCAGCGCGGCATGGCAATCAGCCCCGTCACACCATCCTCGTCAAGCTCATACGGCGACAATCCTTCTGCGGCGAGCTGCATGGCCGCCGCAATATGTCCCTTCCCGGCAAATTCGCGGGCCAGGCTGCCGGTACCTTCCGGCCGTATGCGTTTCACAACCTCCACCGCACGCTTTGCCGGCAAGCGGAAGCGAGCCGCCTGATCTGCGGGTAGACAGGCCAGTGCCGCGACAGCAATGGCATCGCGCTGCCCGTCCGTGGCGAGCATGCCCCAACTGGCGTGGACTACTTCGCGATTCCACCACCAATAGCGCATCAAATCAGTCACCACTCCCAGCCGCTCGGCCTGGGCCGAGCGCTCCGCAGCGGACATGGTCTCGAGGAGGGCAAGCACGGCATCGCCGTCGCCGGCATAAATCAGGGTCTCCAGTTCATTCGTGGGCTGGAAGCTCATCGTGTCGCCTCCACTGCCAGTACATGTTTGCATGGTCCTCGCCCGCCTTGGTACTTGGCGAACCACGGGCAGGTGCAATGCAGTTCATGCGCCACTTCACGCACGCGGTGTTCCCCCACCTGCGCCTCAACGGGATCGTTGCTGATGATCTTCACTGCCTGCTGCTCCAATAATTCGCGTGCCGCCGCAAGGCGGGGATTCAAGTCGTCCACCAATGCCAGGTCAAATGGCAGCACCCGGTGGAAGTAGCTGCTGGCTGCCACGTCAAACCCGACCAGTCCTGTAGCGCCGAGTACACGCAGCGCATCGGTAACCTCGTTGGCCGGCAATGCCAGGGATGCCGCAATCGCAAGCGGATCGAGTGTGGACTGCCAATTGAGCTGGGCCCGCACGGATGATAATGCCGGCGAGCCGGAAGCGCGCAACAACGCACGAAGGGATTGTCCCTCGCCGGAAAACCCGCGCCATGTTTCCGCGCTCAGGGCCAAAGTCAGCCGTGCATGGCCAAAATCAAGCACCCATGCACTCGATTGCTGCGCTTCGTCGGCATACAGCGCGACGGACTTCGCCTTTGGCGCCAGCGTTTCGAGCACGCGTAGCCGCGAGCTGTCCGTCATGCGCACACCTTCCGACGATGGCTGCGCCGTTACGCGCTGGCCCATTGGGCCGGCAACGATCCACAAGGGTGTGCGGCCATTCGCATTGCGCGGCAAGGCGCGCAGGAAGCGCAATGCCTCCAAGCCGTTCATCGTGTGCCGCAACCGCATGCCGGCCTGGTAGGACTGCACTTCCAGCATGCCGCGCAGCCAGCGCAACGGCAGTTCCACTTTGCTCTCGGTGACCGCGTTGATGGTCACGCCTTCGGCGCCTACTGAAAGGTCCATTCCCTCGCTGTCGCGCACACGGGCCAGCGCCGCGCGCATCGGCGCGTTGAAGTCCACATTGGTGGTGCCTTTGCCGAGGATGTCTCCGTCATAAGCACCCGGCAGGAAGTCGGCACGAATATAGGTGCTGCAGCATCCGGAAAAGCCTTCAAATCTGAGCGCCCCTTCGCCACATGTGACTACTGGATCGGCCAGGCGCAGAACCTTCGCCAGCGAATTCGCCGGCAGGAAGAAGCGCGACCCGACGATCAGGTGCACGGCAGTCAGTAGTTCAGAGGCCAGGCGCGGTTGCAGCAAACGGCCTTCGAAGAAATGCGGTCTTTCGTTGGCGTTCGAAGTCGCAAGGGTCAGGTGGGGACGGCCAGTATCCGAAAGGCCGGACGCAAAAGCGTAGTGATAGGCATGGGCTAATGTCGACATGCCAGAAATATAAAGCAAAAAGCCCGCTGGCACATGCCTAGCGGGCTTTTCTAATAAGAGCCTGACGATAACCTACTTTCACACTGGTTGCAGCACTATCATCGGCGCAGAGTCGTTTCACGGTCCTGTTCGGGATG
>Ga0209130_1000755_pt1 | contig 28029 bp, 25 predicted proteins | sample AraplaMF_Cvi_mLB_FD_184264 | JGI IMG/M metagenome (GOLD analysis project Ga0209130, IMG submission 184264) | Arabidopsis root microbial communities from the University of North Carolina, USA - plate scrape MF_Cvi_mLB (SPAdes) (version 2) | ecosystem: Host-associated > Plants > Roots > Endosphere...
CCAACGGCTCTTACACAAGGTAAGAAATACTTTTATGAATCTGGAGAACATTTACGAAATAAAGACTATGAAAAAGCTTTCTATTACTTAGGAGTAGCCACGCACTACTTTACAGATGCTACCCAACCTATGCATGCAGCAAATTTTACTGCAATTGATACGAGAGCTATAAAATATCATAGCTATTTTGAAAATTATGTTACAACCATTCAAGATCAATTTGCAGTTAATACTGGAGGGAATTATAACGACTCTCTATCTACACCTGAAGAATGGATTGATTATGCAGCCCGAGTAGCTAAACCTGAAATTCAAAATATCGCTAATGATAAAACATTTGAGTATTACAATAGCGGTAAGGCGCAATTGTGGCAAGAAATGGTTACCCCAGCTGTGCAGCGAAGCTTAGGAGAATCTCAGCGTAATACAGCAGGTTTCCTAAATCTTTGGTTTAAAACGTTTACTAAAAATGTGCAAGCTCCAAGTTTAGAAACTGCACAAATCTATGATATAGCAGGAAATGTTATAGAAGCAGGGAAAAACTATTATATCGTACCAAGTGAATCTCCTTTTCAAGGTCTAACGTTTGAATGGTATGTAGTAAATCGTTACGATTATGTTTTACTTGCAAATAAAAAGAATGATATACAATCTGGTACACCTATGGAATTTGTATTTTACAAAGATAATGATGCAAAGCTACACCACGGTGAAAGCGTATACCTTCGCATGAAGCATTCTAATTATGATCAATATCAATATTTAAATTGGTCCAAATATTCTAGTTGGGTTCACCTTGCTGAGAAATCTGATAGTTTGGCTGACTTTAAAATTCAAATTAACCCGAATAATCCTACAGAATATAATATTTTTACAGATGGTTATCCATTAAATTATGAGAATATAAATGCAGAGAAAAGTTGGATTGTACTAGGTGAAAAAACACAAAAACCTAGCTCATGGAAGTTTGTACCTTTCAGATAACCTAAACACACTCGTTCCTAATCAGAACGAGTGTGTTTTTTATTTTGAGGTATTTGCTTTTCTTAAGTTGTTGGATGTGGGATCACCATACATGCCCATCTACTTAAGAACGGAAACAGTTTGATCAACTTAGGGGGAACAACCTTGTTCAATCAGATGGTAAAAGCTGTACCGAATTTATTTGCGATTGGAAATTTATTGTGCGGTGTTTTTTCAATTACCATGAATATGAGTGACTACTTGGGAGTAGCCTCCATAATCACTTGAAAATCTTTTGTAAAATTTTAATTTTGTCCCTATACGGCGGAAATACAATCCCTAAGTCTATACTTGAGCATTTCTTTAAAATACTTTTACGATGTGTAAAAGTATCAAAACTATGCTTACCATGATAGGCACCGAACCCCGCAGTTCCTACTCCGCCAAAAGGCAAGTGTAGATTAGCCATATGTGACATTGTATCATTGACGCATCCTCCCCCAAAAGAAGTTCGTCCTAGTACTTGTTTTTCAACATTTTTATTTTTAGTAAATACATACAAAGCTAACGGTTTGGGATGGTTGTTAATCATATGAATGACATCATCTAAAGCATTGTACTCCATAATTGGTAAAATCGGCCCGAAAATTTCTTCTTTCATAGCTGCAGCATCCCACGATTTTACTTCAAGAAGTGTTGGTTCAATATATAAATGACTTCTAGATGAATTCCCGCCAAATATTATATAATTTTGGTCTTGTTCTAATATAGAAATAAGCCTATCAAATTGTCTCTCATTGATAATTCGACCATAATCATTGCTTTTTGATACATCTGAGCCATAAAAGCTAATAATAATTTCTTTCATTTTTGAAATTAGTTTTACCTTGATAGATTTGTGCACAATAACATAATCAGGTGCAATACAGGATTGTCCAGCATTTATGAACTTTCCCCAGATAATACGTTTGGCCGCTATATCAAGGTTAGCAGTTTCATCGACAATAGCTGGTCCTTTTCCACCAAGTTCTAATGTTACTGGTACAAGATTTTTCGCTGCTGCTTCCATGACAATTTTTCCAACTTGAATGCTACCAGTAAAAAAAATATGGTCAAATGGTGCATGAATCAATAAAGAAGTTATTTCTCTATCTCCTTCAATAACACGAATATATTGCTTATCAAACGTTTCACTTATTATTTTGTTCATTACAGCTGAAACATTTGGTGCATTTTCTGAAGGTTTGAGAACTACACAATTTCCTGCCGCAATTGCCCCGATAAGAGGTTCAATTAATGATTGGAATGGATAATTAAAAGGGCCAACAATTAGCACTGTACCATATGGCTCTTTTATTATGTAACTTTTGGAAGGTGCAAGATGAATAGGTGTTTTTACTTTTTGAGGTTTCATCCATTGTTTTAGGTATTTCATTATAAAATTGATACTGTTATATGCGAAACCAACTTCGGCAGCATATGATTCAAATTCACTTTTGTGTAAATCTTGATATAATGCGCTCAGCACTTGTTTTTCATATTTTCGAATAGAATTTTTCAATTTTTCTAACTGCTTAAGTCGGAATTGAAGACTTCTCGTATGATCATGATGGAAAAATTGTCTATGCTCTTGAATCAGTTGTTGCACATTATCAGCCATTATAAAATCCCTCCAATAGAAAAAAATTCATATACTATGCACATCAATTGTAAAGAGTATTTTAAAACATACTATAAATTTCTAATAATGTGCACTGAAATTATATTCTCAATAAGCAGCTAATATACAAGGTGTGTGATACTTATGCTTACACGGGGAGACAACGCCACATCATTATAAAACCACTATCTATAAAGAAAAAAGACATTATCCTTTCCTATGATTTCTCAGAAAGAATAACGTCTTTTGTCATTTCAGGGGGGATTTTGTCTTACTAGCTTGATAGCGATGGGGCCCCACCAACAAAACGATGAAAACATACGCTAAGCAAATTTCGCCATGAAAAAAGCCGATTTTTCCTACACTAAGGTATCATCGGCTTTATTTTATTGAATAAGGGGCTGAAATACTATTCTTTTTGTAGAAGTATTATTAGGAAGGAAGGCGTTTTTGTATGAATCTATCGATTTCTGATGAACCCAACGCATAATCGTTGTATGAGCAACGGATAAGCACCGTTCAGAAATTTTTTTTATATTTTGGATTAGAATGCTATAGTAGTTTCTATTTTAGCACATATATACGACGTCTTTGGCTCTTAAAAACAAGTCATGGTTTCTTTCCTTTATTATTGTATTTTGTTCTGTTTGATTGTGAAGTGCATCAAGATTCCTGTAAAGTCTAATATGAATCGTTTTCATGTTTATGTTCTACACGATTCATCGCTTCATATGATTAATTTCACTTATTCAAACGTAACGGTTCGATAAGTGAAATGTATTACCTCCCCCTATTATACATCTGGAATGTACATGTTTTACTACAGGTTCATTATAAAATATATTTTCTCAAAACGTCTTATTTTCAAAATAAATATTTTATTATAGGTCTATTATGTTACACTACATGATAGTGTTTTATTCTTGAAAAGATGGTGAAAAAATGGAAGAAAATAAAAAAAGTAAGAGATTTTATGCAGTTGCTTTCCTCGTTTCAACAAGTTATATTTGGCTTTTAATTTTAGGAGCTTATAGTATGGGGATTCCCCAATATAATAATTTACTCTACGGCATACTTTTAATAACAGCTTTTACATTTATTTTTACAATTCCAATTCTTTATATCGGCATTCCATTGGTATATATTGGTTTAGCGCTTGCCTTGCTCCGTATATTCTCTGTAAAGCGAATGTTAAGTTACTATGCTCTATCTTGGGTGGTATTATGGATTACTTTACAGGCCCCTTTATTAATTTATGGACATCATGAAAAAAACTACATATTTAAAGAACAAGTAGAAAAACAACAAATTGTAGAAAAAGTAAAAGCAGCGGTTGAAAAAAAGAATGGTCCTATTAAGATTACAGATATGTTTAAAGATAGTATGCTAGATTGGAATGAAAATGCAGGAAGCCCTGCTCATCCGAAGTTAAACATTAGATATGAATTAGTAAATTGTGATAAAGGAAAAGAAAAGCAAATCAGTGGATATAGCTGTACATCTACTATCGAGACATACTACAAAGATAAAAAATGGATAGTAGATTTAGATTCAAAAGAAAATGCAAATGCAATGAATATATTAAAAAATAACCAAAAGGCTGAAGAAAAGGAAAAGAAGGAATCCCTGAGCGCTGAAGAAGAAACATTAATTCGTAATAGAGCGGAATTAAAGGCAGTGGAATATTTAAAAGAAGATTTTAATTTGAATTTAACAATCGTAAAGCAGACATTTAATAAGAATACGAATTCCAATAATAAAGCAAACCCTTTATCGTATAAAGTTCATGAAGCAATATTTAACGGATATTTGAACGAGGATCCGCAAAAAGATGTCACGGTAAGAGTCGAATATGATCCAAACACAAAGAAATACTTTATTCATATGTATAAGTTTGAAATGAGTGATGAATCAGATAAGGAAATTGAAAAACAAATTGAATTAAAAAAAGCAAAAACTAATTAAAAATGAGATATCTGTAGCTTTGAATTTTGTTTATCAAACTTTATTTCAAAGTTACATAATACACCTTATCAAGTTCATTTTATATAAAGTAGTATTCTGGTATGGATATACTTACATACTTCGTTGACTACCTAAGAACAAGCCGAAACATTTACATCTGGATGTGAATGTTTCGGCTTGTTTTTGAATTGAAGAAATGATAATAAAACTCTATTTTGTTATCATTTTTGACAGTTTACTATATAGCAAGGTAGGAGATAAATAATTTGAATCCTAGACATGGTCTGTTAATCTCCCCTTTATACCAATATCCTTTTAAATTACTCTAATAAATGAACTTTATTTTATTTTTATCTTATCTTTACCTTATCTTTAAAATTTTATATTAAACTTTACATCTAAAAGAAAAGATTTCGAGTCTAAAAAAGCAGGGGAAAAGGTGATTATTGCATCTTTTATAAATAACCAACCACCATTGAAAATGCAATTTTTTATACAAGGAGGAGTAATATATGAAGAATAAGAGTAAAAAACAAGTTATTATATTATTTTTTATTAGTATTTTAGGTTTAGGAACAATCATTGGGATACTATATTTTAATCATAAAACTAATATTCATAGAAATAAAGCGCTCGCTACCGAAGAACGTTTATTGCAATATGAGCCCATTATGAAAAAAGAATTAGAAAAATATAATTTAGGAGAGAAAACAGCACTTTTGTTAGGAATTATGTACCAAGAGAGTAGAGGTGAGGGCAACGACCCTATGCAGTCCTCTGAATCACTTGGATTAAAGCCAAATGAAATTCAAGAGATAAACTTGAGCATTAAACAAGGGGTAAAGCACTTTGCTCAAATGTACAAATATGGAACAGAAAAAGGCGTTAGCATGGATACAATTATTCAAAGCTATAATATGGGACCAGGGTATATTGATTTTATTTCCAGTCAAGAGGCTAAACGACACTCAGACGATTCGGCTAAAAAGTTTTCTAAGATGAAAGTTGATCAGAATCCAGACATATACACTTGTGGTGGAAATAAACAAAATTTTAGGTATCCATATTGTTATGGTGATTTCACATATACAACAAAGGTGAATGAAAAAACAAAACTTATTGAAGAACTTCTCCAAAAAAAAATTTAAAATATAATTCGAAAGGTTTTAATGCAAGAACTTAAAGTTACGTGTAAGAAATCTATTAAATTAGGTCGTATTAATCCTCGTATTCCAAAAATAGTATGATTACATACCCATTTGGCTAAGATAAGTTTGGATTGATATAACAAAAACGTTATTCTTTCCAATTTATCTTATCTAGAAAGAATAACGTTTTTTTACTTTTTGGAGTAGTTTTATATCCTTAAGTTAATGGAAATGTAAGATGCACTTAATAGGTTCTTTGAAGGGGATATTAATCTTTATTACTCTGATGGAATGTTTTCTTGAACTAATTCCAGTTCCAACTCATTTTTTGTTTTACCCTTTTTAAATTCATATTGTGTCCCAATTTCAGATTCACTGAACTAATTCAAGAGATACTCCCCTATCCACCAAAGAAATGATATTCGTATTGTCCATTCATGCCCTCTTTGACAGCTATAATATTAGTAAGCTTGTAGTTAAGTGAACCATCCCCGTAGTGAACCTCTACTAATAACTGTTCTCGTGACCAAAGAGCATCATAGTACTTTTTAACTCTTTCGTCAGTTCTAATAATAAACCCATCTGCAGTAGACATTTGCTCCTGATAATTCAAAGTTTTAGCTTCAATAAATGAAAGTTCTTCACTATCAACAAAAATCTTTTCAATTTCTTTCGTCACATCCATATAACCTCATCCCCTTTCCTCCAGAATACCATATAAATAATCGTCGACTTATGGGACAAATTTAAAAGATCAGCTTAAAACCAAGCCGACCTTTAGGAGAACCTTACCGATTTTTTCTTTTAACTCTTATCCCTTCCCCTATTACGCAACTAGATTGTTAGGCTATTCGAAAAAATTTATCTATTTTATTAAGCCGGTCACATTTGCTCATACTAAGATTGTAAACACTTATACTAGGATCTGAGCACGTACCAATCTTGGAAAACAACCGTACACGTTGTGTCGTCATCCCCGAAAGCAATGAATGATGTATATAAAGTGAAGTGTAAAATAAATGAAACGTATTAGTAAATCATTCATTGCGTACAGGTGATAGAAGTCAGGAATAAGATAAATTAAAGTGAGTTTTCTCCTCACTTTTTTCTTTTGAAGCGTGATGTGAAAATAATTGTAATTCATCAAATACAGAAATAGACATACAAAAACGCCACCCTTTCCTATAATTCTACAGAAAGAATAGCGTATTTTTTGTATTTTGTTTTGTTAGTTTGATAGCAATGTGGCTATGCCCTTCTAAGGGGGCCTTTTTATACTGCAGGTTCTGTTGGAGCTGGTTGAACAGGAGTTACTTCCCCGCCATCCATGTCATCATACCTCATAGATTGATTCATAAATTCACCAATCATTTTTTGCAACTCATCCATTGGGACAATGTTCTTTTCAGAAGTATCGAATGTGAATTTGATAGGCTTATCGATAGATTTAATATCAGAATTAATATTCATATCAAATTTAATTGTTTCTTTTTCGTCTTTAGAATTTTCTGCTTCGACATGAATTGCTGCATCTTGTTTTTTAATCGTTGTTCCATCCATTGTATAAATTAAAGAAACAGATGATTTATCAAGATTTGCATCTTTTAATTTTTCCTTAAAGTCTGCAATTTCTTGTTTTGTTCCAGTGAAGTTTTTCATTGTAGACATTTCATCAAATACCTTTTCAATCACTGTTTTTAAATCTTTACCTGTTAATTTCACAGTATATACATCTTTTTCTTTTGTAAATTTGTCTTCAGGAAGTGCTTTGATTGCATCTAATAACGCTTTCTGCACTTTCTCTTGGATTTCCACAGATTCTTTTGTATCTACTTCCCCTAAATCTTTCATATCCATTTTGATAACTTTTCCTTCTAGAGTAGAAAAACTATCACCAGGAACGCCAGCTAATTGTAATAATGATTTTACATTATTCGCTTTTACATATAAAGCCTTTTTCCCTTCATCCATAAACATTGGAATCGATATATCCATTTTCATTCCATCTGTTTTAATATTTGCACCAATTGTTATTTCATCTTTTTTTGCATCTTTATCTGTTTTTGAATCAACTGTAAATGATATGTTTTTTAACATATCAATTGCCGCTTTATCTTCTGTTTCCATATCTTTCGCATTAGAATCGAATTTAAAAGAAATTGAACCACTTGATTCCATTTGTTTTGCATTCAAAATGTTTTCTGTTGAAGAAACAACGGTTTCTTTTGCAGATTTTCCACACGCAGATAAAGCGAAAAGACTTAAACTTGCTGCAACAACTAATCCTATTTTACCAAACTTCATAAAATCACCCTTTCAACTCATTAACATATCAATCATAGCATGAAAAATAAAAAATAGTAATATTTGGATAGAAAAATATTACTACTCAGCTACCTTCTTGATTTGAGGGTTTCTTATTTTCTGTATCTTTTAGACTTCCCTTTTTTCCGTTAACACTTGAATTATCAAGGTTAGGAGGTACTTTCGGACAGAACTATGTACCAACAATGCGGAATGAAAAAAAACTGTCTACTAATAAACGGATTTCAGAGAAATTACTTTCTTTATTCAATAAAACAAATGATTATAAGCGGATAAAAGAAAAATTAATAGGAAAAACATTAACATTTGTACCCGACCATCCCATAGTCAGCAGGCTTAGTATATTATAATATCGATTCCTTTTATAATGAATTTACATCCAGGAATACATATTACTAGGTAAACGGTATCCTAGGTGCTTGATTCCTTATATCCTTAATTATCAAAATAAAAGATATCATCAAGAAAAACTACACAACTTCTGAATCGAATTAAGGAGCCTATTATGGTTCCTTTTTCTATTCAAAATAAAAAAGCAGCTGTTAAGCTACTTTGAATTCTCCTTATCCCCAAATGAAATGATATATATATTCTCCCGTTACACGTTCATTAATTTCAGCAATCCTAGCGAATCTCATTAAGTCCGCCCCTTGAAGAAAATACACCGAGATCGTAACTGGTACTTGTGACCACATGAATTGATAAAGCTCATTCACTCTCTGATTCGTCGAAACGATTAAATCATTTACAGGTCCATGATTCCATGCAGAGGTTTGAACTGAAGTGAACGGAAGGTCTTTCCCATTAACCACTATTCTTGCCACACTTTGAGTTATGTCCACAACAATCCCCTCCACCATTACAAAAATTAGACCTGTTTCTATACTTATATTCTTGATTAATAATAAATGTTTAAGGCAAACCCCTATTTCATTTCTTTTCAAAAACAATTTATTTGATAAAATAAAAAAGCAGCGGATTCGCTACTTTAAAGTAAATTAAACTATTCCTTTTTCTTTTGCTATTTCGTACAAAACAGTACGACTAACTCCTGTTTCAGTACATATACAGGGTTGCACGAGCAACATCAAACATCTCACATACTTCTACTTTCGTTTTACCAGAAGCAAGCATTTCCATCATGCCTTGAATTTGTTGAGGAGTATGAGCCTTCTTTCTACCGCCTTCTCTTCCTCTTGCCTTCGCAGCAGCTACACCACTAATAACACGTTCATTAATTACTTCACGTTCCATTTCAGGCATTTAATAAGTATAAATTTAGAAAACCCATAAACAAAAAAAGAGTGCTGTGAAGAAACGCACTCATTCAAAGGACTTTACCAATCCTTACGCTTATCACAATCACAGTCACGATCATGATTACGTTTACGACGACATTCATCACAATCACAGTCGCGGTCACGTCTACAACGACGGTCATCACAATCTCTATGTCTGCGTCTACAGAACATTAAATCATCCCAAAATCTATTACAATCTCTGCAATGTCTGAAATTACAATTACATCCCATAAATATGATTACCTCCTCTTAACTCTTGGATTCCTCATATTCTATGCTAAAAAACAAAAACAGCTTGTTTACTAGTCTATTTTCTGCATTTTAAATTAATAATATTATTATCTAATCTTTAAGTCTCAAATCTATTTCACCCCTTATCTTTCCTTAACAACAAACAAGACGCCACCCAGATCACGCGGTAGCGCCTACGATAATTGCTATACACTTAATCAAACTCATTTATTCTCACATCATTTATTTCTTTGCTTCCATACCCCATTCTCTTTACGATAAGTATTCTTGCCATTCATGAAGTCAGCTGTATTGCCAGGAATGCTATATTTTTTATTTTTCATTTTCTTTTTCTTTCTTTTCTCTTTAGACTTTTCCAAAATAATTTGTTGTAGATCTGCTCTCCATTGCTTTAAGCGTTCTTTTTCTCGCATCTTCACTTATACCCCTAATGAAATTTATATATGTTCATATCAAATATACATCTAGAATTAAATCAACGAAAGGGATTACAAATATTTATCAACTTAGTTTAAGTGTATATTTCAATTCAAATGTCCATTTTATTCAAATTTAAAAGAGCACCCGCCATTAGGTACTCTTCAACAAATAAGTATGGTGCTTCGGGTTTCACCTCATATGATTTCTCTATATTAAAATCGAGAATTTGAGGTTTAATCACTTAACAATAGTTTTTATTTAAAACAGATAACTGATTAATAATCCTGCTGATAATAAGAAGCCAAAAATCGTATTTGTCATCGCTGTTGATTTCATTGCTATGCGCATATACCCGGGATCCTTTTCCCCTTTTTGGAAACTTCGAATTGCAGAGATTGGCTTTTTCAAACCTAGGAACATAACTAATGCCCAAGGGCTTATATAACCCATCAATACAATTACGGTAATCCATAAATAAGCAATGAAAAAGGCTACAGCTAGTGTTACTACAGCTTTCTCTCTCCCAAGGAGGATTACCAATGTCTTTCTTCCACCTTTAATATCTTCTTCGATATCTCGGATGTTATTCGACATGTTGATTGCACCGACTAAAATTCCAATTGGAACGGAAATCAATACACTTTCAATCGTTATAGTATTCGTTTGAATAAAGAAAGCAATGAGTACAAAACATGTTCCCATTAGCAATCCAGAAACTAATTCTCCAAACGGAGTGTACGCAATTGGTAATGGACCACCTGTATATAAATAGCCAACCGCCATCCCAATTAAACCGATAACGACTAACCACCAGCTGCTATTCATACAAATATAAATGCCAATAAATGCTGCTACTACATACAATAAAAGCGCAACTGTTAACACATTTTTTGGTTTCAATCCATGACGGACAATTCCACCACCAATTCCAACAGAATCAGCAGTATCTAATCCGCGTTTGAAATCATAGTACTCATTAAATAAATTCGTTGCTATTTGCAATGCTAAACATGCAACCATCATCGCAATAAATAAAAGCCAATCAATTTCGGCAACATAAAGTGATGCCACTGTCCCTAAAATTACAGGAGAAAACGTCGCCGTTAATGTATGTGGCCTCGTCATCTTCCATATTAATTTAGCGGAACTAATTTCTTTTTCATTCCCCATAACTCTGTTCAATCTCCCTACATTTTAAGTATAAATTACTAGCAGTATCTTTCTATCTATTTTCTGCTGTACATCTATTATATCAAAAAAAGGATTGGTGATAGAACTGTAATGCTCTTGCTTGTCCCCCTATCACTCTTGAATTAAGTTTTTCAACAAAAGGCCCGTTGCTCACATTCGAACAACGGACCTTTTTTATATGAACCAATTTAAAACATCCTCAGTAATCTCTTCTGGTCTATCCCAGTGCATTAAATGTCCTGTATCTTTATAAAGCTTAGTTGTAATATCAATATACTTCTTAAATTCCGCAATTTGCAATTCTCTTATTTCTAAATAATTATCTGGAAGATCACAATACAATAATAAAATATCGCTTTTAATTTTATGAGATTTCAATGTTTTATACACCGTATATTGAAACTTAATTACACTTCGAGCGGTATCGCCAGTAGCATGCCATTTCACTTTACTATCTTCTTCTCGCATTAAATCATAAACCGCGCGTTCTATTAATGGTGACTATCTGCTATAAACCATTTTTTCTGATTGGATGAATGCTTCTTTACTGTCAAAAATATATTCATCAAAATCTTTTTCATAATGAGTGATTTCTTCTTCTAATGATCGCGGTGGACACTCCCCTTCTTTCGAATCTTTATATAGCTTCGCAAAATAATCTGCATTCATTTTACCATGATGATAACCACCATCTAACAAAATCATTTTATTAACTTTTTCTGGACATTCTGCTGCATAGTGAAGTGCAACGCTTGCTCCCCATGAATGTGCTAATATATGAAATGTTTCTTTTCCTATCTGCTCCAGTAATGCTACTACCCAATTTGTTAAATGGAATGCACCGTAATCTTCATCCTTCTCAAAACTTGGTGTTTTCCCATGTCCAGGTAGATCAAATGATACAATATGATATTTATCCTTTAAAAGTTCCGCTATTTCTATAAAACTTAATTTTGTACTTCCTAAACCATGAAAACAAATGATTTGAGGTTTACTTTTATTTCCCCATTCACAAACACTTGCTTGGTATTCACCAAATTCTACAAAAAAGTGATTCATTTTTAATCTCCTCTAATTATTAGATGTAAATTAGTTCCAATTCAAAATTGTTTTTTCAGAATAAATAAATTCAACAAAATTATCCAAATCCCTTTTTCGCAAATGATTTTTATAGAATACGAGAGTTAGAAAGTACCAAACACTTAACTTCATGTATATCGATGCGAATTCATTTAAGTTAATGGTTAGACTACATCTTCACGCCTATGAAATTAATATAGTTTAATAATTATATTATTCGTGATTCTTGTACTATTGTTTCATCCTCTTTAGACGCTGTCACAAAGGAAATAAAGTGAAACTTTATTCAGCCCTCACCAATCGGGCGTTTACGGGCAGCCCGGCTCCCACCTAACTTCTTTGCATTCACTGAATTGTGAGGTGGGGGTCTTACTGCCCGGCAAATAGCGGGATAAAATTAGGTTATATTCAGCCAAATTATTAACCATAGAAAGTTCATACATAGAAGAAAGAGCCTACTTGTATTAAGTTGGCTCTTTCTCTTTTAAAATATCTAATACACTCTACAGCAAAAAATATGATTCAGCGAATAAAAAATTACTTCCAAACAACCCCTCGCCTTTCATATTCCATTCTATATTCAACAGCAGCTGCAATTTTGGAGCTTGCGAACTTTTCAGTAATCCAAAGACCTAAATCGATTCCTGAAGTAACTCCCCTTGCAGTAATAATATCGCCTTGATCCACAATTCTGTAACGAAGAAGTTCTGCACCGTATTCACTCATTTCATCCTGTGCCAAATAGTGCATCGTCGCCTTTCGACTATTCAATATACCTGAGGCAGCTAGTAGCATACCTCCTGTGCAAACTCCAGCAACAATTGTTCCTTCCTTGTGCATCTCTTTAATCATTTCGGTCAAGGTACCAATCTCTGCTTGCTTTCGTGCGCCATGTTCGGCTTTATGATTCCAGCCACCACCAGGTACAATTAACAAATCTGGGCGATTATCCATTCGTAAAAAATCATTTAGTTTAACCGTAACTCCAAACGAAGTAGTAACTTCTTGCTTTGGTTCACTTGAAACGAATTCAACCGTAAATGAAGCCCCTTCTTCTATCGCTCTTTTGAGTACCTCAAACGGTGCGAAAGAGACAAGCTCTCCGAAGCCATCAAACAATACAATTTGTATTTTCATTTTTAGAACACCTCATATGGTTTCTTTTTTGAATCCCAAATTAGGAGAATAAATATTATCTACAAATTAACAATGAAGATAATCTTTCCCCCCTCACTCTATAAGCTTCCAAATGTTCTTCTAATTCCCTCTCATCACTTATTACACTTAGCGTTTTCTTCACAAAATTCCAATTCAAACTACCAGATAGCCATAGCAATGAAGAAAGTCTTTTATAATCATTTAAAGTTAAAATATTATTAGCCTTATACCCTTCTAAAAATGAACTAGCCACTCTCGCACACACTTCATGCGAATGTATTCCTTTTGTGCGAGAATACCACTTTATTAAAAAAGCTAATCCTTCAATGCGGTCTACATAACTAATAGATTCAAAATCTACAATTCCTTTTACCTGTTGGCTTGAGTCCCATAAAACATTCAAAGGATTTAAATCTGTTTGTACGATAAACTCTAAGTCACTCGTATGTGCGCATTCTATATGATATTTAGCAAGATCTATATACTCCCGTAATGCTTTACATGCGCTTACCTTACTTTCTAACATATTAATAAACTGGGCATACCCATCTAAATGAGATTTCTTTTGAAAAATCGAGCTTTGAAATGTACTAGAAATATCATGGATCTTTCTTGCTTCCGTTCCAAAGGCTTCTGCAATATTTTCTGTACAATGTGTAATATGTTCTCCTTCAATCCAATTAGACAATACAAATCGGTATTGTTCATCATTCCAAGTGACAAATGTAAATAACTCTCCCGCCCTATTCTTGTTAATTTGCATAAAATGAATCCCCTGCTCGCGTAAATAATACGTATACCGTACTTGCTCTTTCAATTGTTCATTTGATAACATCCCAAAGGCAGGATTGATTGTTCGGGCGCTATTCATAAATCTTGCGGAATATCGCTTTCCATTCACCATAATTTTATAGTGTAGATCGGTATTCCAACTATCCTTATGTAATTCTTCCTCCACTGCTATTGAATGAATTTCTTTAAAATAATTCATTAATACATCTTTTATTATGTGTTTCACCCTATTCTCCTTTCATATAAAAACCTTTTAAGTTGATAGGTTTGTAAAATACGTCTAAGTTACTCAAATGGAAAATAATACCCTACATAATTAAACACATTTGCAAACCCTACATTTTCTACAACAGCCACAGAAGGCTTGTTCAATTCCATACAGTCCCAATATGGAATGATGTTATTCTCCAAACACTCTCTTACAAAACTATGAGTTATCTTTTGGGCTAATTTTCTTCCCTGATGACCTTCTATTGTTTCAATATCTATACAATGTATATTTTCAAAGACGAATCCTGAAAAACAAACACTTATGATCATATTGTCATAAGTAATGCAATAGCCTATTCCCTCAGTAAAAAATTCATCTGGTGAGGACCAAAACTCTAAAATTTTTGATTTTAAAAATTCAATGTTCTTCAATGAATTTTCATGATTTTCATAGAGGCTTTTACTTATTTTCAATACTGTATACCCTAACTCAATTTTAGGTTCATACTTATCTTCATAGTCTTCTTTTTTAATCGTATACACTCTTTGATTCCAACTCTTTAATTTACGATGCTGAAATATTTTTTCAATTGTTTTATTCCACTTTGAATGATTGCCGATTCCTTCAAAGCAATTTAGTTCAACCTTTCTCGCCTCAGGTTCTATTACATTATTAATAAAACTATTAATTTCTTTATTAAACTTTTCATTTTCTGCACTTCCTATAAAAAAGAAGCCATCGTTATTACCTAACCATATAAGCCCAGAATTAGGAGAATAGATGTTATCTACAAATATACGACCAGGGTTCACTCCTGCAATGACAGCTTTTACTTCTAATTGCCCTTTTTCATTTACTAAACCGGTACATTTATAAAAATCATTCTTGTTTAATTCAGAAATCATATGTTAAACCACCTTCCTGGAACTCCTCTATTCTAACTTTACCACTATGACAGAATATTCTCTATTCGTTTTAATAGTTGTTTTTAACAATGAAATATATAATAAAAAAGAGCCAATTCCCCTATACGATAGAAGATTGACTCTTTCCTTTATTTACTCACCTGTTTCAGAAAATCGTTTAATCCGTTCTCCGATTTCATCGCGAACACGTTGAAATTCAGACCCCTCTTTTCCTACTGAAGCGTTAAATCTCCAATGAATACGATTCACATGTGAAGGAGTAGGCAAATACATGGAGTCCGCATAATTCCAAAGAACGTTTTTATCAAGTATTTCTAAGGTCCACAATTGGGACCTGTTATAGAACTAAACTTAGATTTTCAAACGACTATATTGCTAATTCTTCATTTGGTGAAGTATTATGTATCAACAATTCTAATATAATCCGGTCTAGTTGTAAGATTCCCCCTCAAAAATTATCCTTCATTCAAATCTGTAAGGAGGTCATTTTCCCATGCAATTGTATTCAGGTAAGAATCTCTAACTCTAAACATACTCTGTGGGTAAGTAAAATTATATTTATCCACATTCGTGAACTTTATGTCCGATTTATTAAAATGGCAACCGATATGATAAGCTAAAAAATACTCTTTCCAATCTGAATAGGATTTTTGAGCAAGTTTTGCCGCTTGTATCATATAATGTTCTGCTTCTTTTTTAGATAAATAACCTAATCTATTACCAATTCGACTTAAATAAATACACTGTGCATAATCAAATGCAGCAATCCCAGCATCCGGTAACATATGCAATGAGTAATTCACAATGTAGATTTTTTCATTGCTTGACTGACTCGTAAGTGACAGCTTTCGCCCTGCTTCTGAAAGAGGAGTTAATTGATTGTGTATAGTGTGAAATTCTTGGCGTGTTCCTTCTTCTAATAACCATTCAATCTTTTCTTTTAATTGCGCTGAGTCGTTACAATCAAATTCCCTTAATTGTCTTTTCAAAAACCTTTTACCAAGTATACGGTCTCTTATAAATGTAAATTCATATTTTGTAAAATAATGAACAAGAAAATAACTATCTATACAAATTGTAGACAGGCATCGAAAATATTGTTCTATCTGCTTTTGCTTTCTTGAAACGAACACCTAAGCTCCTCCTTAAAATTTGATTTTCAATCTATAAAACTTCCATAATTCCCAAACGATTGGAAGAAAAAGAATATACTTGAAAGGTAATCGCGTTACAGTAGCAAGTATAAAGAATAAGAAATACACCCAAGTACGACTTAAAAATAAGCCACTATACCAGAATATCCACCCAAATATATGAGCCTTTGTTATCTTTTGTTTAGGTGCTTTCTTTCCACTTTTGGCAAAGAATGTATTGACGTATGAGAAAAACTCAACACGGGTTATATCTATTTTCAGGGCATCTTGCACTATTTTTTCAGCTTTCTCTATTTCTCCTATTTTTTCTAAACATTTTGTCATCATAAGCATCGCATCCATATGCTCTGGATGGATAGAAAGAAGATGTTCACAATCTTTGATAGCATCGTGAAATTGACCAAGATTATACTGAATACGGGCACGATATAATAATGCATCTGGATCGTTTTTATCAATAGACACAATATCGCTAAATGCCTGTAATGCCTTCTCCTTATTATCTATACGTAAATAATAAATACCTTGCATACGTAATAATTCGGGGTCCCTTTGATACATTGCAAACGCACGATCCAGTTCTTCTTTTACATCTTCTAATTCATTCGCTATCAGTTTCCTTTGAATTTCTTCTCGTACATAAAAGTATAATTCAAAATCAAAATCATCTTTTTGTTCGAAAATATCATAACGCATTTCTTTTTCGCCGCTAATTCTTTCTAATAAAAATTGGATTGTTTCTTCTCCGTATTCATTTACTAAATCATCTTTTTGTTCACTGAATCGAAATACTTGATCGATTAATTCCCAAATCGAATGTGGAAAGTGATAATGATATAAGAAAAATTCAATTAATTGATCTTGCAATGCTACTGCATATTGAACATCCCATATCACGTCTGAACGCAATATTTCTTCCCAATTTCTCTGCTCTATCCGTGCAAAGAAATTATCATAAAGCGTTTCAACACTTTCCATGAATGTATAAACTGGATGCTCAGCGATTGTAGTAGTAGCAATTTCCGCATCACTGTCAGTCCATGGAGAAATTGCAAGTTCCCTATCGGGAGCGGTAATTTCATCTATTTGAATCGACGGCTTATCTTTCATATTTTTCGCACTTTTTACTGCCTGATCAAACGCTTCTCTTAATCGTTGATATCCTTCTGGATCCTCTTCTGGATGATGTATTTTTAAAAGTTTTGCATAGGCTTTTTTAATCACCGAAATATTGTCAGTAGGTTCAATCTCCAACGTATCCCAAATACTCATTAGCGATTTGCCCACCTTTCCATACTTTCAATATGTTCTTTTAATATACTAGAAGCTTCTTTAATCTTTTTATCATTTTGTGTTGTAAGCACGCTCTCGAATTGTTGTAGTAATATAGAAATCTTTTTACGTTCATCGCCCAGCAACTCTTCGTAAAGTCGTTCACACTTTGCAAGAAGAAGTCGATTTTCTTCTCTATCTCTCGGATGAATTTTAATATCTCTTAACTCTAAAAGTCTCTTTTCTATTTCTTCATCTGTAAGATTTCCAGCGTTTTGCTGAATGATCGTTCTTTTCTTTTCTCCAGTTGACGTACTTATTACCTCAACTTCGAGAATGCCGTTAATATCGTATGTATAGCGAATATCAACCGATTCATTTCCAGCGGGAGCGGGAGGAATTTTAATTTTGAGTTCACCTAGTTTCAAATTGTTTACTACCCTGCGGTTTTCTCCCTGATATACATCAATAATGATAAATTGTTGTCTATCCTTTACTGTATATAGTCGCTCCACTTTACTTACAGGAATAGGTGTATTTCTCTCTATAATTGGGAAGAAGTAACCAGACTCTGTCTTACCATCTCCAAATTCCTGAACGACACTTGTTCCTAAAGAATATGGACAGACATCGGTTAAAATCACTTCTTCTAACGCCTTATTTCGTTCTTTCAAGGCAACTTGAATCGCGGCACCTAAAGCAACTGTTTCATCAGGATTTATGTTTGCATAAGGCATACGCCCAAACATTTTAGATATAACAGATTTCACAAGTGGCATTCTTGTAGCCCCACCAATTAAAATTACAGCATCTAAATCCTTCGGGTTTAACGAAGCATCGCGAAGGGCACGTTCAATTGGATAACGAAGACGTAACAGTAGTGGTGTTACAATTTTTTCGAATTCACCTCTATTTATGCTCGTTTCATATGTTTGATTATGAATCACAACATTCATAGTCGCAGCTGACTCATCACACAGAGCAAGCTTACAACGTTCTGCTTGTGTATAAATTAATGATAATGTTTTAGAATCAAGTGAATCCGGATCCAGTTGATGTGATTCCAGGAAAAAGCTCATTAAACTTTTTGTAAAATCTTCACCACCAAGATAATTATCACCAGCAATAGATTTTACATCCATTATCCCTTCAAACAATTCCAAAATGGAAACGTCAAAAGTTCCTCCCCCTAAATCAAATACGAGAAATTTTGTTTCTGACTCTTCTTGGTATAATCCATAAGCAATTGCTGCAGCCGTTGGTTCACTAATGAGACGTTCTACGGTTAATCCAGCTATTTCCGCTGCACGTTTCGTTGATTTTCTCTGTGTATCATTGAAATAGGCAGGGACACTAATTACAGTACCGGTAACCTCTTCATTTAAATACGCTTCTGCATCTTGTTTCAAAGATTTAATAATAAAAGATGAGAGTTCTTCAGATGAAAAAGTATATGTACCTAGTTCATATTTTTTCTCTGTTCCTATAAAACGTTTAAAAGTTGCTGCTGTTAGTTGTGGATGAGTTATTAGTCTCTCCTTCGCAATACGCCCGACCAAAATTTCACCCGTTTCATCAACGCTAACTACCGATGGTGTGAGAAATTCACCTAAAACATTTGGAATAAGCGTTGCACCATCTTCCGACCATGTTGCTACTAAACTATTAGTTGTCCCTAAATCAATTCCAATTATCGCCATACTAATCCCCTCTCTTTTTACTATATTTTACTATACCATTACAAATAGGAAAAGTATGTAAGAAACTAACAATATCAAACTTTCAGAATAAAAAAATTCTATTTCAATCTAGTTAAATGAAATACTGTGTTAAGTTATAAAAAAAGTTGTTTATTTTAAAATAAAATCGTTTAAAAGTTCCAGTCATTTCAATATTTTTATGTTGGTTTGAAATTAAATTTCATTCCAAATCAACCTTCTCTACATTCCTTAGACTCCCTTTCTCCTAACTACAAAAAAACCACAGGAGTAACCTCAGTAGGACAATTTATTACATTTTATATTTTGCGTTCCACTCTGTTCTCAAAAAAATGAGAGTAAACGCTATTCGCTATACCCCCACCACCAAAATTTTATAAACAAAAAACCATGTAAGGTGCACTCTAAAAGTAATGTATACGTTAAACCGCCTTCCTGAAACTGCTCTATTCTAACTTTATTAATATGACAGAATATTCTCTATTCATTTTGATAGTTGTTTTAAACCAATGAAATATATAATAAAAAAAAGCCAATCTCCTATACGATAGAAGATTGACTCTTTCCTTTATTTACTCCCCTGTTTCAGAAAATCGCTTTATACGTTCTCCAATTTCATTGCGAACACGTTGAAATTCAGACCACTCTTTTCCTGCTGGGTCATCAAATCCCCAGTGAACACGATTTACATGCGGCGGAGTAGATGGACAGACAGCATCTGCATGGCTACAAAGCGTAACGACTAAATCAGCACTATTTAAAATGTTTGCATCAATTATATCTGATGTTTGATTTGTTATGTCGATATTTACTTCTTTCATTGCTTTAATAGCATTTGGATTTACACCATGTGCTTCGATTCCTGCAGAATATACATTCCACTTATCTCCTAAGTATTGTTTTCCCCAAGCTTCTGCCATTTGGCTTCGGCATGAATTTCCTGTGCATAAAAAGTAGATTGTCTTTTTGTTTTCCATGTTGTTTTCCACCTTTGTTTTAACTTTTTATTGGTTGGTCATTAAAATATTTACGCTTAAACCAAAAAGCAACGTTTACAAGTGCAATCATTACAGGCACTTCAACTAACGGTCCGATGACAGCTGCGAATGCCGCACCGGAATGAATACCAAACACACCAACTGCTACAGCAATCGCTAACTCAAAGTTATTACTACCTGCTGTAAATGCTAACGTTGTAGTCACCGGATAGTTTGCACCAATTTTTCTTCCCATAAAGAAAGAAACAAAGAACATCACAATAAAATAAATGAATAACGGAATTGCTATTCTTACTACATCTAATGGCACGCTAACAATCATTTCCCCTTTTAAAGAGAACATAATAATAATCGTAAATAGCAGTGCAATTAATGTAAGTGGGCTGATTTTAGGTATAAAGACCTTTTCATACCACTGTCTTCCTTTTAGCTTTACTAGTACAAAACGTGTCAACATACCTGCTATAAAAGGAATTCCTAAATAGATAAATACTGATTTCGCCACTTCTGCCATTGTAATACTAACGATAGCTCCTTCAATTCCTAACCATTCCGGGATTACTGTTACAAACACGTATGCATAAACTGAGAAGAATAACATTTGGAATACCGAGTTAAAAGCAACTAAACCTGCTGCATATTCTTTATCACCATCAGCTAGATCGTTCCAAACAATTACCATTGCAATGCAGCGGGCTAACCCAATCATAATGAGTCCGACCATATATTCTGGTTTATCAGGAAGAAAAATAATTGCTAAAACAAACATAAGTACCGGCCCAATAATCCAGTTTTGTACTAAAGATAGCACTAACACTTTTACATCTTTAAATACTCGGCCCATTTCCTCATAGCGAACTTTCGCTAATGGTGGATACATCATTACAATTAAACCAACAGCGAGCGGAATAGACGTCGTACCAACTTGTAATGCATTTAGTCCATCTACTACACTAGGGAATACAAACCCTAAACCAATCCCAACAGCCATCGCTAGAAAAATCCATAGTGTTAAATATCGGTCTAGAAATGATAAACGTTTCATTTTATTTTCCATCTCCTATTAACAACAAGAATTTTTAGCTGCCTCATTTGAAGTCGTACAACAAGATGACTCTTCTATTTTGTGAACATCACTATCTGCTTTCGTATAAAAGAACTCCCACTCGTTACCATCAGGATCCGTTACCCAAAACTTATCTTGCACCGCATAGCAACAAGTCGTATCCATCTCATCACGCGCAAAGAATCCCTCTTTTTCTAATCTTTCTTTATGTAATGTAATTTCTTCAGCTGTATCCACTTGGAAACCAAAATGATTTACTTGATTTCCCTTCACTTCATCTCGCACGTTCAACGTGAAATTAAGACCTGGGTTTTCTAATAAAAATTTTGCATAATCCGTTTTCACCTTAACTGGTGATACACCGAATACCTTTTCATAAAATTCAATAGACTTCTCTAAATTCGTAACGTTTATACCGACGTGAACATATCTCATACCTTATTCCTCCTCTTTATATATCATTAATCAATTTTTTTTGATTAATAGCTTAAAATTTTAACAACAACTACCTTTTCCTGTTTTTCTAAAGATACAGCACAATTCTTCTGATAATAAATTATTCACTTCCGCGTCATTTAAATCATAATAACTCCACGTACCTTTTGTTTCTTTTACAATTAAACCGGCCTCTAATAAAATCTTCAAGTGATAGGATAACTTAGATTGTGTCATCTCAAAAATCTCTGTTAAATCACATACACAAGTCTGGCCTCGCTGACAAAGTTCATACATAATCTCTAAACGCTTTTGATCCGCCAACGCTTTAAATTTTTTCTCATATAACTGAAAATCTTGTGCCATTGTAGTTCACTCTCCTTTCATCAATTTTTTTTGATGTTTATAGTATATATGCTGTTTAGTTCTTTATGCAACTAATTCATCAAGTTTTTTTGATTTATAAAAACCTTCCTCGCATCATATCTTTTTACAACTTAATAGTTAAAATATTTCCGAGGAATGGAGTCTCTATAACTGTTTTAAATTTTAATTTGACCATTATAGAGTAGTGCCCCATCAACATCAAGCTAAGAAAAATAAATACCCCCAAATGAAAAAAATCGATATAACTCTTCGGCAAATAAAGATAACTCTTGTTTTTGGTGCATATTCATAAAAAGCACGTCACCCTTTCTCATTAACATAAGAGAATAGTAACGTGCTTTTAATTTCAAAAATAGTCTAAATCCTTAAGTTGATGGTTCTGGGGCGGGACCCCAATAAGAACGGTATCTAAGGTTGTATGAGAGGTGTTAGTTCCATTCCAAAGGCCTCAGCCGACGATTAACTCAAGTACCGGTTTCGGATAACCCCCATGTGATGAAGTTCGTGTCCTGCGATGCCGTACGCGAGGGCGCGCGCCGTAATGCTTAGGTTGTTGGCTGTGCCCTTGCGGGTCCACGCCTCCGCCGGTAGCCCGCGCAGCAATGTGATCGTTGATTGCCGTACGGCCCGGTAGTCTTCGGCCAATTGCGCGGTTGTCCAGCTTCCGAAAGGAGGCATGAACAATTCCTGATCGAAACCGGTCAGAGGCGTCTGGTCCCCTCTTGCGAACCGGAGCAGGCGGTAGGTCATGACGCGTTCCGCGTCTGCGATGTGGCCCGCGACTTCTTTCAGCGTCCATTTTCCTTCCGCATACCGATACGCGGCCTGGCTTTCGTTCAACGATGCCAGGAGCTCGGTCATTTGCTTTTCCTGGGCGAGCAGAATGTCGATGATGTTACCGTCCGGCACCAAACGGATATATTCGCCGGAGCTCCCGGCGTATTCTTCTTCTGACGGTCTTTGATCCATGCGTAGTCACCTCTTTATGGAGATATAGAAAATTATAGCACTCGTCTATGTCTAATAAATTCACGAAATGATAGAACTTTCCTTCTAATAATTGAGGATAAAACAACTATTTAGTTGGTCGGTCGCCACACTATCCTGATTCGTTAGCACAATAAGCAATGCTAATCAATAATGCATAAAAGTTATCTGTTATACAATATTTCGAAGTTATTAATATATAAAGGTAACACCTTCTTTTTTTAATTTAAAGATGAATTTTCAATTATATTTTGAAATGAACCGAAGTAAAACACACTAGTCTAACTACTTTTCTATACAAGATTTTATGCAAAAAAGAATAGCGAAGATCCCTAGAATCCCTGCTATATCGATGATATATAAAATCTTGTATAAGAGATAGATAGACATAGAGACAAAAAATTTAGTAAAAACAAGGATTCTATGAAAAACTTGCTACCGATAATGAGACGTTATGTTAACCGAGTATGTATAGAATATACAGTTAACTAAAAATGAAGAGTTTACATTTGAAAATGAACAATAAAAAACAGTATTGTATAAAATCACTACTGTTTTTTATTGTTTCTTATAAGTGAATTATTTGTATTCCTGTCTATATAATTTAAACGAATAAATAGCTCCAACGAAGAATACAAAGGCTTCAAATAATATAAAGATTTGACGGAAATTCTCGATATCTTTACCAACTAAAGAAATAAATATGCAATTCATTAGAATTTGAGTAGTAAACATACAAGAAATAATTTTAAAATAAATAGGATTTGTTCTTTCATCTGGTTTACCAATTTTTTTATAAATAATAATAAGTGCAATTACTGAACCCAAAAATAGAAGTGCTGTAAGTCCTACAACGATATTAAAATTGCCTGTACTTTCTAACATCCATTTATTTAATAGATCAATCATTATTATCTTCCTTTCCTACATAAAAGAATATTTCGTTCTTCTTTTTCACTATAATAAAAAAAGAAAAAGGAAAACATCGAACTTTCTTACAAACATTCGTGTATTCTTACAGTTTTGTCATTTTGTAAATGTATTCATCGCCTTACCTTTCACTATTTTCTTTGGAAAACATAGTGAATTACGAGAAAGAGCGCTACAAGATCAACTTCCGAGAACGAGAATTATGTAAATAAGCTGTCCATGTGGACAGCTTATTGTTTTTTTGCTTAGCGTGCAAAATTCGCGTCTTGTTGGCGGTACCCCATGCCCATCAACTTAAAAATGAAAACAAAGTGTACTTTCATTTTGTGGAGGTAAAGCATTCCTAAAATAGAAGCATACTCTTAATAATATGCATACCAAATAAACCCTAACGGGTTTCCTTTTTTAAATTATGCAACTTTCTTTTGTTTTTTCAACCCATTATACTCATAAACAACACCCATAATATCAAAAACAGTCTTCTTCTCATATCGATGAGATTTTCTTCCGTTCTTCTGTAGGAGGTGGAACAGGCTGATTAGGATCTTTGTTATTTCTTAGATGTTTTGTTGTATGGCTTGATACAAACTCGATAAGTGGTCTTGAATCATTCCAATTGCTTTATATTCACTTAATTCTTGTTTCTTCTTTTGTAAAATTAATTGTCGCATCTTAAACATAGTAGAAGAACATAGAAAAATGGCAATGAGTTTTCCATAAACATGGCATTCTAATCGCTCTTGTTTAATATGTTGCCAATGATGAATTTGAAATAAGGATTTCCAAGTTTTAAAAATGATTTCAATTTGCCAGCGGAGAGAGTAAAAATTATGGATTTGTTCCATCGGAGCAATCTCCCAAGGTGTATTGGTAACATATAGGTTCATGCCAGCTAATCGTTTGCTTTTTTCCGAATATGTAATCCCTTTTTTACTTTCTGTGTACACTTGTTTTTTCATACGCTCACGAAGTTGTTTTTCTGTTAATCGATACATAATCACCCGAGTGAATAGTTTTTTATCCTTTCCAATATAAGCTTCTTTTATTTCATAGGACTGTCCTGGTTTTAAGGTATCCATGATGTGCTCTAAATCAACTTTGATGTACTGAGATTGTTTTTTTATTGTTCCGTTTCGAAAGTATTCAGGAAATTCATTTTTGACATATACCCTATTGTTTAATTTGAGTCGCGATATATAGTACACACCACGTTGATCCATTTGATCTAAATCATCCAGTGAATAATAGCCTAAATCCCGAATACATAGGTCACCAGGGCGTAATGTTGATAAACACTCTGTTCCAAAGGTTTTATCATTATTTTTCCCTGGTTCCACTTGGAAATTTAAAAACTGACCACTATGTAAATCATATTCTAACTGGATTTTTATACCCGCTGTTTGTGCACAACCACCTGATCCAGGATATACATTGGCCAAGTGTTTTGGTACGTGAAAAATGGTTGCATCTAAAATACGAATTCGCTGAAAATAGGTAAGTGAAGCACTTGGAATTGCTGACTTTCCACAAACTTTATTTTTTAATAATGTGGAGAAAATATGTTTCAAAAAGAACACTGCCTTTTTATTAAAGCGCTTATTTAGTCCTTCAGGACTCATAAGAGTTCCTGTTGATGCATGTAGCTGACTACACAATCGGACTAATGAATCACTCGCTACTCGTTGACTAATCCAGACACATATAGTAGCTAAATCATACCCTGAAAATTTACGTTTTCGTTTTACAAAACCTAGCTCTCTAGCGAGATTTCCCAAAAATGAAGGGGTAAGATGTTCATATAATTCTTCAGCGAATAATTGTAATTCGTCAGAAATTGATAGATACATACAAAAACGCCATCCTTTCCTATGATTCTACAGAAAGAATAGCGTATTTTTTGGTTCTGGTGCAAAGGTAGTGGAAAAGAAAATATAACATATATATTTCTAGCATAATGGTAGGATAATCCTGGTTCCTCATCATTTCTACTAAATCACGAAAAATTAAGTTGTACCGTACCAACGTACAGTTAACAAAATAATATCTTGCTGATAATGCTTCCATTTGAACAAATTTTCCTTTTCCATACCGATCACACATCTTTTGTAGAGTAATAGTATCAGCATATCCCAGTTTAAGAGGTTACTTACAAAATATTCAGAATTTTTTTGCGAGAATCCTCCGAAATGTAATACGGACTTTAAATACTTTCATTTATAATTCTCAATTTGTCTATACTTTTCATATCGCTGTTGTATAAGCTCTTCCGAGGATAATAGTATCAATTTTTTTAGAGATGATTCGATTACAGATTCAATCATTTTTGCCTGTGATTTTATATCATTTTGTGCTCCACCTTTCATTTCAGGAATGATTTCATCAATAATTCCTAAATGTTTTAAATCTTTTGCTGAAATTTTCATATGTTCAGCAGCTTCTGGAGCATACTTAGCGTCCTTCCATAGGATAGATGCTGCTCCTTCTGGCGAAATTACCGAGTACCATGAATACTCTAACATATGGATATGGTTACCGACACTAATGCCAAGAGCTCCACCACTTGATGCCTCTCCAATTACAATACAAACAATTGGCATTTTAAGTGTAGCCATTTCAAATAGATTTCGAGCTATCGCTTCAGAAATTCCACGTTCTTCAGACCCTTTCACTGGATAGGCGCCTATTGTATCAATAAATGTAATAATAGGGCGATTAAATTTATCAGCTTGTTTCATAAGTCTTAGCGCTTTTCTATAACCTTCTGGATGTGCCATTCCAAAATTTCTTTCTATACTTTCCTTTGTATTTCTACCTCTTTGATGACCAATAACCGTAACGGGCATCCCTTTAAATTTTGCAATACCACCTATCATTGCTTTATCATCACCATATAATCGATCACCATGAAGTTCGAGAAAGTTTGTAAACAATAAAGGTATATAGTCCAATGTCGTGGGCCGGTTACGTAGCCTTGCAATTTGAACTCGTTGAAAAGATGTAATATTAGAATAAATTTTATCTTGCATTTTATTTAAACGTTTTTCTAATACATGAATTTCTGACGATAAATCTACATTATTTTCTTTCATAATTTTCTTTAATTCATCAAATTTCTCTTTTAATTCAATAATAGGACGTTCAAAATCCAAACTCATTTTATCCTCCAAATGTTATGATTTACCTCACTCTAATCAAAAGGCTTAGAAATAGAATCAATAAATAATTCAAAACCATCCACAACTATTTTTTGTTCTGATTCTGATAAATTATTGAGAATACTTTGATAAAATGTAATGGATTGCTCTCTTAAGCAATTAACAGTTATGTGACCTTTTTCTGTGAGGTGCAGAAAAAGTTCTCTTCTATTTTTTTCATTTACTTCACGATAAATAAGCCCCTTTTTTACTAACTTATCTACCAATCTACTTACAGTTGAAGTCTCTAATCTAAGTTTATTGGATAGTTGCCAAACAGTTAATTTTTCCACCTCTAGTTCTTCTAACGCCATCATTTGAGAAGTTGGTAAAGGTTTTTCAAATGGTCCATTGGGCAAATTTTGAGATTCAAAAACCCCAGTTATTATAATCATTTTCTTAATATCTGTTCTTAGTTTTAAGGCATCTTCTCTTTTCAAAAAGGTCACCCTCCTACAACTATTGTATCATACATCAATTGTATTATACATGAATA
>Ga0209130_1000756_pt1 | contig 28021 bp, 17 predicted proteins | sample AraplaMF_Cvi_mLB_FD_184264 | JGI IMG/M metagenome (GOLD analysis project Ga0209130, IMG submission 184264) | Arabidopsis root microbial communities from the University of North Carolina, USA - plate scrape MF_Cvi_mLB (SPAdes) (version 2) | ecosystem: Host-associated > Plants > Roots > Endosphere...
ATCTCGTCGTGACGGTGGCGGCGGTGCTGACCCTGGCGCGGTTCAGCGAGGCCTTCCTGGTGCTGAAGGCGCAGGAGGCCGGGCTGGCGATGGCGCTGGTGCCGCTGGTGCTGGTGGTGATGAACATCGCATACGGCTTGTCCGCCTATCCGGTCGGGATATTGAGCGACCGCCACGACCCGAAGCGGCTGCTGGTCCTCGGCTTCGCCGTGCTGGTCGCGGCCGATCTGGTGCTGGCCCTCGATGGCGGGCTCTGGGCCGTCCTGGCCGGCACCGCCCTGTGGGGGCTGCATATGGGCATGACTCAAGGCGTCCTGGCGGCGCTGGTGGCGGAGACGGTGCCGGCCGACCGGCGCGGCACCGGCTTCGGCCTGTTCAACCTGGCCGGCGGACTGGCGCTGCTGCTGGCCAGCGCGCTGGCGGGCGGGCTCTGGACCTGGATCGGCTCCGGCGCCACCTTTTTGGCCGGCGCCGGCCTGACCGTGATCGGCCTGGCCGGCGCCGTGCTGCTGCTGCCCCGTCGAGCCGCTCAGTAGGCGCGGGCCAGTATGGCGCGGTCGGTCGTTTCCGCCCCGGTCGCGGCACAAGGGGCGGGGCCCTCGGCCGGGATCAGGCAGCGGATGGTCACACCGGTCTCGGCCAGCGCGGCCTCCTCCGCCTCCGATCCGCTCCAGGGCAGGCGGACGAAGCCGGCGCCGGTGCGGTAGCCGTCGGCGCCGCCGTCGCCGAGCAGGGCGCGGGCCTCCTCCAGGGACGCGGCGTCGCGCAGGCGCTCGTCGCGCCAGGCCCGGGCTTCGGCGGCGAGGGCGGCCTGGATCTCCGAGAGCCGGCCGGGCAGGGCGGCGACGAACTCACCCAGGCCCGCCTCGGCCTTGCCGTCCTGCAGCCGGTCGCGGCGCCAGGTCGTGACCCGGTCGCCGGCGAGATCGCGGGCGCCGAGCTCGACGATCACGGGCACGCCCTTGCGCACCCAGTCCCAGCGCTTGGCGGAGCCGCTGCCGGGGCGCCGGTCGATCGTGGCCCGCACAGCCTCGCCCTGCCAGGATTCGCGCCTGAGCCGCGCGGCGATCTCGTCGCAACGGGCCAGCACGGCGGCGTCCTCGGGCGTGCCGCGCAGCACGGGCAGGATCGCGACCTGGTCGGGCGCCACCGCGGGCGGCAGGCGCAGCCCATTATCGTCGCCATGGGTCATGATCAGCGCGCCGATCAGCCGGGTCGAGGCGCCCCAGGAGGTAGTGTAGGGCAGCCGGACGACGCCGTCCGCATCGGTGAAGCGGATGCCGGCGGCGCGGGCGAAGTTCTGGCCCAGGAAGTGGGAGGTGCCGGATTGCAGGGCGCGGCCGTCCTGCATCATCGCCTCGATGCACAGGGTGGTGACGGCGCCGGGGAATTTTTCCCGCCTTGTCTTGCGTCCGGCGATGACCGGCAGCGCCAGCGCCGCCTCGGCCACCTCGCGATAGATGCCCAGCATGCGCTCGGTCTCCTCCAGCGCCTCAGCCTCCGTGGCGTGCGCGGTGTGCCCCTCCTGCCAGAGGAATTCCGAGGTGCGCAGGAAGATGCGGGGCCGCTTCTCCCAGCGCACCACATTGGCCCATTGGTTGATCAGCACCGGCAGGTCGCGATGCGACTGGATCCACCGCGAGAACGCCTCGCCCACGATCGTCTCCGAGGTGGGGCGGACGACCAGGGGCTCCTCGAGGGGGGCGTCGACCTGCAGCCGGCCGCCGACATTGGCCAGGCGGTGATGCGTCACCATCGCCACCTCCGCGGCGAAGCCTTCGACATGCTCGGCCTCCGCCTGCAGGTACTGCAGGGGGATGAACAGGGGGAAGTAGCAGTTGCGGTGGCCGGTCTCCTTGAAGCGGCGGTCGAGGATGGCCTGGATGCGTTCCCAGATGCCGTAGCCCCAGGGCTTGATCGTCATGCAGCCGCGCACGGGGGCGGGCTCGGCCAGATCGGCGGCCCGCACGACGGCCTGGTACCAGCCGGCATAATCCTCGGCGCGCGTGGGGGTGACGGCGGTGGTCTGTATCATCGGAGGTGTTCCTGGCGTGGGAGACAGCAGGGACGGACGGTCCGGACGCAACGACGCACGGGACCGCGGCGCGGACCGAGCCCGGGAGCGTTGCGTGAGCTGTGAAGCTTTGGCTGGACGGTCCGGACGCGGTCAGCGCGCCGGGAACGGTCGCCCGATGGCGGGAACGAGGGCAGGCACGACCCATCCGCCGCCGCAGGCGGTGGAGGTGGCGTCGTGCTGGGTGCCGGCGATGGTCACCGGAAATCCTCGTTCGTGGCTGCCGTCATCGCTGACGGCAGCACGAGACTAGCGGAAGCGTCCGGATGCGGGAAGCCCCGCGTCCGGGCCGGATCAATGCGCCATCAGCACCGGGCGGTCGGCGTGGAACAGCATGTGCTCGGTGACGCCGCCCAGGATCATCTCGCGGAACCGGCTGTGGCTGTAGCCGCCCATCACGATCAGCCCGGCATTGCCGCGCTGGGCCGCGGCCAGGATGGCGGCGTCGACGCCCTGCTTCGGGTCGTCTTCGGCGACCCGGTTGGCCGGCGCGCCGTGGCGGCTGAGATAGCGCACCAGCTCGGCCGCGGTGCAGCGGTCCTCGCCCTCGTCGCGGGTGTAGACGCTGACCGCCGTCGCCGCCTCCAGGAAGGGCAGGCCGGCGGCGACGCTGCGCGACGCCTCCTTGCCGCCGTCCCAGGCCACCAGGATGCGCTCGGCGAAATCCTCCGCCACCGGGCCGGGCACGATCAGCACCGCCCGGCCGGTCTCGAACAGCGCGGCCTCCAGCACGGCGCGGCTGGCGTTCGGGTCCTGGCCCGGGCCGGGCGTCACGATCAGGTCGGCGACGGTGCCGCGATGGCCGATCACGGCGGTCTCGCCGCCGGTCTCCTCGCGGAACTCCACCTCCGGGCCGGTGCCGGCCTCGGCCGTCGCGGCCTCGAACACGGCGCGGTTGCGGGCGGCCACCTCGTTCGAGGCCTTCTCCGCCCCTTCCAGCAGCATGCTGGTGGCGACCGCCATCTCTGCCCCGGTATAGGCCAGGACCCGCTGCGGGTCGGGGCGCAGCGACAGCACCTCGACCGAGGCGTCGAAGCGTTTGGCGACGCGCAGCGCCGCGTCGAGCGCGGCACGGTCGCCGGCATGGCCGCTGAGGGGGACGAGCAGGTGCTGGATGGTCATGCAGCCTCCGAGGGCTTAGGTCTCTGGGGCATTGTCCTCCTAAGGAAACCGCCGATCCAGCGTTTCAGTGCCCCGCATGGCTGCGTCCCGCTTGGACCGGGGCGAGCCCCGGTCAGGCGCCCGCGACCGGCAGCGGCAGGCCGTGCTTTTTCAGGATCGCGGTCTGACGCTTGGCCAGGATGTCCTGGTCGAAATCGGCGATCAGCTCGTTGAACAGGGTGTGCCAGTTGACCTTGGCCTTGAGGTGGATGAACACCGAGCCGAGGCCCAGCGCGGCGCGGTCCATGAACACGAATTCGCGCGGCACCTCGATGCCGCCGACGCGGCGCAGCTCCTTGTGCACCTGCTCGGCGGTCTCGCGGCCATAGACGCCGTTCTTGGCCTCGCCGATCAGCCGGACCTTGTTCTCCAGGATCGGGCCGTACAGGAAGCCGGCCCAGACGTTCAGCACGTCGGCCAGCTCGTTGGTCATGTTCTTGAAGCCCCAGGTCCTGTAGGCCGCGACCGCGCGGTCGCGGTCATTGGTCTCCAGCGCCCGGTACAGCTCGATCACCCCGCCGACGAAGCTGGGCGGGAACACCCGGACGCAGCCGAAATCCATCAGGTTGATCGAATCGTCCTCCCGCACCGAGTAGTTGCCGAGATGCGGATCGCCATGGATCACGCCGTAATAGTACAGCGGCACGTACCAGGCCCGGAACATGTTCAGCGCCAATTGGGCCCGCTGCTCCTCGCTGCCCTCGATAAAGGTCAGGATCTTCTTGCCGTCCTGCCAGGTGGTGGTCAGCAGGCGCTTGGTCGACAGCTCCGGCACCACCTCCGGCACATGGACGTTCGGCTCCTTCGCCAGCATCTCGGCATAGAGCTGAGAGTGCCGGGCCTCCAGCGCGTAATCCAGCTCCTCCCGCAGCCGCTCCGAGATCTCGGCGTGGATCTGCTTGGTGGAGACGGTCTTGTCATAGCGCTCGAAGATGCCGAGGATCAGCTTCAGCTGCTTCAGGTCGGCCTCGACCGCCGACTGCATGTCCGGATATTGCAGCTTGCAGGCGAGGCGCCGGCCGTCCAGCCCGACCGCCCGGTGCACCTGGCCCAGCGAGGCCGCGGCTGCCGCCTCGTGCTCGAAGCTCTGGAACTTGCCCTGCCAGGCCTGGCCCAGCTCGCTCGCCATCCGGCGCTTGACGAAGGGCCAGCCCATCGACGGCGCGTCGGCCTGCAGCTGCTGCAGCTCCTGCGCATATTCCTTCGGCACCGCCTCGGGGATGGTGGCCAGCATCTGCGCCACCTTCATCAGCGGGCCCTTCAGCCCGCCCAGCGCCGCCCGCAGCTCATTGGCATGCGCCTCGCGGTCGACCTTGAGGCCGAGATAGCGCTCGCCCGCCACCCGGGCGGCCAGGCCGCCCATGGCGCCGGACACTCGGGCATAGCGGCGCAGGCGTCCGCCGAAACTGTTCTCTTCGTCGGCCATGATCCAACCGGGGCAGCGCGGCCGGGCCCGGCCGCCCGACCTATCTAGGGTCAGAAGCCCGTTCCGTCACCCCCGGCGGTGTCGCAGCCGGCCTTCGGGCATGAGCCGGGTTCGTTTCCGTCGCGTTTTCGGGAAAGCCGGAAATCTTGGATCAAGGACAGCAATGCTGTCGGTTTCCCGTTGCTTTCTTACCTTGGTAGCCCTGGTGCGATTGTCCCCGGAGCGAAAGAAGATTACCTATTGAGGGGTGGCCGCGGCGACAGACGGCGGCCTTTCGGGAGGCATCGATGACGGCAACGGCGCTTGCTTCCGTGAGCCTCGAGGACAAATACACCCTCGACTCCGGCCGCATCTATCTCACCGGCATCCAGGCGCTGGTCCGCCTGCCGCTGATGCAGCGCCGGCGCGACGAAGCCGCCGGGCTGAACACCGCCTGCTTCATCTCCGGCTATCGCGGCTCGCCGCTGGGCGGCTACGACCAGGCGCTGTGGTCGGCGCGCAAGTTCCTGCAGAAGCAGAACATCGAGTTCCAGCCGGGGCTGAACGAGGATCTCGGCGCCACCGCGGTCTGGGGCAGTCAGCAGGTCGGGCTGTGGCCCGGCGCCAAGCATGACGGCGTCTTCGGCATCTGGTACGGCAAGGGCCCGGGCGTCGACCGCACCGGCGACGTGCTGAAGCATGCCAATTTCGCCGGCACCTCGAAATTCGGCGGCGTCCTGGCCCTGGCCGGCGACGATCATGCCTGCAAATCCTCGACCGTGCCGCACCAGTCCGAGCACGCCTTCATCGCCCATATGATGCCGGTGTTGAACCCGACCAATGTCCAGGAGATCCTGGATTACGGCCTCTATGGCTGGGCGATGAGCCGCTATTCCGGCCTCTGGGTCGGCTTCAAGACCATCGCTGAGAATGTCGACAGTTCGGCCTCGGTCCATGTCGACCCGAACCGGGTCCAGATCGTGCTGCCGGAAGACTTCGCGATGCCGCCCGGCGGCCTGAACATCCGCTGGCCCGACCCGCCGCTGGTGCAGGAGGAGCGGCTGATGCGCGACAAGCTGTATGCCGCGCTCGCCTTCGCCCGCGCCAACCGGCTCGACCACCTGGTCTATGACAGCGGCCGGCACCGCTTCGGCATCGTCACCACCGGCAAATCCTATCTCGACGTGCGCCAGGCGCTGGACGACCTCGGCATCGACCGGGCGCTGGCGGCCGAGCTCGGCATCTGCATCTACAAGGTCGGCATGCCCTGGCCGCTGGAGCCGACCGGGGTGCGCGCCTTCGCCGAAGGCCTCGATGAGCTGATCGTGGTCGAGGAGAAGCGTGCCCTGATCGAGAACCAGCTGAAGGAGCAGCTGTACAACTGGCATGCCGACAAGCGGCCGGTGATCGTCGGCAAGTTCGACGAGAAGCGCGACTGGATCCTGCCCTCGACCGGCGAGCTGACGCCGGCGCAGATCGCCGTCGCCATCGGCAAGCGCCTGCTGAAATACCTGGACCATCCCGGCCTCGCCGAGCGGGTGCGCTACCTGGAGGAGCGCGAGGGCCAGAAGAAGATCGTCAAGGCCGCGGTCGACCGGGTGCCCTATTTCTGCTCCGGCTGCCCGCACAACACCTCGACCCGGGTGCCGGAGGGCAGCCGTGCCCTGGCCGGCATCGGCTGCCACTACATGGCGACCTGGATGCCCGACCGGAAAGCCGAGACCTTCAGCCAGATGGGCGGCGAAGGCGCGGCCTGGATCGGCCAGGCGCCGTTCACGGACACCAAGCACGTCTTCGTCAATCTCGGCGACGGCACCTATTTCCACTCCGGCAGCCTGGCCATCCGCGCGGCGCTGGCCGCCGGCGTCAACGCCACATACAAGATCCTGTTCAACGACGCCGTGGCGATGACCGGCGGCCAGCCGGTGGACGGCACCCTCACCGTGCCGATGATCGCGGCCCAGCTGAAAGCCGAGGGCGTCCAGACCCTGGTCGTGGTCACCGACCGGCCGGAGATCTATGGCGAGGCGGGGACGCAGAGCAAGCTGCTGCCGACCGGCGTGCCGGTCGAGCATCGCGACGAGCTCGACCACGTCCAGCAGCGCCTGCGCGACACGCCCGGCGTGTCGGTGATGATCTACGACCAGACCTGCGCCGCCGAGAAGCGCCGCCGCCGCAAGCGCGGCCTGATGGAGGACCCGGCCCGCCGGGTGGTCATCAACGAGGCGGTGTGCGAGGGCTGCGGCGACTGCTCCAAGGTCTCGAACTGCCTGTCGGTGGTGCCGGTGGAGACCGAGTTCGGCCGCAAGCGCGCGATCGACCAGTCCAGCTGCAACAAGGATTATTCCTGCGTCAACGGCTTCTGCCCGTCCTTCGTCTCGGTGCTCGGCGGCAAGCTGCGCAAGCCGAAGCCGGCGGCGGAGGGGCAGGCGGACCTGTTCCCGGTCCTGCCGGAGCCTGAGCTGCCGTCGCTGGACCAGCCCTACGGCATCATGATCACCGGCATCGGCGGCACCGGCGTCATCACCATCGGCGCGCTGCTGGGCATGGCCTCGCATCTCGAGGGCAAGGGCGTCTCGGTGCTCGACCAGGCCGGGCTGGCGCAGAAGGGCGGCGCCGTGGTCAGCCATGTCCGCATCGCCGGGACGCCGGAGGCGATCCACGCCGTGCGCATCGCCGCCGGCGGCGCCCAGCTGATGCTGGGCTGCGACCTGGTGGTCGCCGCCTCGGGCGAGGCGCAGTCGAAGATCCATCCCGGCCTGACCCGACAGGTGGTGAACAGCCACGAGACCATCACCGGCGCCTTCACCCGCAACCCTGACTTCGTCGTCCCCGGCAAGTCGATGCTGGAGGCGGTGGCGAAGAATGGCGGCGACCCGAAGCTGCTCGACGCGGTCGACGCCACCCGCCTGGCCACGGCGCTGCTCGGCGACAGCATCGCCACCAACCTGTTCATGCTTGGCTACGCCTGGCAGAAGGGGCTGGTGCCGGTGTCGCACGAGGCGCTGGAGAAGGCGATCGAGCTGAACGGCACCGCGGTCGCCATGAACAAGGCCGCCTTCCTGTGGGGCCGCCGCGCCGCCCACGACCTTGCCGGGGTCGAGCGGCTGGCCGCGCCGCCGCAGGAGGAAGGGCACCGGCTGTCGCGCACCCTGGACGAGGCGATCGCCCGCCGGGTCGAGCAGCTGACCGCCTATCAGGACGCCGCCTATGCCGCACGGTTCAGCACGCTGGTCGGCAAGGTGCGCGCCGCGGAAGCGAAGCTGGGACGCGAGGACCTGACCGACGCGGTGGCCCGGAACTACTACAAGCTCCTGGCCTACAAGGACGAGTACGAGGTCGCCCGGCTGTACACCGACGGCAGCTTCCTGAAGCAGATCGAGGCGCAGTTCGAGGGCGACTACACGCTGCAGTTCCACCTGGCGCCGCCCGCCTTCGCCGAGAAGGACCCGGAGACCGGCCACCTCAAGAAGCGCGCCTTCGGGCCGTGGATGCTGCGGGCCTTCGGCCTGCTGGCGCGGATGAAGCGGCTGCGCGGCACCGCCCTCGACCCGTTCGGCCGGACCGCCGAGCGCAAGGGCGAGCGGCAGCTGATCACCGACTACGAGGCGGTGGTGGAGGAGCTGCTGGCCCGGTTGGGTCCGGACACCCACGCGATCTGCGTCGCCATCGCCCGGGTGCCGGAGCAGATCCGCGGCTACGGCCACATCAAGGACGAGAACCGGGACAAGGCCAAGGCCCGCGAAGCCGAGCTGCTGGCCACCCTGCGCACCCCGGCCGCGCCGAAGCTGGCGGCGGAGTAGGCTGCACGATTTCCCAAGATCGTCGTCGCCGCGAAAGCGGGGATCTCGCGCCGCATTGACCGGAGAGAGATTCCCGCTTTCGCGGGAATGACGGGAAAGGGATAGGCCGCTGAAGGTCTCGCGATGGTGACGGGCTCAGGCCCCTCCCAGATGCTCCACCAGGATGCGGGCGCCGACCAGGATCAGGCCGAGGCCGCCCAGCACCTCGGCCAGCCGGCCGAGCCGCGCCCCGGCGCCGCGGCCGAGCAGGAAGCCGAAGAGGCACATGGCGAAGGTGACCGCGCCGATGGTCAGGCTGGCCGTCCAGATGTCGATCCGGACGAAGGCAAGGCTGACTCCGACCGCGGTCGCGTCCAGGCTGGTGGCGATGCCGGCCATGGCCAGCGCGCCGAGGCTCGAGCGGCGGTCCGGCGCCGACACCCGCTCCGGCATCATGCCGTGCCAGGCCATGCGGCCACCGACCAGGCCGAGCAGGATGAAGGCGACCCAATGGTCGACCGCCGCCACCGCCTCGGCGAAGGCGATGCCCAGCGCCCAGCCGAGCAGCGGCATGACCAGCTCGAACCCACCCAGCACCACGCCGACCCGCACCGCTTCCGCCGCCTGGGCGCGGACCGGGATGCGGCGGGCCGCGGCGCCCTTGCCGATCGCGGCGGCGAAGGCGTCCATGGACAGGCTGAAGGCGAGGCCGAGGGTGGTGGCGAGGGGCACGAGTGACTTCCAGGTGACGGTCGATGTGTCCCAATAACCATGCCGACACGATGGGTCAACGGCGCAAGTCTTTGTTCTGTAATGGATATTTCGGCCTCGCTAGCAAGTGAAGCCGAGGCTGATTCCTGTGCCGCCGGCTCGCTCCGTTCTTCGGATGGGCGCGAGGCGGGCGATGCCGCCGCAGCCGAACGCAATTCTTAACAAAGGATAATTGCGAGATTGGGAGAACTTTCCGGTGCTTCGCTTTCCAGGACGAAAACCGCTGGTCATTGTCGAGGTGACGCCGTCGATCGTCGATTTTACTGGCCATTTCTGCCCGACCGCGGACTATGCTGCGATCAACACAGCAGTCGCGTCGAGGTCGGGGCGGTGAATCAGGCGGGCGATGCGGGCGGGTTCGTGTCGACCCCCGATTTCCTCAGGGGCGGCGGCGAGATGGGGCAGCGCATCCGCGCCCATGACTGGGCCGCGACGCCGCTCGGCCCGGCGGAGCGCTGGCCGCAGAGCCTGAAGACGGCCATCCGGATCATGCTGACCTCGCGGCAGCCGATCTGGATCGGCTGGGGGCCGGAGCTGATCTTCTTCTACAACGATCCCTACAAGTCGATCATCGGCGGCAAGCACCCGCTGGCGCTGGGCCAGCCGACGGCGGCCGTGTGGCGCGAGATCTGGACCGAGATCGGCCCGATGCTGGCCACCGCCCTGGCCGGCGACGAAGGCACCTATGTCGAGCAGCAGCTCCTGGTGATGGAGCGCAACGGCTATCCGGAGGAGACCTACTACACCTTCTCGTACAGCCCGGTCCCGAACGACGACGGCAGCACCGCCGGCATCATCTGCGCCAACACCGACGACACCCAGCGGGTGCTGAGCGAGCGCCAGCTGGCCCTGCTGCGCGACCTGGCCGCCAGCACCGCGGATGCGCGGACCTGGCAGGAGGCCTGCGAGCGCAGCGCCCTGGCGCTCGGGGCGAACCGCCGGGACCTGCCCTTCGCCCTGATCTACATGGCGGAGCCGGAGGCCGACCATGTGCGGCTGGCCGGGCTCAGCGGCATCGCCCCCGATCACCCGGCGGCGCCGTTGGAGATCGCATCGGGCGCCCTCGGCCCCTGGCCGATCGCGGATGTCCTGCGCAAGCCGGACCGCCATGCCGAGATCGATCTCCCGGCCGGGGCCTTTCCCCAGGGCGACTGGCAGCAGCCGCCGGCCCGCGCGGTGCTGGTCCCGATCCCCGCCGCCGGCGAGACCGGCCGGGCGGGGGTGCTGGTTGCCGGGCTGAACCCGTTCCGCCTCTTCGACGACAGCTATCGCAGCTTCCTGACCCTCGCCGCCGGCCAGATCGCGGCCAGCATCGCCAACGCCCAGGCCTATGAGGAGGAGAAGCGGCGGGCCGAGGCGCTGGCCGAGATCGATCGCGCCAAGACCACCTTCTTCTCCAATGTCAGCCACGAGTTCCGCACGCCCCTGACCCTGATGATGGGGCCGCTGGAGGACCTGCTCGCCGCATCGGACTCGGCCGTCCCCGCCGCCGGCCGCGCCCTGATCGAGGTGGCGCACCGGAACTCGGTCCGGCTGCTGAAGCTGGTCAACACGCTGCTCGACTTCTCGCGGATCGAGGCCGGGCGGGTCGAGGCCAGCTACGAGCCGACCGACCTCGCGAAGCTCACCGCCGAGCTGGCCTCGACCTTCCGCTCGGCCACCGACCGCGCCGGGCTGCGCCTCGTGGTCGACGCGCCGTCGCTGCCCCAGCCGGTCCATGTCGACCGCGAGATGTGGGAGAAGATCGTCCTCAACCTGTTGTCGAACGCGCTGAAGTTCACCTTCGAGGGAGAGATCTCGGCCACGGTCCGGCCGTCGGCGGACGGACGCTTCGCCGAGGTCGTGGTGGCCGACACCGGCACCGGCATCGCGGCGGAGGAGCTGCCGCGCCTGTTCGAGCGCTTCCGCCGCATCGAGGGCGCGCGCGGCCGGTCTTACGAGGGCAGCGGCATCGGCCTGGCGCTGGTGCAGGAGCTGATGAAGCTGCATGGCGGCCAGGTGCGGGTCGATAGCGAGGTCGGGCGCGGCACCGCCTTCACGATCGGCATTCCCTTCGGCACCGGGCACCTGCCGCAGGACCGGATCGGCGGCGCCCGCGCCCTGGCCTCGACCGGCCTGCGGGCCCAGGCCTATGTCGACGAGGCCCTGGCCTGGCTGTCGCCGGACGATGCGGCGCCGTCCGAGACGCCGCCGACCCCGGCCGAGGAGGATCTGGCGCCGCCGGTCCTGATCCCCGGCGCCGAACGCTGCCTGGTGCTGCTGGCCGACGACAACGGCGACATGCGCCATTATGTGAAGCGGCTCTTGCGGTCGGCCGGGTACCGGGTCGAGACGGCCGGCAATGGCGAGGAGGCGCTGGAGATCGCCCGCGGGTCGAAGCCCGACCTGATCCTGTCGGATGTGATGATGCCGAAGCTCGACGGCTTCGGCCTGCTGCAGGAGCTCCGCGGCGACCCGCAGCTGCGGGATGTGCCCGTCCTGCTGCTGTCCGCCCGGGCCGGTGACGAGGCGAAGGTCGAGGGCATCCGCTCCGGCGCCGACGACTACCTGACCAAGCCGTTCTCGGCGCGCGAGCTGCTGGCGCGGGTCGACGCCAATCTCCGCCTGGCGGCGATCCGGCGCGACAGCGCCCGGGTGCTCGAGGAGGAGGCGCACACGCAGGAAAGGCTGAACGCGGTCGGCACCGCGATCGCCGCCGAGCTTGACCTCGAGCGCGCGGTGCAGATCGTCACCGACGCCGCCACCGAGCTGTCGGGCGCGGCCTTCGGGTCGTTCTTCTACAACGTGGTCAACGAGGACGGCGAGGCCTACACGCTCTACACCCTGTCCGGCGTGCCGCGCGAGGCCTTCTCCCGCTTCCCGATGCCGCGCAACACCGCGGTGTTCGGCCCGACCTTCCGCGGCGAAGGCATGGTCCGGTCCGACGACATCACCCGGGATCCCCGCTATGGGCGGAACGCGCCCTATCACGGCATGCCCGAGGGCCATCTGCCGGTGCGCAGCTACCTGGCGGCGCCGGTTGTCTCGCAATCGGGAGAGGTGCTGGGCGGCCTGTTCTGCGGCCATCCCGAGCCCGGCCGGTTCGACGAGCGGGCCGAGCGGCTGGTCGCCGGCATCGCCACCCAGGCGGCGATCGCGATCGACAAGGCCCGGCTGTACCGCGCCGCCCAGGTCGAGATCGAGCGGCGGACCCGGACCGAGGCGGCGCTGCGCGAAAGCGAGCAGCAGCTCGAGGCCAAGGTGGTCGAGCGCACCGCCGAGCTGTCCACGGCGAACGAGCGGCTGCGCGCCGAGGCGGCCGAGCGCGAGCGCGCCGAGGAGGCGCTGCGTCAGGCGCAGAAGATGGAGAGCATCGGCCAGCTCACCGGCGGCGTGGCCCATGACTTCAACAACCTGCTGACCGTCATCATCGGCAATCTGGAGACGATCCAGCGCCATCTGCGCCAGCCGCAGCAGGCCGTCGCCGCGCTGCAGCATTCGGCCGAGCAGGCCACGCGCGGCGCCCAGCGCGCCGCGGCGCTGACCCAGCGGCTGCTGGCCTTCTCACGGCAGCAGCCGCTGGATCCGAAGCCGACCGACGCCAACCGGCTGATCGGCGGCATGTCGGACCTGCTGCGCCGCACCATCGGCGAGCAGATCGCGGTCGAAACCGTGCTGGCCGGCGGGCTGTGGCTGGTCCATGCCGATCCGAACCAGATCGAGGTCGCGCTGCTGAACCTTGCGGTCAATTCACGCGATGCGATGCCGGGGGGCGGCAAGCTGACGATCGAGACCGCCAACGCCCATCTCGACGAAGCCTATGCCGCCTCGCAGTCGGAGGTGGTGCCGGGCCAGTATGTCGTGGTGGCGGTCAGCGACAGCGGCACCGGCATGAGCCGGGAGGTGGTGGCCCGCGCCTTCGAGCCGTTCTTCACCACCAAGGATGTCGGGCACGGCACCGGCCTTGGGCTGTCCCAGGTCTACGGCTTCGTCAAGCAGTCGGGCGGCCATGTGAAGATCTACAGCGAGCCGGGCGAGGGGACGACGGTGAAGATCTACCTGCCGCGTTTCCATTCGACCGAGGACCGCGCCGAGCCGGAGGTCGTCACCAAGGCGCCCGCAGCCGCCCATGCCGAGACCATCCTGGTGGTCGAGGACGACGCCGACGTCCGCAGCCACACCACTGGCATCCTGCGCGAGCTGGGCTACGCCGTGCTGGAGGCGCCGGAGGGCAAGTCGGCGCTGAGGGCGATCGAGCAGCACCCGGAGATCAGCCTGCTGTTCACCGATGTCGGCCTGCCGGGCGGCATGAACGGGCGCCAGCTGGCCGAGGCTGCGCGGCGGATCCGCAGTGATCTCAGGGTCCTGTTCACCACCGGCTATGCCCGCAACGCCATCGTCCATGACGGCCGGCTGGACCCGGGGGTGCAATTGATCACCAAGCCCTTCACCTATGCGGCGCTCGCCACCAAGCTGCGCGACGTCCTCGACCGGCAGTCGGGGCCACGGCGCATCCTGGTGGTGGAGGACGAGCCGCTGCTGCAGATGCTGGTCGTCGACAATCTGGAGGAGCTGGGCTTCAAGACGGAGACCGCGGGCTCGGCGACCGAGGCGCTGAACAAGCTGCGCCTGGTCGCCGGCGGCTTCGACGGCGCCGTCGTTGATCTCGGCTTGCCGGACTATGGCGGCGACGTGCTGATCCGCGAGATGCGGGCGCTGCACCCGTCGCTGCCGGTCGTCGTCGCCAGCGGCCAGGGCGAAGGTGCCGTGCGCGACCGATTCAAGGACCTTGCCCGGATCGTGGTCCTGGCCAAGCCGTTCAGCGGAGACGAGCTGGGCTCGGCGCTCCGGGCGGCGGGAGTGGACCAGCCACAGAGCCCCGGCTGATCCGTGTCCTCAGAGACCGTTTGGAAATGCGCTGGCGTGAGTCGGCTGGCGGTGGTTTCGAGAACCGGCGCGCAGCGGACGTTTGGGTCCGTGAGCACCGGAAGCGGAGAAACCGCCGCTAGGCGGCCGCGCCAGTAGCATTTCCATACGGTCTCTCAGCGGAAGAACAGCCAGATCAGGATTAACAGCGGGATCGGGATCCCGAGCAGCCAGAGCAGGATGTAGCGCACGCGATGTCTCCGGTTCGTTCGGCGGTCGACGCCCTGGTTTCGGGCGGCGGCCTCTAGGGAACGGAACGGGAGCGCGCCTCCTTCAGTTCCTCCGCCTCGCGCCACTCGCGCTCGCGGTCGAGGTAGTCCTCGAGGGTGCGGCCGCTGACCGGTTCGAACCGCTCCTCCAGCGTCTCCAGCGTGTCGATCCGGTCGAGGCGGAAGCTGCGGAAATCCTGGCGCAGCTCGCACCAGGCGGTGGCGGTCCAGCGATTGCCCCAGAAGAACAGGCCGAGCGGATGCACGATCCGCTCGCTGGTCGCCTCCGGGGCGCTGTAGTGCAGCCGCAGCTTGCGCCGCCCGGCGATCGCCAGGCGGATCGGCTCCATCAGCTCCAGCGGATAGGGGCGACGGCTCGGCGCATGGATCGGCGCTTCGTCGAGCGAGGCGGCGCTGGCCTCGGGCAGCACGCCGGAGATCTTGCGCGCGGCATTGCCGGCGGCGCGGGCCAGGGCCGGGTCGGTCCAGGCCGCGACCATGCGGGCGCCCAGGCTCAGCGCCAGCAGTTCCTCGGCGGTGAACTGCACCGGCGGCGGCTCGAAGCCGCGGCGCAGCCGGTAGCCGACCCCGGCCTCGCCGTCGATCGGCGTGCCGCTGGCCAGCAGGTCCGCCATGTCGCGATAGATCGTGCGCTCCGAGACCTCGAGCGCCTCGGACAGCTGCTGCGCCGTGACCAGGGTGCGGCCGCGCATCAACAGCAGGATCTGGATCAGGCGGTCGGCTCGGCGCATCGGCGGCAGGCCCGCCGAAGGGGCAGGCGTGAGGGTCAGAGGGAACGGCTCCTGAAGTGATAGAGCCGAACGGCCGGCCCGTCGATGACCTGCGTGAGGCGGCTGGCGTCGCCGCCGATACTGCGGTCGACGGTGCCGTCCAGCCCGGCGGTCGCCGGCTGGCCGACCGCCGCCGCAACCACGGTCTGGACCGCGATGCCGGGCCGGTCCCGGAACAGCACGATCTCGGTGACGAAGGCCATCGGTGTCTCTCCATCCGTGAGGCCCTTGCCGGGCCATCGATGATGGGAGAATACGACACCCCTCCTGACAGCATCCTGTCAGGAGGGGTGGAGGGATGTGCCAGCCCCTCCCTTCGGGGTGAGGGATTCTGGAAGGTCTCGTCGCCGTCAGATATTCAGCTTGCGCACCGACTGGCGGAACTGGGCCCGTGCCGCGTCGATCGCCTTGCGGGCCTTGCCGAGGTCGGTGCCGACCTGCTCCAGCTCGCTCTCGCTGTCGTTCAGCTTGCCGAGATAGCGCTGGAACAGGTCGCTGTCCTTCGGCACCGCGCCGATGTTCTGGCGCAGCCGCGCCTGCTCCTGGCCGATCTCCCGTTGGCGCTGCTCCAGCCGGTCGGCTTCGGCCTCATGGTCGCGGATCACCGCCAGCTGGCCGGCGAGATCCGCCATCGCCTGGCGCACCTTGGCCGGCAGGGTGCGGTCCTCGGCCCAGGCGGCGATCTGGTCGTCGGCGTCGTCGGCCAGGTCGATGCTCTGCGACAGCGGCTGCTCCTGCGTCACCGTCACTGTCTCGGTCTTGCCGGCGGCCACCGCCTGGCGGATGCGGTACTGGCCGGCGACGATCTCGATTTTATCCTTCCCTGGGCCCTGGGCCGGCTCGGTCAGGGTCCAGCCCTCGTAGCGCGGCGTCTGCAGCAGCACCGTGCGGTCCTCGCCGGCGGCGCCGGTGACGGCATAGGTGACGCTGGCGCGCTGGGTGGTGGTCAGCTCCAGCACGCCGTCGACGATACGGGCGCGGGCCAGCGTGTCGTCGCGCTTGTCCTCTCGGTCGACCGTCACCTTCTGGTCGACGGCGAAGCTGACCAGCCGGGTCTCGCCGGCCGGCAGCGCGCCCAGCCGCGCGTCGCCGACATAGGCGACAGCGCCGTCGGCGCCGCGCTCATACAGGGTCAGCACGCCGGGCGGCAGGCCGGTCTGGCCGTCATTCTTCAGGTCGACCGCGGCCAGCGGGTGCTTCGGCTCGGTCTGCGGCAGGTACAGGTCGACCCGGCCGGCCGGGATCTCGCGGTCGATGATCGGCACCAGCAGCGAATGGCCGGCGGCGACGGTCACCGGCTCGGGCAGGCGGAAGGTGACCTGGGTCGCGGTCTCGCCCGATTCCGCCGCGGTGACCTTGGCGTATTGCTGCGGGGCCGCGTCCATCTGGTCCGCGATCATCGCTTCGGCGGCCGGCGCCGCCATCATCCGGGCCATCGGCGCCGGCGGGGCGGCCCCCGCGGCGGCGCGGCCCAGCCCGTCCCCGTCGGCGTCGCGGGCCCGCTCGTCGACCGGCGGCAGCACCCGGCCCGCCACCTCGACCGGCACCTCCGGCCGATTGACGGTGTAGCTCTGGTACAGCGCCTGGCGGAAGGTGACCGGGTTGCCGGACACGACGGTCAGGTCGACCCCGTCCCAGTCGGCGCCGCTCATATTCTCCAGCACCGCCCAGCCCTGCAGCGCCGCCTTGTCCGCCTTCGGGTCTGCGGCCAGGGTCAGGCGGTAGCTGGTCTTCCACAAGGGCGCCTCGACGACATAGCCGACGCGCAGCGTGCGCTCGCCCTCGCCGGTGGCGCGGATCGCCAGAGTGCGGCGGTCCTTCGCCGAATCGCGGGCCAGGGCGGCCAGCGCCGCATCCAGCTTGGCCTGCAGCGCCGGGTCGGCGAATTGCAGCCCGTCCGCTTCCTCCAGCAGGAACTGGCGCACCCCGCCCGTGGTCATCAGGCTGACCCGGTGGCGGGTGATTTCGGCGCCGTCCTTGTCCTTCGAGGTCTCGGGCACCACCGACAGGATGCGGCCGGAGACGCCGCGAGCGCCCTCGACCCGGACCTCGGCGCCGCGCAGCGCGTTCAAGAGGTCGGCAGGGGAGGCCAGCGCCTCCGGTCCGAATGGCATCTCGCGGAAGGCGGCGGCCAGCGGCTCGCGCCCGGGCAGGCTGATCTCGCCGATGCCGCCCTTGTCGTCATAGACGACGATGCTCTTCATCACGTCGTCGACCTGGTCGAGCGGCACGGCCAGGTCCAGCGTCTCGTTGCCGGTGACCTTGGCCTCGTATTCGAAATAGCCGACGCCGCCGGTCGACAGCAGCACCCGCTTCAGCGCCAGCGGCTCGGCGGCGAAGGCTGGCAGGGCCAGGAACGCCACGGCCGCGGCGGCCGGCAAGGCGAGGCGGATCGGTGTCATGCAGGTCCCCCTTCAGGATCGAGGACCCGACCTTGCGCGGCGATCATGGCGACGCCGCGGCCATGTGGGGCCGAGCGTGGCGGAAAGAAGTCCTTCCGCCACGCCGGAGCGACCGTCAGTTGAACGGCCAGCCGTTGTTGTCGTCGTCGTCGTTGTAGCTGCGGCGATTGCCGCGCCGGCCGCCGCCGGTGCAGTCGGCGGTGTCGGTGCCGTCGGTGCAGCGGTTGCTGCCGCCGTAGCGGCCTTCGTCGCATTGGCCGTTATAGGCACGGCTGCAGCTGTTCGGGCCGTGGTCGCGGTCGCGGCTGGCATAGCCGCGGCAATCGGCGGTGTCGGTGCCGTCGTCGCAGCGGTTGCTGCCGCCGTAGCGGCCTTCGTCGCACTCGCCGTCATAGGCGCGGCGGCAGCTATTGGCACGGTCGTTGTCATTCCGGTTGCGGCGGTAGCGATCGTCGATCCGGGTGTAGCCGCCGTCGCCGTAAGAGCCGCCGTCGCCGTAATAGCCGTCGTTGTAGGAGCCGTTGCCGTAGGAGCCGTTGCCATAGGAGCCGTCCTGCGGGACGCAGGCGATGGCGCCGACGGCGACGGCGGTCAGGGCAAGGGTGCGCAGGAAGCTGGACAAGGGCGGTTCCTCGAAGGTTGTCAGCCGCGCCGGACGCCCGGCAATGCGGTGTGGGAATCAAGGCGCGAGCCCCCATCCGGGTTCCGTTGTTTCAGGTGGAAGGATCGTGGACAGCGGGCGGGGGCGTGAGGCATGGTCGCTCGTTGCGTCGCCGCGGGGAAAAACTTGCGGATCCATCGCCGGGAACGCGAAGGGAGAACGATCCATGCGGATAGGTGTGTTGCGGGAGCGGCGGGACGGGGAGCGCCGGGTGGCGGCGACGGCGGACAGCGTGAAGAAGCTGGTGGCCCTGGGAGCGACGGTGACGGTGGAGACCGGCGCCGGCGTCGGCAGCGCGGTGACGGACGAGGCGTATCGGGCGGCGGGGGCAGAGGTGGCGCCGGATGCGGCGACGGCCCTGCAGGGCGCTGATGTGGTGCTGAAGGTGCGCCGTCCGCTGCGGTCGGGCGAGGGCGAGATCGACGAGCTGTCGCTGATCCCGCGTGGCGCGACCCTGATCGGTGTCCTGGAGCCCTATGACGACGCCGACAGCCTGGCGGCCTATGCCGCGGCGGGAATCGAAAGCTTCGCCCTGGAGCTGGTGCCGCGGATCACCCGGGCGCAGTCGATGGACGTGCTGTCGAGCCAGGCGAATCTGGCCGGCTACCGGGCGGTGCTGGAGGCGGCATCGGTGTTCGGCCGGGCCTATCCGATGATGATGACGGCGGCGGGTACGGTGCCGCCGGCGCGGGTGCTGGTGATGGGCGCGGGCGTCGCCGGGCTGCAGGCGATCGCCACGGCGCGGCGGCTGGGCGCGGTGGTGTCGGCGACCGATGTGCGCCCGGCGGCGAAGGAGCAGGTGCAGTCGCTCGGCGCCAGCTTCGTCGCGGTCGAAGACGAGGAGTTCAAGGCGGCCGAGACGGCGGGCGGCTACGCCAAGGAGATGTCGGCGGACTACCGGGCCAAGCAGGCCGCCCTGATCGCCGAGACGGTGAAGAAGCAGGACATCGTGATCTGCACCGCGCTGATCCCGGGCCGCAAGGCGCCGGTCCTGATGGACGAGGCGATGGTGCGGTCGATGAAGCCGGGGTCGGTGATCGTCGACCTGGCGGCGGAGCGGGGCGGCAACTGCGCCCTGACCCGACCGGGCGAGGTGGTCGAGGACGGTGGTGTCACCATCGTCGGCTATCGCAATGTGCCGGGCCGGATCGCCACCGACGCCTCGGCGCTCTACGCCCGCAACCTCGTGGCGTTCCTGACGCCCCTGGTCGACAAGGACAGCAAGGCGCTGAAGGTGGATGGCGGCGACGAGATCGTGGCAGCGACGCGGCTGACCTCGGGGGGCCGGGTGGTGCATCCGAGCTTCGGCGGCAAAGCCGAGCAGGCGGCGTAGGGGAACGGACGATGGCGACAGAGGATATCGCGCAGGGCGCACAGGGTCTGGCCGAGGCGGCGCGGGGCCTGGCGGACCAGGCTCAGGCGCTGGCCGTGCAGGCGCAGGCGACAGCCGCGGCAACGCCGGCGGGGGAGCACGGCTTCTTCCTGACCGGGCTGACGGTGTTCGTGCTGGCCTGCTTCGTCGGCTACTACGTGGTGTGGCGGGTGACGCCGGCCCTGCATTCTCCGCTGATGAGCGTGACCAACGCGATCTCCTCGGTGATCGTGGTCGGCGCCTTGATCGCGGCGGGGCCTGCGGTGATCGGGGCGTCGAGCGTGCTCGGCGCGCTGGCGGTGCTGCTGGCCTCGGTCAACATCTTCGGGGGCTTCCTGGTCACCCGCCGGATGCTGGCGATGTACCGCAAGAAGTCCTGACCGGCCGTTCAGGCGACAAATCCAAGAGAAGAAGGCGAGGGGATCGCGATGACGAGCCTGGCGGTGCTGGCGTATCTGGTGGCTGCGGTGTGCTTCATCATGGCGCTGCGGGGCCTGTCGAGCCCGGTGACGAGCCGGATGGGGAACCTGTACGGCATGGTCGGGATGGCGATCGCGGTGGCGACGACGCTGATCCTGCTGCCGCAGGTGCGGAACTACTGGCTGATCGTGCCGGCGATCGCGATCGGCGGCGGCATCGGCTATGTGGTGGCGCAGCGGATCCAGATGACGGCGCTGCCGCAGCTGGTGGCGGCGTTCCACAGCCTGGTCGGCCTGGCGGCGGTGTGCGTGGCGGCGGCGGCGTTCCTCGACCCCGCGGCGTACAATATCGGCACGCCGGGGGCGATCCATGTCGGCAGCCTGATCGAGATGGCGCTGGGGGCGGCGATCGGGGCGATCACCTTCACCGGCTCGCTGGTGGCCTTCGCCAAGCTGCAGGGGCTGGTCTCGGGCAAGCCGCTGGTGTTCCCGATGCAGCACCCGCTGAACGCGGCCTTGGGCATCGTCATCATCCTGCTGATCGTGTGGATGTGCGCCGGGCAGTCCGGCGCGGCGTTCCTGCTCCTGATCCTCGTCGCATTGGCCTTGGGCTTCCTGCTGATCCTGCCGATCGGCGGCGCCGACATGCCGGTGGTGGTGTCGATGCTGAACAGCTATTCCGGCTGGGCGGCGGCGGGCATCGGCTTCACCCTGCAGAACAACCTTCTGATCGTGACCGGAGCGCTGGTCGGGTCGTCGGGTGCCATCCTCAGCTACATCATGTGCAAGGGGATGAACCGGTCGATCATCAACGTGATCCTGGGCGGCTTCGGCGGCGAGGCGGCCTCGACGGCGGCGGGTCCTGCGGGCGACCGTGCGGTGAAGCAGGGCTCGGCGGAGGACGCGGCCTTCGTGATGAAGAATGCGCGGTCGGTGATCATCGTGCCGGGCTACGGCATGGCGGTGGCGCAGGCGCAGCATGCGCTGCGGGAGATGTCGGACCTGTTGAAGAAGGAGGGGGTGGAGGTGCGCTACGCCATCCACCCGGTGGCGGGCCGCATGCCCGGGCACATGAACGTGCTCCTGGCGGAGGCCAACGTCCCTTACGACGAGGTGTTCGAGCTGGAGGAGATCAACCGCGACTTCGCCCAGGCCGACGTGGCCTTCGTGATCGGGGCGAACGACGTGACCAACCCGGCGGCGAAGTCGGACCCGGCGAGCCCGATCTACGGCATGCCGATCCTGGATGTGGAGAACGCCAAGACGGTGCTGTTCGTGAAGCGCTCGATGGCCTCGGGCTATGCCGGGGTCGAGAACGAGCTGTTCTTCCGCGACAACACCCTCATGCTGTTCGGCGACGCCAAGAAGATCAGCGAAGACGTCGCCAAGTCGCTGGCCGCGTAGGGGAAACGCTCGCCCTTATTGTCATCGCCGGGCTTGACCCGGCGATCCAGGGGCCACCAAGAACCGCTCTCGAAAGCCCCTGGATCCTCGGGTCAAGCCCGAGGATGACAGTGGGGGAAGGCGAAGACCAAGCCTCCCGCCGCACAAGTTTCCTCCCGACTGGGCCGTGCCACGCCGTGGCGCGGCCATCTTTTTGCGTCGCAGCATAAACTGTCCGCGGAGCGAGTAAAAAAAGACGAAGACATCCGCTTTCCTGGCTTGCCGGACCGATTCTTCTGGTATACAAAATTCTGAATTCAGTCGACCAAAGAGCCTTCGCGGCCGGTCGCACGATCTGGGGCAGGGACGCCGATGCTGGTGGATGGGGTGACGCTCGATGTCGCGCCGCTGGCCGCCAAGGCCAGCTACAAAGCCAAGGCGTACCAGGCCCTGCGCGACGCGATCGTGCGCATGAACATCTACGGCCACAGCCGACCGATCCGGATCGACGAGCGGCAGCTGTGCGAGGCCCTGGGCATCAGCCGGACCCCGGTGCGCGAGGCGATCGCGCTGCTGGAACAGGAAGGGCTGGTGCGGTCGATGCCGCGGCGCGGCGTCTTCGTGGTGCGCAAGACCCGGGACGAGATCCGCGAGCTGATTGTGGTCTGGGCCGCGCTGGAGGGCATGGCCGCCCGCCTGGCGGCGGAGCAGGCCGGCCCGGCCGAGATCGAGGCGCTGCGCGCCATGATCGCCGGCCAGGCGGCGGAGGCGGATGCGCCGGACCGGTTCGCCGCTGCCAACATCGATTTCCATCAGGCGCTGATCCGCTTCGGCGGCTGCGCCCTGATCACCGAGATGACCGAGACCCTGTTCCTGCACATCCGTGCCATCCGCTGGTCCCTGATCGGCCGGCCGGAGCGGGCCGAACGATCGGTGGCCGACCACGCCGCCATCGTCGAGGCCCTTGCGCGGCGCGACGGGGATCTCGCCGAGACGCTGGTCCGCAACCATGCCCTCGACCTGTCGCGGTCGGTCGAGCGGCACGGGACCGGCTTCGAATGACCGCCCGGCGCCACGCCATGCCGTGCATCCCGAGCAGAAGGTTAAGGAGGAAGCGATCATGCCCGATACGACAGTGAAGGAAGCGGCCGCGACGGAAGAGGTCATCTCCGGCGGTCACCTCGTGGCCAAGGCGCTCAAGGCCGAGGGCATCGACACCATCTTCACCCTCTGCGGCGGCCACATCATCGACATCTATGACGGCTGCCTGGACGAGGGCATCCGCATCATCGACGTCCGGCACGAGCAGGTCGCGGCCCATGCCGCCGACGGCTATGCCCGCGTCACCGGCAAGCCCGGCTGCGCCGTGGTCACCGCCGGGCCGGGCACGACCGACGCCATCACCGGCGTCGCCAACGCCTTCCGCGCCGAGAGCCCGTTCCTGCTGATCGGCGGCCAGGGTGCCTTGGACCAGCACAAGATGGGGTCGCTGCAGGACCTGCCGCATGTCGACATGATGAAGTCGATCACCAAGTTCGCGGCGAACGTGGTGACCACCGAGCGCGTCGCCGACATGTGCTCGATGGCCTTCCGCGAGGCCTTCGCCGGCGCCCCCGGCCCGGTCTATCTCGAGATCGGCCGCGACATCCTGGACGGCCATGTGCCGGTGAAGAAGGCCCGGCTGCCGCAGGCGGGCCATTACCGCTGGTCGACCAAGAGCATCGGCGACCCGCGCGACGTCGAGAAGCTGGCCGACATCCTGGTCCACGCCAAGAAGCCCTGCGTGCTGCTGGGCCAGCAGGTCTGGACCTGCCGCGCCGCCGACGACGCCATCGCCTTCGTCCGCGCCCTGAACATCCCGGCCTTCATGAACGGCGCCGGCCGCGGCACGCTGCCGCCGGGCGACCCGCACCACTTCCAGCAGACCCGGCGCTACGCCTTCGACAACGCCGACGTGATCCTGATCGTCGGCACGCCCTTCGACTTCCGCATGGGCTACGGCAAGCGCCTGGGCCGCAACGCCACGGTGGTGCAGATCGACCTCGACTACCGCACCGTCGGCAAGAACCGCGACGTCTCGCTCGGCCTGGTCGGCGATTGCGGCGCCATCTTCGCCGCCGTCACCCAGGCCGTCTCCGGCCGGGTCGACAACGGCGCCAAGGGCCGCGAACCCTGGCTCGAGGAGCTGCGGGCCGAGGAGGCGAAGATGGAGGCGGCGCGGCTGCCGAAGCTGCGCTCCGACGCCTCGCCGATCCACCCGCTGCGCCTGGCCTATGAGCTCAACGAGTTCCTGACCGACAACACCGTCTATATCGGCGACGGCGGCGACGTCGTCACCTTCTCCGGCGGCGTGGTCAAGCCGCGGGCCCCGGGCCACTGGATGGATCCGGGTCCGCTCGGCACCCTCGGCGTCGGCGTGCCCTTCGCCATGGCGTCGAAGATCGCCCAGCCGGAGAAGGAGGTGCTCTGCCTGTTCGGCGACGGCACCTTCAGCCTGACCGGCTGGGACTTCGAGACCATGGTCCGGTTCGACCTGCCCTTCATCGGCGTGGTCGGCAACAACTCGCACATGAACCAGATCCGCTACGGCCAGATCCAGAAGTACGGGCCGGAGAAGGGCAATGTCGGCAACAAGCTGGGCGACGTGCACTACTCGAAATTCGCCCAGATGCTCGGCGGCTATGGCGAGGAGGTGTACGAGGCCAGCCAGATCCGCCCGGCGCTGGAGCGGGCGCGCGAATCCGGCAAGCCGTCGCTGATCAATGTGTGGATCGACCCCGACGCCTACGCCCCGGGGACCATGAACCAGACCATGTACAAGTAAGCGGCCGCGGGCGCGGGCTGTACAGCCGCCCGCGCCCCCGTCCTGGCACGGCACAGATAGGGAGAGAGACCATGGGCAAGGCCCTGGATGGGGTGCGCGTTCTCGACATGACCCATGTCCAGTCGGGACCCTCGGCGACGCAGATCCTGGCGTGGTTCGGGGCCGATGTGATCAAGGTGGAGATGCCCGGCCGCGGCGACATCACGCGCTCGCAGCTGCGCGACAAGTCGAATGTCGACAGCCTCTACTTCACGATGCTGAACAGCAACAAGCGCAGCATCACCATCAACATGAAGTCGCCGCAGGGGCAGGAGGCCTTCATCAAGCTGCTCGAGCAGTCCGACGTGCTGATCGAGAATTTCGGCCCCGGCGTGCTCGACCGGCAGGGCTTCCCCTGGGACAAGATCCAGAAGATCAACCCGCGGGTGATCTACGCCTCGGTCAAGGGCTTCGGCCCCGGCCCCTATGTCGATTGCAAGGCCTATGAGACCGTGGCCCAGGCCATGGGCGGGTCGATGAGCACCACCGGCTGGCATGACGGCCCGCCGACCTCGACCGGCGCCCAGATCGGCGACAGCGGCACCGGCATGCATCTGGTCGCCGGCGTGCTGGCGGCGCTGCTGCAGCGCACCCAGACCGGCAAGGGCCAGCGGGTCGAGGTGGCGATGCAGGACTGCGTGCTGAACCTCGTCCGGGTCAAGATGCGCGACCAGCAGCGCCTGGTGCACGGGCCCCTGCGCGAATACCCGAACACCGAGTTCGGCGAGGCCGTGCCGCGCTCCGGCAACGCCTCGGGCGGCGGCCAGCCGGGTCAGGCGCTGGTCTGCGCCCCGGGCGGCGAGAACGACTACGCCTATGTCATCATCCAGCCGCAGGGCTGGGCGCCGCTGATGCGCCTGGTCGGCCGCGAGGAGCTGATCGAGGACCCGGCCTATGCCACGCCGGAGGCGCGGCTGAGCCATCTGCCGGACTGTTTCGGCATCATCCAGGCCTGGACCAGCCGGCGCAGCAAGATCGAGGTGATGCAGGCGCTGAACGAGATCGACGTGCCCTGCGGCCCGATCCTCAGCATGAAGGACCTGATCGAGGACCGCTCGATGTACGACCGCGGCATGCTGGTCGACGTGCCGCATCCGGAGCGCGGCACCTATGTCCAGGTCGCCCTGCCGATCCGGCTCTCCGACAACGACGTGCCGGTCGAGCGTTCGCCGCTGCTGGGCGAGCACACCGAGGAGATCCTGTCCTCGGTCGGCTACGACGCCGACGCCATCGCCGCGATGCGCACCGCTGGCGCGATCTGATGACAGCGCGGACCCTTTGCCTCTCCCGCCTGGCGGGAGAGGTCGGGCGTCCGCAGGACGACCGGGTGAGGGCGGGCCCAAGCCTCGACGAAATCCCCTCACCCGGAGCCGCTTCGCGTCTCCGACCTCTCCCGCAGGCGGGAGAGGCAATGACTGATCCGACGGCGCGGCCGTCGACCTGAACTCACTGCGACCGGATAGCCTCAGGTGGGTCCGGTCCTCCCCACATCCTTTGCTGAGCGAGGACCGCCATGAATGGCCATGTCGACGTCCGGGACGATGCCCGGACGACCGCCCGCAGCATCCTTGACACCGTCAAGCGCGAGGGGCGCACCAGCCTGACCGCGCCCGAGGCCCGCCAGCTGTGCGAGGCCTGGCAGATCCCGATCCCGAAGGAGGCGCTGGCGACCACGGCCGACGAGGCGGCGGCCCAGGCCGAAGCGATCGGCTTCCCGGTGGTGCTGAAGATCGTGTCGCCGCAGATCCTGCACAAGACCGAGGCCGGCGGCGTGCTGGTCGGCGTCAAATCGGCCGACGACGTCCGCGCCGGCTTCAAGCGCATCGTCGAGAGCGCCGGCCGCTACGATCCGAAGGCCGAGATCCTCGGCGTCCAGGTCCAGCAGATGCTGGTGGGCGGGCAGGAAGTGATCGTCGGCGCGGTCACCGACCCGAGCTTCGGCAAGCTGGTCGCCTTCGGCCTCGGTGGCGTGCTGGTCGAGGTGCTGAAGGACATCACTTTCCGCCTCGCCCCGGTCGACCATGACGAGGCGCTGTCGATGCTGGACGGCATCCAGGCGGCGGCGATCCTGAAGGGCGTGCGCGGCGCGCCGCCGGTCGACCGCGAGGCACTGTCCGACCTGATCGTCAAGGTCTCGCAGCTGGTGGATGCGGTGCCGGAGATCGTCGAGCTCGACCTCAACCCGGTCTTTGCCCGCACTGACGGCGCCATCGCCGCCGATGTCCGCGTGGTCGTCGATTTCGAGCCGAAGGAGGCGCGGCCGCGGCCGGCGAAGGACGCCATCCTGGCCAAGATGAACCGGATCATGCGGCCCGACGCCGTCGCCGTGATCGGCGCCTCGGCCGAGGACGGCAAGATCGGCAACTCGGTGATGAAGAACCTGATCAACGGCGGCTACAAGGGCAAGATCTACCCGATCCACCCGAAGGCCACCGAGATCCTGGGCCTCAAGGCCTATCCCAGCGTCAAGGACGTGCCGGGCAATATCGACGTCGCCGTCTTCGCCATCCCGGCCAAGTTCGTGGCCCAGGCGCTGACCGAGGTCGGCGAGAAGAAGATCCCGGGCGCCGTCCTGATCCCCTCCGGCTTCGCCGAGACCGGCAACCATGAGGGCCAGGACGAGATCGTCGCCATCGGCCGGAAATACGATATCCGCCTGATGGGGCCGAACATCTACGGCTTCTACTACACGCCGAAGAACCTGTGCGCGACCTTCTGCACGCCGTTTGACGTGCAGGGCCGGGCGGCCCTGTCGTCGCAGTCGGGCGGCATCGGCATGGCGATCATCGGCTTCAGCCGGTCGACCAAGATGGGCGTCTCGGCCATCGTCGGCCTCGGCAACAAGTCGGATATCGACGAGGACGACCTGCTGACCTTCTTCGAGCAGGACGATGCGACCGACGTGATCGCCATGCATCTCGAGGACCTGAAGGACGGCCGCGCCTTCGCCGACGTCGCCAAGGTGGTGTCGAAGAAGAAGCCGGTGGTGGTGCTGAAGGCCGGGCGCACCTCGCTCGGCGCGCGGGCGGCCAGCTCGCACACCGGCGCCCTGGCCGGCAACGACAAGGTCTATGACGACGTGCTGCGCCAGTCCGGCGTGATCCGGGCCAAGAGCCTGCAGGACCTGCTGCAATTCGCCCGCGGCATCCCGGTCCTGCCGACGCCGAAGGGTGAGAATGTGGTCATCATCACCGGCGCCGGCGGCTCGGGCGTGCTGCTGTCCGACGCCTGCGTCGACAACGACCTGCAGCTGATGGCGATGCCGGCGGATCTCGACGCGGCCTTCCGCAAGTTCATCCCGCCCTTCGGTGCGGCCGGCAACCCGGTCGACATCACCGGCGGCGAGCCGCCGACCACCTATCGCAACACGGTGAAGCTGGGGCTGGAGGACGACCGCATCCACGCGCTGATCCTCGGCTACTGGCACACCATCATCACGCCGCCGATGGTGTTCGCGAAGGTGATCACCGAGGTGGTGGACGAGATGCGGGCCAAGGGCATCAACAAGCCGATCGTCGCCTCGCTGGCCGGCGACGTGCAGGTCGAGGAGGCGGCGCAGTACCTGTACGACCACGGCATCGTCGCCTACCCGTACTCGACCGAGACGCCGGTCGCGGTGCTGGGCGCCAAGTACCGCTGGGCCCGCGCCGCCGGGCTGCTGTGAACCAGGCATAGGAGCAGGGAAGGGGCGGTTCCGGGCATCGGCACCGCTCCCCCTCACCCGAAATCGCCAGGGCGATTTCGACCTCTCCCCAAGGAGAGGTGACTTTCCCTCTCCTTGGGGAGAGGGAGGGGCCCGGCCCGCTTGGGCCGGGAGGGTGAG
>Ga0209130_1000765_pt1 | contig 27838 bp, 33 predicted proteins | sample AraplaMF_Cvi_mLB_FD_184264 | JGI IMG/M metagenome (GOLD analysis project Ga0209130, IMG submission 184264) | Arabidopsis root microbial communities from the University of North Carolina, USA - plate scrape MF_Cvi_mLB (SPAdes) (version 2) | ecosystem: Host-associated > Plants > Roots > Endosphere...
TCAAAAGCCTCTACTTTAAAATTATACTGCACAAAGCATCCCACCACATTTTTTCTATAACAACATAAGTATAGAGCATACTCATGTTCTATCCAACCTTTTTAAGAAATTTAATTAAAAATAGACCTATGCCCATGTCATAATGCCCACCGCTTCATATGATAACAATGTAGTAAGAACAATGTAGGAGGTCAAAAAACTATGGGTCACGTTGATTGCGGTTTTAGCGGTGGATTCGCATTACTTGTTGTACTGTTCATTTTACTAATCATTGTAGGAGCAGCTTGCTTCTGCTAATATGAAGCAATAAAGCGACTAGGGATATTTCCCTAGTCGCTTATTGTTAATATTTCTATGATACACTGTACATATAACCGTTAGACAGGAGCGAAAAAAATGTATCCTACCGAGTACATACAATTTTTAATTCATTTTCACGGAGACTATGATTATTTTGAATGTCATGAAATACTAGAAGAGTATTGGAAATTAAAGCCTAGAGGAGAACGTGACAATTACTTAGTCGGTCTCATTCAAATTGCTGTTTCCTTATACCATCATAGACGATCCAATTGGAATGGTGCAGAGAAGATGATAAAAAGCGCAATAACAATTTTAGAAAAGAACAGCGCGCAATTACATCCATTCGGAATAGATCATAAACAACTTACATTCTTATTAAATGAAAGATTACAATCTATCCACAAAAAGGAAAATTTCGCCCCGTTATTTTTACCATTATTAGACGTATCGTTAGAAAAACAATGCATACAGTTATGTACGAAACAAAACCTCTCTTGGAAAGATGCGAACGTTATTCCTGGTGAATACATCATAAATAAGCACACATTGCGTGATCGAACAGAAGTTATTTCTGAACGACACGAACAACTACAAAAAAGAAAGCAGAGATAATAAACTACTTATCCCTGCTTTTATGAATGTATATTTTGTTCAAACTCTTTACACTTTTTGCAAAAACTTGCTGTTTGCTCATTTCCGCAAATTGTAAACTCAAGGAATTTACTCTTAAGCTCTTGAACCATCTTCGTCCCAATACCCATATGACGGTGAGACGGATTCACGCTCAAATGCTGAATTTCCAATACCTGATCTTCTTTTTTTATAATCCCCATTATCCCAACAAAATCTTCATTTTGTTTCCACAAATACAATTGCCAATCCTCTTTCGCCTCATACTCTTTCATTGTCAATTGTAATGTTTTCACATCTTTTTCAGTTGGCATAAATGAAAGAAGCCCCATTGCAATTTTTTCATAACTTTTTTTAAAACGAATTAACATAACCCTTATCCCTTCTTACAAAAGTTACAAACTATTTATCCCCCTCAGTCACTCTTTTCATATCACATTCATTCTACAATATTTTTAACAGAGTGAGAAGAGGCTGAAACAACTTGATAATCATACAAAGCGTTAAGAAGAAAGTCAAATATATGTTTCCACGCTATTTTTTTCTATTATACCGCTCAGAAAAGAGACAATACTGTATAGAAACTAAAAGGAGAATCCCCCTGCTCATCACATTTTAATTATTAATCACTTTTGAACGAAATAGTTCTATTAAAAACAATATGTTAAGAGAAATCCATTTATTGAAGCATATAATTGGTACTCCATTCTATGTATTTTGTTAAAATTATGTTCTCATGAACAATATATTTTAACGTTAGTAGCCGTCCTATTTACATCATATATTTCGAGATATATACCAATTATTGTTCATACGAAATAAAAAAAGAGAGCATAATCGCTCTCTTTTTCTTGTAACTTATTCTTCCCAAACTTTAACTTCTTTCATTACATCGCCTTGACGCATGTTTAATACTGTTTCAATACCGCTTGTTGCTTTACCGAATACAGTATGTACGCCATCTAAATGCGGCTGTGGCTCATGAACAACAAAGAATTGGCTACCACCTGTGTTACGGCCAGCATGTGCCATAGAAAGTGAGCCAACAAGATGTCTATGAGGATTTCCATCAGTTTCACATGGGATAGAGTAACCTGGGCCACCTGCTCCTGTGCCTGTTGGGTCTCCACCTTGGCTTACGAAGCCAGGAATAACGCGGTGGAATGTCACACCATCATAAAATCCTTGCTCTGCTAATTTTTTAAAGTTTTCTACTGTTTTTGGTGCCTCTTCTGGGAAAAATTCTAATTCGATTTTTTCACCATTTTCCATTAATATGTATCCTAAAGTTTTCATACGTATATGTCTCCTTTCAATTATCTCAGCACTATATTACCACATTCATGACTAGAAACAAAAAGAATCCGACAATCTACATACTTCTTTTTTGAAATGTGGAAAAAGCTAGGTGACAAATAAGAAATATATACTATAATAACTGTGTTGCCCGAAAATTTTAGAAAGAGAAAGGGAGCGATTTTTCGTGAAAACGAAATTACTAGCTCTGCTATTAGCTGTAGCCGTATTTATGATACCAACAGCTTCATTTGCAGACATCATTGAGGGAGAATCAATTGTCACACTAGGAGAGAACTTATCTGAACAACAAAAACAAGATCTGTTAAAAGAAATGAAAGCGCCAAAAGATGCTACAATCATTACTGTGTCTAATGCAGAAGAACATAAATTTCTAGAAGGAATTGTACCAAAAGCGCAAATTGGTACGAGAGCAATTTCCTCTTCTATGATTACATACACAAAACCAGGATCTGGTCTCATTGTACGTTCAAAAAACATTAATTCGATAACAGATGCAATGTACACAAACGCACTTATTACAGCGGGTGTGAAAGATGCAGAGATTCAAATTACTGCACCATTTAAAGTTTCAGGAACTGCTGCTTTAACAGGTTTAATGAAGGCCTATGAAACAACCTCGAACAAAACAATTCCTGAGGAAGTAAAAAAAGTAGCCAATGAAGAAATGGTACAAACAGCCCAGCTTGGTGATAAAATCGGTGAAGAAAAAGCAGTTCAACTTGTTGCAAAAATTAAAGAAGAAATTGCAAAAGAACAGCCAAAAACAACTGAAGATTTACGTTCATTAATTAAAAAAATCGCTGATCAACTCGGCATTACATTGACAGATGAACAGTTAGATAACTTAGTAGCGTTATTTGATAAAATGAAAAATCTTAATATCGATTGGAATCAAGTTGGCAGTCAATTAGATAAAGCAAAAGAACACGTTTCAGCCTTTTTAGGATCTGAAGAAGGGCAAAGTTTCCTAGATAAAGTTAAAGATTTCTTCTCTAGTATCATTGATTTCGTTAAATCTTTATTCAAGTAAAAAAGAAGCTCGTCAGTGACGAGCTTCTTTTTTATACAAGTAACGGTAATTTCATAACAGCTTCTTCAACAGAACGAACAACATGATTTGCTTTCTCCTTCACATACGGATGAGCATGATGGAGGGTGAAGGAATGCGGGGTTACTTCAAACATAGAAATATCATTGAAAGAATCTCCAATACACGCAACTTCATTTGCTTCAATTTGCAAATGTTCCATTAATCGCTTCAGAGCGCTTCCTTTACTTACACCTCTTGGCATAATATCAACATAGCGCTTACCCGATATAAAAACTTCCGCTTCGCTATGAAATGTATCTCGCAACTCTTGATCTAATGCTACAATTTTTTCTTCTTCACCAAAAACAAATAATTTTGCTGGATGTACAGTTTTCCCAAATTCCTCTTCTAACGCTTCAATTTCAGCAATATGCACTCCCATATACTCTTCAAAAGTATGATGATTTTCATTCTTTCTTTTTGTATATCGCTGCTCATTTGCACAAACAATATCTGCTAGTCCCTTGTTATGTATATATCGATATATTTCCTGGGCAACTCTATCTTCAAAATTTGATTCATGAAATATTTTTCCGTTTGGTAGTATCATTGTCGCCCCATTTAAACCAGTTGTATAATACGGGAATGAAAACCTTTTTACGACTTCATCAATTCGGTGAGTAAAGCGGCCAGAGGCAAAACAAATATTTGTCCCTTTTTCAGCCAGCCAACAAAGTGCACGTTCATCTTCTTTTTGCATATCATTCACATTGTAAACGAGCGTGTCATCTAAATCACTTACAAATAATTTAATCATGTCCTCTTCCCCTCTCATACACAATATCTACTCTAAGTGTACACAAAAAATGTTGGGTTTTTGTTAAAAAATAATAAATTTTTGATAAAGTGAAACTTTAATCAGCGGGGGTTTTGTTCATCCCCCGCTGATTATTAGCAATCACCAATCGGACTTTTACGGGCAGTTGTCTCCCACCTAACATCCTCGCATCCGCCAATTTTTGAGGTGGGAGCCTTACTGCCCACAAATAACGGGATAAAAAAATAAACGGGAGCATAATCCCGTTTATTTTTGTCTTCTTACATTTTGAGGTCGTACAATACTAGGACGTACTTTTAAACTAGACATAGTTGGACGGAGTAAAATTTTCGTTAACGCGCCCCAATCAAACGGTAAAAACGGCCATAAATACGGTGTTTGTAAGCTTTTTATAGATGTTAAGAATAGAATCAGTATCGTCATTCCGATTACAAATCCCATCTCATGAAATATGCCTGTTAAAATAATTACAAACAATTTCCCTATCTTATTCCCAAGCCCTAGTTCATAACTCGGCGTAGCATATGCACCGATCATAGAAACTGCTACGTATAAAATAACTTCTGGCACAAACAAACCTACATCAATTGCAATTTGACCAATTAATATAGCTGAAATTAATCCTGCTGCCGACGACAATGATGTCGGCGTATGAATGGCAGCCATCCTTAAAAATTCAAGTCCGATTTCCGCCATCAAAATTTGTAATAAAATCGGTAAATGCGTCATCTTATTTGGTCCAATGAAAGCAAGATTTTCAGGTAAAAGAGTTGGATCAAATACAAAAACTAACCAAAACGGCAACAAGAACAGCGAAAATATAACACCTAAAAAACGTACCCAACGTAAAAATGTACCTACAGCTGGATTTTGTCTAAACTCTTCTGCATGCTGTAAATGGTGGAAATATGTTGTTGGAGTGATCATGGCACTTGGTGATGTATCAACAAGTACTAACACATGTCCTTCTAACAGATGATTTGCTGCTACATCTGGTCTTTCTGTGTATCGAATAAGCGGGAATGGATTATAACCTTGTTTGACTACAAATTCTTCTACCGTTTTATCCGCCATCGTAATCCCATCTACTTCAATGCTATTTAATTCTTGTTTTATAATCTTCACTAAATCCGGATTTGCAACATCTTGTACATATGTAATACAAATATCCGTTTGCGATCTATCCCCTACTCGAATCATTTCATTTCGAAGACGTGGGTCGCGTATCCTTCTGCGAATTAACGCTGTATTTACAACGATATTTTCAACAAATCCATCTCTTGCACCACGTACTACTTTTTCTGTATCTGGTTCTGTCGGTGTCCGACCCGGATAACTACGAACATCTATTGCAAACGCTTCCGTTTCACCTTCTACAAATATAACAATAAGTCCTGATAATACTTGGAGCATTACATCATCCATCGTTTTTACTTTACTTACTTGTTGGTGAATTAAACGATTTTCTAAAAGCTTTACTGTATCTTCTTCTACATCCCTTATTTCATTTGTATCCACTGCTTCTTCTAAAATAGGGATAATATAATTCGTATCACAAAGTCCATTTACAAATAACACACCAATTTCTTTATTTAAAATTTGAAATTTACGAATACCAACATCGTATGTGACACCCAATCCAACTGTTTGCTTTAAGTAATTTTCATTATCACTTAAAAAAGATGAAATCGGGATACTCATTTTTTTAGGTTTCGTCATAAAATCCACTCCTTTCCAAAATTAATTGAATCGCTTTTCTAGTAATAGGTGACCCTCTCTCCCATTCATCATTTCCACACATCTTACCAATATCACCGACACCAACAATGACAGGAACATTCAAGTCATCCAAACAATAAATTGTATCTCCGCTAATTCTGCCAATTTCACCATCTGGGAGTCCAAATTTATCAACGCCGTATTCTGTCAAATTCCCATTTCTATCTACACTTACATCTACACGCGCCCATTCCCAATGATGTGTATTCGACGCTACTGCTAAAATACCCAGTACATCAACTTGTTTATGTGTTGCAACATACTTTAACGCCTTTTCACCAGACCCTTCTCCTATAAATCCGCTGTCATCAAACATGACAAATACAGGGTCATATGGCGTCTGCATAATAAGCTCAACAACTTTCTTCCCTGTCAATTTGGTCGGATTACTTTGCGATGCTGAAATACACCTTCCCCCAAATTCCTTTGTTAAAAGCTCAATTGTCCGCTTTGCATATTCATCTCCATCTGTGACCAAAACAACCCTTCGTCTCATTTGATTTATCCTTTCGGTTTACATATAAGTGCAACAAAAAACGAAAACAATATCGCCGCTGAAATCCCCGCAGATGTTAAGCTAAACATACCGATTCCAATCCCTAAATATCCATGTTTTTCTGCCGCATGCATTGCCCCGTGCAATAGTGAATGCCCAAAACTTGTAATAGGGACCGTTGCCCCAGCACCTGCAAATTTTATAAGCCTATCATACAATCCGAATCCGTCTAAAATAGCTCCGGCGACTACAAAAGTTGCCATTAAATGTGCCGGTGTTAACTTTGCAAAATCTAGCAACACTTGTCCAATGACACAAATAGCTCCTCCTACAAGAAATGCATATATAAAATCCACAATTCACTCTCCTTTAACTCTTTCAAACACAACACCATGCGCAATCGTTGGAATCGTTTCCTTCTGCTGCATCATCATCGGGCTTAATAAAGCTCCAGTTGCAATGACAAAAATTCGTTGTAAGTTCCCTTTTTGCATTTCACGCAATAAATGACCGTATGTTACAATAGCTGAACAAGCACAACCACTACCACCTGCAAACACTTCTTCTTGATTTGAATTGTAAATCATTAATCCACAATCGTTGTATATATGCCCAAGATCATACCCTTCCTCAAGTAAAAGTTGTTTCGCAATTGGTGTCCCCACAGCTGATAAATCACCCGTAACAATAAGATCATAATCAGCGGCACTTCTTCTTAAATCTTCAAAATGCTGTTGAATTGTATGAGCAGCAGCTGGCGCCATTGCCGATCCCATATCTAAAGGATTAGCAATTCCTAAATCTTGTACTGTTCCGATTGTTGCTGCTGTTATTTTAATTGCGCTTTCTTCATTGCTAATTAATATGGATCCTGCTCCGGTAACAGTCGAGTTTGCTGTCCCAGGCTTTTGTCCTCCGTACTCTGTTGGATTACGAAATTGTCTTTCAGCCGTCGCATTATGACTACTTACTGTCGCTAAGACACGATTCGCAAATCCACCATCTATAAATGCTGATCCAACCGCCAAAGTTTCCATTGACGTCGCACAAGCACTGAACATCCCTAAAAAAGGAATACCACAATCTCGAGCAACATAATTTGCCGTCACTGTTTGGTTTAATAAATCACCTGCTAAAAAGAAATCAATTTGTGATGGTTTTATATTTCCTTTTTGCAATACTTGTTGAATTGAGTCTGACATTAACCTTCGTTCAGCAAGTTCCCAGTTTTCCTCTCCACAATGTAAGTCTGAATATGAAATATCAAAATCCTTTCCAAGAGGGCCTTCAGCTTCTTTCGGACCGACAGCGGTACCAGTTGCGTTCACGAAGATATCATTTTGAAATACCCACGTTTGTTTTCCTGTCAATCTCATACCTATCCCTCCTTTAAGACATTAAAATTTGAAATGTATATCTTATTAATCCGATAATGTAAGCACCGACGACTCCAAACACAATGACGCTTCCTGCAAGCTTAAACATGTTTGTAGCGATGCCTAGAACAATCCCTTCACTCCTATGTTCTAGCGCAGCACTTGCCATAGAATTCGCAAATCCAGTAACTGGTACTGCTGATCCCGCTCCAGAAAACTGCCCGATTTTATCATAAACACCACATCCTGTTAAAATCGCTGATAGTAAAACGAGAGTTGCAACTGTAGGGTTTCCTGCCTCTTGCTCACTAAAGTGAAAGTAATGTATATAAAATTTCATCAATACTTCTCCGACGGTACAAATGAATCCCCCAACAAGAAATGCCTTCGCACAATTTATTAAATAGTTCGGTTTTGGATGGTACTCTTTCACTTTATTTATGTAATCATCTTTCAGTTTTCGCCCTGCCATATATATATTGCCTCCTACTTTACGAAATAAATCCAGTGAAACAATGAGCCTATTACTTTTCCAAGTACAAGAGCAACGAGTAAAACAACAATTTTCTCCTCTACCCCGACTCGTTTCGCTAAAATAGGTAAAACGTTTAACACTTCCGTTAACGCCGCAGCTAGCATTCCAATGAATGTGCCACAAAATAACCCTAATATTACGAGCCAATATTGCGACGTTTGAAATGTAATATTCTTTAAACTACACCAAGCCCCAGTTAAAGTACCCGCAATGACAGCCCACTCAAAATATTGAATATGCTTTCCACTTCTCGTTAATTGAGCTAAACGAGGGATTATACCAAGTACAGCTAAAAACGCAACATATCCGCTGCCTACAGCAATCCCTCCAGCTAAACCAATTAAAATCACGAATCCAGACTCAATCATCGGTAAGCTGTTTCATATTATCCTTGTTTTCATGAACAATTACATATTGATCAAGCGACTGTTGATATTGAAACATCTCAACTTCCAACGGGCTCGGCTCTTCATTAATTCGCTTTTGAAATACATGATTAAAAAATAAAACCATACCTACTCCAAGACCTAATGAATAAGGAATTTGAAATAAAAGTGGTTGCGCCTTAAATTCTCCTGTAATCATGTAATATAACCGTTGGTGTACTTGTTGCATACTTACATCTTCATGAAAATAAATAATTGCAAGTGCTGCTCCAATGAAAAGTAACAACCATACAAGTCCGAAGAAAACCGGATGCACTTTCTTTTTTTCATATATAATTTCAACAAGAGTTTGTCCAGAACCAAGTAAATTAATTTGTAAGTGAGCCGCTTTTTGTTGAACAATCTCAATCACTTTCATAACATCAATTACAACATGTGTTTTATCATGCGCTGTTATTTTGTAAATTATCTCGTTTTGTAACGACTCAACTACCAAAGAATCTCCAGCAAGTTGAGCAACATCGCTCAGTTTTACTTCATACGTAGGAGACACTTTTAATCGATTGCGCATTTTAATATAAATCGTTTGTTCCAATTTTCATTCACCCCTTCACTCTTCCTCGTAGTTGTAGTATGGTTATTGGAATTTTTTCTAATACAATTTTTTCATAAAAAAACATCTGTACCGTTTTGGTACAGATGTTTTTCTGCTAAGCCTTTTTCTTAAATAAATTTGCAATGCTTAATGCGAGCCCTCCCCAAATGACTACCATACCTATAACCATCATCATAATCGCCGATCCGCTCATCATGAAACACCTCGATCCTTCCATTCTTTTTCAAGCTGGACAGAGTCTGAATGTATTTGTGCATTCCATTTCTTCAGACTAATGACTAGTGCAACTATAAGAAATGCTGCTGCAATTGACCAACCATACGTTACAACAAACTCCGTTGGATAATCTCCGTAGTTCTTTTTAATATTTTGGATTGTGCCATCAATTAACATATACCCTAACATAAGTGGAGTAATAACGAGTAAACTCACTCTCCAAAACGTCCCTAACTTAATATCCGATACAAAGTTTGCATGATTTTGATAAACTGGTAAACGGCGCAAGATAAGACCTATTGCAACTACTTCAGCTAGTGCAATTGTAATCAGCCCAAAATTGTTAGCGAAATAATCAACAACGTCTAAGAACATAAGTCCACCACGCGTTGCAAAAACAAGAGAAACTAACACGAGAAGTGTTCCCATAATTCCAATCGTCTTTGGACGACTCAAGCTGAATTTTTCAGATACAGCAGCAAAGCATACTTCCGCAAGTGAAATGAGTGATGTAATTCCAGCAACGGTTAAAGATAAGAAAAATAATACTCCAAATAACGATGACATCGGTAGTTCATTAATAATTTGCGGGAATACTACGAACGCAAGTCCCACACCAGCACTAGCTACTTTATCAACCGGTACCCCCATGTTATTCGCCATAAATCCAAGCGCTGCAAAGACCCCAATACCTGCTAATAATTCAAATCCTGAATTTGCAAATCCAGTAATAAAAGCATTATTTGTTGTATCTGAGTTTTTCGGTAAATAACTAGAGTACGTAATCATAATTCCAAATGCTAAAGATAAACTAAAGAAAATTTGACCGTAAGCAGCAAGCCATACCTTTCCATCAAAAATACGGCTCCAATCTGGTTTAAAGAATGCATCTAATCCTTGCATCGCACCTTCCATCGTGACTGCACGAACAACGATAATAAGAAACATAACAACTAGTAAAGGAATGAAAATACGGTTAACAACTTCGATTCCTTTTTTAACTCCTTTAAATGCAACACCAAGCACAATAATCCAAACGAGAGCTAACGGAATTAATACTTCCGGCACAAGCCCCCCAAACTGTCCTGGCTTATCTGCAACCTGTAAATATTCTTTAAATAAAAATGATTCCGTGTCTTTCCCCCATGCACCAGTAATTGCAAAATATGTATAGGAAATAGACCAAGCAATAATTACTGCATAATATGTTGAAACGATAAATGTTACGCACATTTGCCACCATCCAATAAATTCAGCACGTGGATGAATACGGAAGAATGTAAGTGGTGCCGAACCACGATGACGATGCCCAAGAGCAAACTCGAATGCTAATAATGAAATACCAGTTGTTAATAATGCGAATAAGTACGGTAAAAAGAATGCGCCTCCTCCGTTTTCATACGCTGTATAAGGAAAACGCCATATGTTTCCTAATCCAACGGCAGAGCCGACCGCTGCGAAAATAAATCCAGCCCTCGTTCCCCATTGTTGCCTCGTTTCCATGTTTCCTTCCCCCTTTGTGACAAGTTCATACTTGGATTATATTTTAAATTAACTAAATTTTCAATAAATTCCGTAAACTTTTTGGCGAGAGTTGTAATCTTCCCCTTTTCATGACAATAAAAAAAAATCGAATAGATAGCTATTCATCTATTCGATCTTTCATCTGTTTCAATATTTTCTTTTCCAGTCTGGAAACTTGTACTTGCGAAATGCCTATGCGCTCCGCTACTTCTGATTGGGTTTGATCTTTATAGTAACGCAAATACACAATTAGACGTTCTCGTTCATCCAATTCTCTAATTGCTTCTTTTAAAGCAATTTTATCAAACCATTTCGTTTCCGATTGATCTGCAATTTGATCTAAAATAGTAATTGGATCTCCATCATTTTCATACACAGTTTCATGTATTGATGAAGGAGCACGACTCGCTTCTTGCGCCAGAACAACTTCTTCTGGTGTTAGTTCCAGAGCCTCCGCTACTTCATTAATCGTTGGAGCCCTTCCGAACTCTTTCGAAAGCTCGTCTCTCATCTTTCGAATTTTGTTTCCTGTTTCTTTTAAGGATCTGCTTACTTTCACTGATCCATCGTCACGTAAAAATCGTTGTATTTCACCAATAATCATTGGAACTGCATATGTTGAAAATTTCACGTCGAAAGATAAATCAAATTTATCTACCGATTTTAAGAGCCCAATACATCCAATTTGAAATAAATCGTCTGGTTCGTATCCTCGATTAAGAAACCGTTGCACAACCGACCATACGAGACGCATATTACTTTGAACGATTGTATCTCTCGCTTGTTGATCTCCATCTTGACTTTTTTGAATTAACGCTTTTAGCTCGTGGTCCTTTAACTGAGGTTTCTTCTTCTCTTTTCTGACCTCTATGTCCATTGGCTATTCTCCTTAATTGCATAGAGCGTTACTATTTGATAAGTACTTTGTCAAATGGATTGTTGTCCCGAAAGATTCGTTTGAAATAACTTCTACTTCATCCATAAAATTTTCCATGATAGTAAATCCCATTCCGGAACGCTCTAATTCAGGTTTAGTTGTAAAAAGGGGTTGTCTTGCTTCATCTAAGTTAAAGATACCAATCCCTTCATCTCGAATCGTGAGTTTCACCATTGCTTCTTCCAAAATCACTGAAATATAAACAACACCTTCTGCATTTCCTTCATACCCATGAATAATTGCATTTGTAACCGCTTCTGACACAACTGTTTTAATCTCTGTTAATTCTTCCATCGTCGGGTCTAATTGTGCAATAAAAGCAGCTACTGTAACGCGAGCGAACGATTCATTCTGACTTAACGCTGAAAATTGAAGGTTCATTTCATTTCTCATTTATGCCACCCCCAACGTCGCGAGCGCGTGCGCTTCACTTTCTTCTAAACGAACAATTTTGAATAGGCCTGACATTTCAAATAAACGTTTAACAGGCGGTGAAATTGCACAAACAACCATCTCTCCACCTAATCCCTTTACATGTTTATATCGGCCTAATATAACACCTAAACCAGAACTATCCATAAATGATAAGTTCTCCAGGCTCAAAACAATATGATGAACACCATGTGTCTCAATCATATCTGTTACTTTCGTTCGCAACTCTTCAGCAGTATGATGATCTAATTCACCCTCCAGCCTCACACATAAGACGTCACGTTTTACTTCTAAATGCATGGAAAGACTCACACGATTTCCTCCTTATGCTCAAACTTTACTCATTAACATAAGATTTTCGTGATATAAAATAAGAATCCTTCCTACTGACAAAAGAAGAACTATTTCGTCATAATGTGAAACCGTTCAGCAATTATTCCCGTACATACGAACAGAAAAGCGGCAAAATTTTTGCCGCTATTTTGATGTTGAAAACATCCCAAAACTTCTTTTAAATAACTCCCACCAGCTCGCTGCAGCAACATCTTCTTTTGCTACAATAGTTTGTTTTAATAAAACATCTTTATCTTTTTTAATGACAAGTGTGCCAAGCGCGTCACCTTTTTTAATCGGTGCCTTCACTTTCTTTTCAGCGATTACTTCTTGTTTTACTTTGTCCATATTTTCGCCCTTCTTCATAAGAAGAGATACGTTATCTGACGCAACTAAATCTACTTTTTCTTTTTTCCCTTTTCCTACTTGTACAGTCTTAATTTTTTCACCACGTGTATACAATTTCTTTGTCATATATTGTCCAAATGCATAATCAAGAAGCTTCGTTACTTGATTGTTCCGCTCTTTTGATGTAGGTGCTCCCATAACAACTGAAATGACACGCATTCCATTCTTTTCAGCTGATGCAGTTAAACAATATTTTGCTTCTGTCGTAAAGCCCGTTTTCACACCATCTACTCCAGGATAAAAACGTACTAACTTATTCGTATTAACAAGCCAAAACTTCTTATCCGTATCTTCACGTAAATAGTCTTCATATTTACCTGTGTATTTGCGAATAAGTGGATACTTCATCAATTCTCTCGCCATTATAGCCATATCATTTGCTGTAGAATAATGATCTTTGGCCGGGAGACCTGTTGGGTTTTGAAAATGTGTATTTTTCAGTCCTAAATCTTTCGCTTTTTTGTTCATCATATTTACGAATCCTTCTTCTGAACCAGCGATATGCTCAGCTACTGCAACAGATGCATCATTTCCAGATGCAATGGCAATGCCCTTTAGCATTTCATTTACGGTCATCTCTTCCCCAGGTTCTAAAAAGATTTGTGATCCACCCATTGAAGCTGCGTGTTCACTTGCTCTAACTTTATCGGTCAGTTTTAGTTTTCCTTTTTCAACTTGTTCCATAATTAATAGCATTGTCATAATCTTCGTCATACTGGCAGGTGGTAACTTTTCATTCGGATTTTTATCAAATAAAACTTTACCTGTATCTTGCTCAATTACGATTGCTGACGACGCTTGTTCCGCTAACTTCGGCGTGGTTTCTTCTGTTTTCTCCTGCTTCGTTTTCTCAGATTGTGCAAAACTAACTGAAGTACCAGAAAGAAATAACATGAAACAAACAAGTATTCCAAAAACTCGCTTCATGACTAACCCTCCATTCTATATCAGACCTATTTTTTCCAATTTATTCATTTTTAATACCATATTTTTCTATCATTTTCAGTTGACAAATAAATTCATTACTTATATTGTATTAAGTGTATTACATACAGTAGTACACTTAATACTCATCAGGAAGGAGACATTGCTCTTGCATATTCAAATTGATCCAAGAAGCAACACTCCGATATGGGAACAAATTGTTCAAAATATAAAAGAGCTCGTATTAAAAAACATGTTAGCTCCACGTGATAAGCTCCCTTCTGTACGCGAGCTCGCTTCTTTACTCGTTATAAATCCAAATACAGTAAGTAAAGCTTATCAAGAATTAGAGCGACAAGGGATTATTGAAACATTACGAGGAAAAGGAACATTTGTATCCCAATCGATTACCCCAACATTAGACGAAAGGAAAATCGCTATGGTTGAAAAGCAGTTTCATCAATTACTATTAGAAGCCTCTTACCTCGGGATTACGAAAGATAAAATTCATGATTGGATAGATTCATACTACAAAGAGATTGGAGGAAATGCAGATGCTGAAAGTGACAAGCTTGAAGAAAACAATTGATAATCAAACGATTTTAGAAGATGTTTCTTTCACATTACAAAAAGGTAGTATCGTCGGATTACTCGGAAGAAACGGTGCGGGGAAAACAACTTTATTACGAACGATGGTCGGCATTTTAGACCCTGATACAGGAACTGTTACATATGAAGATGCGGATATTCATATGCATCCTGAAATGAAGCAAAAAATCGTATATGTTCCGGATTCTACTAACATACTGAACGGATATACAGTGAAAGAAATTGTAAAGTTTTATAAAGCTGTTTATACAGCATTTGATGAACAGTATTTCTACGAACTATTAGAGCGGTTCAATTTACCAAACAAGCGAATTCGTAGTTATTCAAAAGGAATGAAAGCACTGCTTGCAATCATTTTAGCCGTTGCTGCAAAAGCAGAATATATCATTTTAGATGAACCGACAAACGGGCTGGATCCCATCGTTAAAAGGCAAATCCTCCAATTTCTCGTTGGAGAAGTTGCAGAAAAAGAGATTACTATTTTCATCTCAACTCATCACTTAGATGAAGTTGAACAAATTGCCGATACAATCATTATATTAAAAGGCAATACCATATCTTCTATTACATCACTAGACGATGCAAAATCACAATTTGCCAAAATACAAGTAGCTTACGAACGATCACTACCTCAAAAACTAGAAAATTTAAGCAATATTAAAATATTAAACCAAACAGGAAAAGTATATACAATCTTAATTGAGGGAAATGTGGCTACAACACTGGAGAAGTTTTATAAAGAGCAACCAATTCTCATTGAAGAATTAACAATGTCGCTTGAAGATGTCTTCGTTACGACACTTGAGGAGGATGGGTATGTTTCATAAAGCGTTGTGGATGTGGAATTGGAAGCGCGGGAAATATGCTGTGTTACTGTTTTTCTTTAGTTCACTTTATCTTTTATCTTTCGGATACTTTAGAGCAGCCGAGCGACAACTTGCTGAATATCACGATTTGCAAGAAAAGGGAACGTACTATTATTCCTATTCTTTTGGGTTAGGAGAAAGTAATAGCTTTTCGTTAACTGTTCTTATCATTGCTTTAGCTTGTTTATTGATGGGATGGGAACGTAGTAACCAGTCTAATACTTTACTTATGACGATGCCATTTAAAAGAAAAGATGTTTTTTTATCTAAATGGGCTTTTGGTTCATTTTGTATTGTAGGCTCATTACTTATAAATTGGATCCTTATGTATGTTATTTATAGAACAACAATCCATTTTGATTATCAATCATTTGGACCATTTCATCGATACTTTCTTTATGCAATTGTCTCTTATGTTGCAGTATATACAGCTGCATTATGTATCGGTACTTTTACTGGAAGCGTTGTTTCGCAAATCGTTTTTTGTATTCCGTGGCTTCTAATGGGGCTTACATTTATTCCATTAGTGTACACTTTTACAATAAACCATTTACACGCTACAGATACTAGAAATAACAACTTGTATGAACAACTTTACGAAATTAATCAAAAAACAAATATAGTTGCACCAATATATAATTTCACGATTTATTACGATTATGATCCTGAATTACGTAAAAAAGAAAAGGACTCAACTACTTTAAGAGATCCAGCATCTTATCACTATTATTCAGCTAAATCGATGTTAGTCCCTATTTTTTATACAATAGTTAATTTACTACTTGGCGCATATTTATATACACGATCGCCAAATGAAAACACTCAAAAAATATTTATTTTCCAAAAACATTTAAAAATATGGGTATGGGGGACAACCATTTACTTTGCATTACTAGGTGGCTATAAAATAAATCAATTTAATTTCTTACTTAACTACTATATCAGTTTGCTTCTCGCTGGAATCATTACTTATGTTGTACTATCACGTCTAACAAATTATAAAGTTTTTTAAAGGAGGGGGCCTATGTTTCAAAAAGCACTATGGCTAAGAACATATCAACAAAGTAAATATGTTGTGTGGTTGTTTTGGTTCGTTAGCTTCTATACTTTATCATTTAAATACTATATGGCTTCTATTCAACAGCTATACTTTCTAAATGACAATAAAAAGTGGAACTATGTATATCACTACCACTTTGATTTAACACTTATAGACCCTGTCCTACTGTTAGGTGGTGTACTTATCGTTCTAGCTTGTACATTAATTGGTTGGGAAAGACAAAATAACTCTAGTGACTTGCTATGGTCTATGCCATTTAAACGTTCACACATCTATATAACAAAGTGGTTGTTTGGGATCTGCAACATCGCAGCAATCATTATATTAAACTGGGGACTATTCGCCATTATGAAAAAAACAACTTTTCATAATAAATATCAAATATTTTCACCATTTCATACTTATTTTCTATACATGTTAATTGTGTTAATCGCTATTTATACTCTTGCATTATGTATAGGAACAATTACTGGGAATATTCTCTCGCAGGGACTTCTTACTGCAGCTATATTCATGTTTCCATTGTTATTTCCATCCCTTATCTCAGCGGTCATCGCTGTTCACTCGAATACTGACTTTCATGAGGACAATGGTAATATGCATCGTGTTATGGAAAACATACGCATTTCGGGTCCAGCAGAAAATTTTCATATTAGATTTGATTATAATCCACAAAATGCTTATACCGATAATGATGGAGTGCGTCATAATGAACCAAACTTTACAGAAATCCCTTCAGTAAAAACATTGATTGGACCTATTGCACATGTCATTATTTTATTACCACTCGGTATATATTTATATGTTCGTTCAGTCAATGAGCGGAATGGTAGTTTCTTACTATATCCAAAGCTTCAAAAGATATTTATGGTCTGCGCTATTTTCTGTATCGGAATTAGCGGCGGTTTAATAATTGGTGGGACCCATTCGTTACTTAATTTTTACGTTGGTTTGTTCGGAACAAGCATAATTAGCTATTTTCTTCTATCTAAAATATTGAGATTGAAGGTCTCTTGGAATTTCAAATAAAATAACCTCCTCACTAAGAGGAGGTTATTTTATATTCTCTCTCCTATCTCCATACACCATCTCTTCTTTCATCCCAAACCCATCACCATTTTGCACAATTTGCTCTGTTGGTGCGACTACACTTTCAGCAATTTTCCATTCCCCGCGCTCTTTCATAAATACTTGCAGAAAATAGTTCATGCCATTTAGCTGATATGCATTTTCTTTTTTCACATTATAGTGCACCGCAATGTAGTACACTTGAATGTTTTCTTTCCCTGCTTTTGATACGTATTGCGATAATCTTGGAATGTACATTGCTGCTTTCTTAAATGGTAAGTGCTTCGCTTTAACGAGCGATGAACTTGTTACATTACGTAATGTGTCCTGATTACGAATGTTATCACTATGATGAAATAATACTGCATTTTGCATAGAACGAACCCATAATTTCGAATACAAGACAGTATTATCATTTTCAATATACTTCACTTCTTTTTGCACCACTTGAATAGGGGTATCGGCGTACATGAATGTATTAAAGCAGAAAAAGCTTCCAAGTAAAACGGTAAGTGCCGCAATATATTTCATAATCTTTCCTCCGATCTTTTTAATTAAAGTATCGGAGTTTCAAAATATTTTTATTCAAAAGAAAAAGGATAGGAAAGCTCTTGCTTCCTATCCTCATTTATTATAAGACGCGGCCAAATAGTTCTAAAACCATTTCTATCTCTTGGTCGCTCCAACCTTTAAATCTCTCTTTATAATATTCTTTACGCACAGCTTCAAGTTTTTCAGTTACTTCTCGTCCGTTTTCTGTAATTTCTAAGTATACGATACGACGGTCTGAATTTGATCTCTTTCTTTCAACAAACCCTTTTCGCACGAGACGATCTGTTACAGCTGTAATATGACTGGAGGTTACGTTTACTTCACTCGCAATTTGCGAAGCCATCTGTGGACTTTTTAAAAATAACGCACGTAATACAGAGAATTCATTATATGGCATATGCTCTGAAAAACGTGTATTAATATCATTTTGTAATAAACGTATCATCTTTCGAAATGATGCAGATAAATCTAAAATCAGTGTTTCTCTATTTTCGTTCACTAGCCTCGTCCCTTTTTTATCATATTTATACATATTATAATCTATAAATACCTATGTTGTATATGCTTTCTTCCCTTAACATTCTCATTTATGTAACTTTTTTCATACGATTTTCTTTTTTGTTCACACATATACATGTAAAAAAGGATGGTGAGCATAAATGCAAAGTGGAATGAATCCGTATTTACATAATATCCGTACGACAAATACTGGTAAAGAAGCTACTATTACTGTACAAGGAGAAGGCATTATAAAAGCCAAACCAAATGTTGTCATATTGACACTGGGCATTCGAACAGATAGTAAAAATGTAAAACAAGCACAAGAAGAAAATGCAGTGCAATCGAAACAATTGCTTGATGCACTCAAACAGCTAGGTATTGCCGATAAAGATATAGAAACCATTTCTTATACGATTACCCCTCAATACGAATATGTAAATGATAAAGCCTTACTACAAGGCTACCGTGTGGAGCATTTGTATGAAATTACCGTTTTAAATGTACAAAAAGCAGGGGAAGTATATGATATAGCCGTTACGAATGGTGCAAACGTAGCAAAAGGGTTACGTTTTCGAATATCTCATCCAAATAAATATTATGAGCAAGCTCTCATTCAGGCTCTGCACCAAGCAGTAGAAAAAGCTCGTGCTATTGCGAGTACCTACAATTTAAACATTAATCCTGTTCCCCTCTCACTCGTTGAAGAATCTGCCCAATTACCACGGGAGGTTGCATCCTATGCTACTTTACATGCACAAGCAGCCCCGCCCATTCAATCTGGAGAACTAGAAATTATTTCAACCATACGAGCCATTTTTACGTATTTATAAATAATTTCGTTTATAAGTAAACGTTATCATTTTCGTTGTTGTAAAAACATGATGTTCTGATATAATAAAGGACGGTGAGCTCTTACAAAAGAGATATCACGGGTGGGAGAGGGATATGAAAAAGAAGGTTTAACATGAAAGGAATACTTGAAAGAACATTTAAATTAGACTTACACCAAACATCACCAAAACAAGAAGTTTTAGCTGGAGTCACGTCATTTTTCACGATCGTTTATATTATGATTGTAAATGCGTCAATCTTATCAGATGCCGGCATTCCTCTTGAAGCTGGAATTTTAGCAACTGTTTTTAGTTCATTTGTCGGATGTCTACTTATGGCATTTTGGGCAAATGCACCTGCTATTCTTGTCCCAGGTATGGGTGTAAATGCATTCTTCACGTACACTGCTGTGCACACGCTCGGTCTAGCTTGGCAAGAAGCATTAGCAGCTGTTTTTATCGCCGGTATTATTTTTGCAATTGCTGCTTTTACACCGATTGCTCGCGTGCTTTCGGTATCGATTCCAAAGTCATTAAAGGAAGCGATCACTGTCGGTATCGGGTTGTTTTTAGCTTTCATCGGCTTGCAAAAAGGTGGTTTAGTCGTTTCGCATCCTAATACTGCTGTTGCAATGGGGAAATTAAGTAGTCCTGTTGTTCTTGCAACACTACTTACTCTTATTGTGGCACTTGTGCTATTTGTGCGTAACGTACGTGGAAACTTTTTATGGACGATTGCAATTGGAACTGGTATTGCATGGCTATTTGGCCTTGTTGATACGAGTCAAGTGGGAAATAGTTCGTTTTCATTCGCTAATTACGGCGATGTGTTTGGAGCTATGTCATTTGGGAAACTTTCTTCCTTACCATTTTGGATTGCAACATTCTCCTTAAGCATGGTGCTTATTTTTGAGAACATGGGACTACTGCACGGTTTATTAGAAGATGACCGTAAATTCCCACGTGCTTACCAAGCAAATGCAATTTCAGCAATGACATGTGGTCTATTTGGCACAAGCCCTACCGTTTCAACAGTAGAGAGTGCCGCAGGTATTACTGCAGGCGGAAAAACAGGTCTGACGTCTATCGTTACAGGGTTGTTATTCTTCGCGTCACTGTTTGCTCTTCCGTTTGTCAAACTAATTCCTGATAGTGCCATTGCACCAATCTTAATTATTATTGGCGGCCTGATGATTACAAGCATTCAACAAATTCCTCTGAACGACTTTTCAGAAGGATTTCCAGCGTTTTTAATTATCGTTATGATTCCGCTCACATATAGTATCGCTGATGGCATTGCGTTCGGATTTATTGCTTATCCTATCTTGAAAGTTGCTCTTGGAAAGCGTAAAGAAGTCGCACCGTCCATGTATATCATTACATGCTTATTCTTAGCCATGTTCGTATTACACGCTATTGGCTAGTAAAAAACACCGAGGAAACCTCGGTGTTTTTTACTTAAACCAACCTTTTTTATAAAACCAAGCCATCATGCCCCCGCCAATTAACGCCATAATTAATAGACAAATAAAGTAACTATACTTCCCGCCAAGCTCTGGCATATGTGAAAAGTTCATGCCGTATACCCCTGCGATAAATGTTAACGGCATGAAAATAGTTGAGAAAACAGTTAATGTTTTCATAATATTGTTCATATGGTGGGAGTTCAGTGAAAAGTAACTATCTCGAATATCTGCTGTTAATTCACGGCTTGCTTCAATCATCTCTGTCAGTTTAAGCAAATGATCATGTATATCTTTAAAATAAATTTCATGATCGCTTATACCGTAAAAACGAGTTGAATTTAAAATGCGGTACAATAAATCACGCATCGGAATAATCGTACGCCTTAGTTTAGATAAATCTGTACGAATATCAAATACCTCTTCTAGCACACTTCCTGCTGTCTCACCCGTTAAATTATCATCAATTGCATTTAAATGGTCTTCAATGTAATAAACAGGTGCGAAATAATCATCTACAATTTGGTCAATAATTGTATGTGCTACATGTAAAGGACTCTTCTTAATACGTTTTTTCTCACCGAGCGTTTTCCATACTCTTTCAATCGCATTATTATGAGAGAAGTGGAAAGAGACTATATATCGATCACTAACAAATAAATCGATTTCATGCGGTTCTAATCCGTCTTCTCCGAATGCATGGATAACTAAAAAGTTATATCCATCATAAAAATCTACCTTTGGTCTCTGTACATACTCTACACAATCTTCAATCGCAAGGGGATGGAACTTGTAGTGATCTTGTAAAATATATGTATACTCCTCTTTCGTCGGCTTATATAAATCAAGCCAATACCATACGATGTTTTCTTTTTTCGTGTCTTCCAGCGAAACATCATATAAAACTTCATTTTTTTTCGTTATTGCACAAATTCTAATCATAATTTCACCCATTATTATTATAAACAAAAAATAGTAAAAAAAGCCAAGGAGAAATCTCCTCAGCTTTTTTTTATTACTTCGTTACAATACCGTGTACTAAAGTTGGTGCATCTACGTGGTCTTTAGCGATTTTCATGTTCTCATAAATTTTCGCTTTTACATCTTCAACATTTTCGCGGTTTGCGTAAATTGTAACAAGAGAGTCACCTTTTTTCACGCTATCGCCTACTTTTTTGCGAAGCATTAGACCAACTGCTAAATCAATTTCAGACTCTTTCGTTGCACGCCCTGCTCCTAAAAGCATTGCTGCTGTTCCGATTTCATCTGCAACGATTTCCGATACGTAACCGTCTTCTTTCGCTTCTACTTCAATTTTAAATTGTGCTTGTGGCAATTTAGAAGGATCATCAACAACAGATGCATCGCCGCCTTGCGCTGATAAGAACGTTTTAAATGATTCTAGCGCTTTACCATTGTTCATTACTTCAATTAACTTTTCACGCGCATCTTCTAAAGATGAAGCTTGTCCAGCAAGGTACACCATCTGACTTCCAAGCGTTAAACATAACTCTTCTAAATCTTTCGGTCCTTTACCTTGTAATGTATCAATTGCTTCTTGTACTTCTAATGCGTTACCAATTGCTTCACCAAGTGGCTGACTCATATCAGAAATAACCGCCATCGTATTACGACCAACGTTATTACCGATGCGTACCATTGCTTCAGCTAAACGTTTTGCATCTTCATCCGTTTTCATAAATGCTCCTGCTCCAGTTTTTACATCAAGAACAATTGCATCTGCACCAGCAGCAATTTTTTTACTCATAATCGAGCTTGCAATAAGCGGAATTGAGTTTACTGTTGCCGTTACATCACGAAGTGCATACAATTTTTTATCAGCTGGTGTTAAGTTTCCACTTTGACCGATAACAGCAATTTTATTTTCATTTACAAGACGCATGAATTCATCATTTTCAATTTCCACATGGAATCCTGGAACTGCTTCTAATTTATCAATTGTACCACCAGTATGTCCTAAACCACGTCCAGACATTTTCGCTACCGGTACACCTAAAGCAGCTACTAATGGACCTAATACAAGTGTCGTTGTATCACCAACACCACCTGTTGAATGCTTATCTACTTTTACCCCTTCAATGGCTGATAAATCAATTGTATCACCGCTATTTACCATTGCCATCGTTAAATCTGCACGTTCTTGATCATTCATATCTTGGAAGAAAATTGCCATTGCAAGTGAACTTACTTGATAATCAGGAATATCACCATTTGTATATCCTTCAATAATAAAGTTAATTTCTTCTGTCGTTAATGCTTGTCCATCACGTTTTTTTGCAATTAGGTCCACCATTCTCATTGTGAAGTCACCCCTTCATTTGTTTTACGATTGCTTTTACTAATGCTAAGAAGTTTGCTTTAACACGTTCTGTCGTTTCAATTACTTCATCGTGGTGAAGTGGCTGATCTAAAATACCAGCTGCCATATTTGAAATACAAGAAATACCAAGTACTTTCATACCAGCATGACGAGCTACAATTACTTCCGGTACTGTTGACATACCAACTGCATCTCCGCCAAGTGTACGAAGCATACGAATTTCAGCAGGTGTTTCATATACAGGACCTGTCATTCCAACGTACACACCTTCTTGTACTTTAATGTTTAAGTCTGCTGCAACTTGTTTCGCCATTTCGCGAAGTTCTGTTGTATAAGATGTAGACATATCAGGGAAACGTACACCCATTTCAGAATCATTTGGTCCAATTAATGGATTCGTACCCATGAAGTTAATGTGGTCTGAAATTAACATAAGATCGCCTGGTTCAAATGATGTATTTACGCCACCAGCTGCGTTCGTTACAACAACAGTTTCTACACCTAGTTCTTTCATAACACGAACTGGGAATGTTACTTTTTGCATGTCATATCCTTCGTAGAAATGGAAACGTCCTTGCATTGCTACTACAGGTACACCTTGAAGTGTACCGAATACTAGTTGACCTGCATGTCCTTCTACAGTTGATACTGGGAATTCAGGAATTTCGCTGTAAGGCACTGTTACCGCATTTTCGATTTCATCTGCTAATACACCTAGTCCAGATCCAAGGATTAGTCCTACTTGTGGTGTTTCTTGAAATTTCTCTTTTAAGTATGAAGCTGATTTTGTAATAAGTTCACGATTCATTTGTTTATCCCCCTATTTCTTTAGCTCGTTTAAGAAGCTTGTTCCGTATTCTGGCATTTTCACACCGAAGTTTTCTGCTACAGTTGCACCAATATCAGCAAATGTTTGACGAAGTGCTAATTCTTGTCCGCCTTCTTTCATGCTTGGGCTATATGCTAATAACGGTACATATTCACGTGTATGATCAGTACCAGGATGTATTGGATCATTACCGTGGTCTGCTGTAATTAATAATAGGTCATCTTCTTTTAGTTTTTCGAATACTTCTGGAAGACGTGCATCATATTCTTGCAGAGCTTCTCCATATCCTTGTGGATCACGACGGTGACCGAATAATGCATCAAAGTCAACTAAGTTTAAGAAGCTAAGACCTGTAAAGTCCATGTTTAATGTATCTACAAGCTTATCCATTCCATCCATGTTAGACTTCGTACGAAGTGATTCCGTTACCCCTTCGCCATCATAAATATCAGAAATTTTACCGATAGCAATTACATCATAGTCACTATCTTTTAATTCATTCATTACCGTGCGGCCAAATGGTTTTAATGCATAGTCATGACGATTTGGTGTACGTGTGAATTTTCCTGGTTCTCCAACGAATGGACGAGCGATAACACGTCCTACCATGTACTTCTCATCTAACGTTAGTTCACGGGCAATTTTACAAATTTTATATAACTCATCAAGTGGTACTACTTCTTCGTGTGCTGCAATTTGTAATACACTATCAGCAGAAGTGTAAACAATTAAAGAACCTGTTTCCATTTGTTCTTGACCAAGCTCATCAAGAATTTCAGTTCCAGAGGCTGGCTTATTACCGATAATTTTACGGCCTGTTTTTTCTTCTAATTCATCAAGTAATTCTTTCGGGAATCCTTCAGGGAATACTTGGAATGGTGTATCAATATATAATCCCATGATTTCCCAGTGACCTGTCATTGTATCTTTACCGGTAGATTTCTCTTGCATTTTTGTATAATATCCAAGCGGTTTCTCTACTTTAGAGATCCCTTTCATTTCACGAATATTACCAAGACCTAATTTCACCATGTTTGGCATGTTTAATCCATTCATATGTTCAGCGATATGACCAATTGTATCAGAACCTAAATCACCAAACTGCTCAGCATCAGGTGCCTCACCGATTCCCACAGAGTCCATCACGACTAGGAAAATACGTTTATATTTATTCATAACTGCAACCTCCTATATGTTCAGTTCTACTTCTTGTAGTATGTTCAAAACGCTATAAAGTGAAACTGTTATCAATGGGAATTATCTTTCGTCCTCATTATTAAACAGTACTGCTTTAAATCATTCTCTAACTTTTTCGTTTTACTTTCAAACGAATCAAAAAAATTTCTATTTTTTTCTAAGTCAGATGTCAGACATCTGATATTGATATCATAACATGTTTACGCTTTCTTTTTAATACATTTTCGTAGAATTTCTTATTTTATTCACACTTCTATTGTAATCCATTCTGCGAAGAAGTGCTAATTATTTTATAACATATTTCCTAATATAAAAATAAAAAGCAGCTCTAAAGAGCTGCTTTTTATTTTACTTCTACTGTTTCTTCTTTGTGTTCATGTAGTTCGCCTTTTCTTACATGAACTTTCACTTTATAAGCACCATTCTCTTTGAAAGTATGCTTACTTTCATATTCGCCTTTATTCCCCTCTTTTGCTGGAATAAATTCATGCTTTTCAACGCCGTCTTTCCAAATTTCAAGTTGTACTTCAGCGCCAGTTAATGCTTCTTCTTTTTGTTTCAAATGAACTTTCATTTCTGATTCAGCATTGGCTTTCAAATCTCCAGCCATAAGGTGAATCATTGTATCACTCTTATGATCGCCGTGCCCTGCACCATGATCACTATTTTCTTTCTTTGCATCTTCTACTTTGGCATTTCCCACAGCCACTTTTTCTTCTGGCATAACATGCATTTCACGTGCATTTGTGTGAGGAATAATATGGTATACTCCATCAGTCTCAAATGTTTTCTCTACAGCATAAACACCTTTCCCTTTATGCTTACCATTTAACATTTCGTGCTTCTCGTCGCCATCTTTCCAAATTTCAAACTTCACATCAGCATCTGTTACCTTTTCTTTTCCTTGTGTAACAAGTGCTTGTACTTCTGTTTTTTCACCTGGTTTAATTTTTTTCGGATTCGTTTGAAAGGCTACTTTTACAGCTTCAAGTTTCTGTTCTTTTTTCGGTTCTTCTTTGTTTGTATTACAGCCAGCCAATGCTAGCATCGCGATAAATAACGTCATAATAAGTTTTTTCATCATCATTTCCTCCTTCATACTTTCTTTAGTATAGAGGAAAAACATTGTAATATTCCAGTCTTCTGCTGAAAACAATATACGAAATGTTTGTGAAGTTTCTGTGAAACGATTTACTCTTCTTAATCTATGAAAAAAGAGCATAATAACTATGCTCTCGGATGAAACTGTTTATATACATCTTTTAATCTAGCTTTTGAAACATGCGTATAAATTTGCGTCGTTGAAATATCTGCATGTCCAAGCATTTCTTGCACGGCACGTAAGTCTGCCCCATTTTCTAATAAATGCGTAGCAAACGAGTGACGCAACGTATGCGGTGTAAGCTCTTTTTCAATATTTGCTTCTTTCGCTAATCGTTTTAAAATTTTCCAAAACCCTTGTCTTGATAATCGATTACCATGATGGTTTAAAAAGAGTGCATCTACTGCTTTTTTACCCATCAGTTCTCTTCTTCCTTTTTCAATATACTTTTGAATTGCTTCCGTTGCTAAGCTTCCTAATGGAATAATTCTTTCTTTATTCCCTTTCCCTATGCAGCGGACAAATCCCATAGTCAAGTGTACATCTTCTAAATTTAATGCAATTAATTCTGAAACACGAAGTCCTGTTGCATACAATAACTCCAACATTGCCTTATCACGAATCCCAAAAGCGCTCACCGCTTTCGGAGTCTGAAGTAGTGCTTCTACTTCGTCAATCGATAATACTTTTGGTAATTTCCGTTCCCCTTGCGGCGTTTCAATATGTACCGATGGGTCATGCTCCACCGCTCGTTCACGAAGTAAAAATTGGTGAAACGAACGAATCGATGCAATATGACGTGCCAATGTTTTTGAAGATTTTCCGTTTTCTTTTAAATACTGCAAAAAGTTAACAATGTGTATGCGCGTCACTTCATGAAATGTCTTCGTCTGTTCTACATTTTGCAAATACTTCACATAGCTTTTCAAATCACGTTCATAAGATACAACTGTATTTTTCGCTAACCCTTTTTCAACAATCATATAATGAATAAAATCTTTTAATTGATCTTCCAATATACACTACTCCCCATTTTCATAGAAAAACATCATTCTATTTACGAAAGCATCCTTTGCCGGCTCTTCATTCCCTGATACTTTTTCTACAGTCTCTTCTTTTGGCTTTTCATAACGATGGTAACTTTCATATTCTTCATTTATCCATAGTATAGCGAAATAAAACAAAATCGTACAACTCGTAAATAATAAAAATACTTTCATCCCATCAAAAGTTAATTTTAAAGCTCGACGCATTGTAAATTCCTCCAAAATATAAGTTATTACAACATATGCCAAGCTTTCACCAATTTATACCTTATTCAAATAAAAAACCTCTTC
>Ga0209130_1000767_pt1 | contig 27814 bp, 21 predicted proteins | sample AraplaMF_Cvi_mLB_FD_184264 | JGI IMG/M metagenome (GOLD analysis project Ga0209130, IMG submission 184264) | Arabidopsis root microbial communities from the University of North Carolina, USA - plate scrape MF_Cvi_mLB (SPAdes) (version 2) | ecosystem: Host-associated > Plants > Roots > Endosphere...
TGAACAGGGCAAAGGCATCGATCTGGGCCACCGGCGACAGCTTTTCGCAGTCGTCCAGCAGGTACAGGTCCACGTCCGGCGAATACAGGAACTCGGTTTCAATCGAAAACGGCGAAATATAGCGCGCACGGTCGCTCGAGGCGAGCGCCTTCAGCAGGTGCGACTTGCCTGCGCCAATTTCCCCCCACAGGTAGGCGAAATGCTCGCGGGAGCCGCGTTCGGCGAACTGGCGCATCAGCGCCGCCACCTCCGCATTGCGGCCCACCTCGAACGACTCGAGGGTGCACACCGGCTCCGCACCCAGGTCAAGCACCAGCTGTTTCATTGGACTTGTCCCGGTATTGTGGACTTTTTGCTAACGTAATCGATCTTCACACTACGCATTATAAAAGCTGCTGCGCAGGTAGTGGCGGCGGAGGTGCCTGAAACCCACCATCAGGAGGGCGGAAGCGGGCAAAGCCAGCAGCACGCCGAGGAAGCCGAACAGCTGCCCGAAGGCGAGCAAGGCGAAGATGACCGCCAGCGGATCGAGGCCAATGCGCTCGCCCACCAGGCGCGGCGTCAGGAAGAAGCCTTCGATCACCTGGCCCAGGCCGTAGATGATGGCCACCGCCACCAGGCCGCTCCAGTCGGAGAACTGCAGCACCGCCGCCATCAGCGCCAGCAGCAGGCCGAGGCCGAAGCCAAGGTAAGGAATGAATACCAGCACGCCGGACAGGATGCCGACCGGCAGCGCCACGTCGAAACCCGCCACCGCCAGCGCAGTGGAGTAATAAACCGACAACACCAGCATCACCAGCAGCTGGCCGCGCAGGTACTGGGCCAGCAGCACGTCCGACTCGCGCGCCATCTCCATGGTGGCGCCGATATAGCGGCGCGGCACGGCAGCGGCAATGCGCGCCAGCAGCTCGTGCCAGTCCAGCAGCAGGTAGAACAGTACGACCGGGATCAGCACCAGCGTTGCCAGCCAGCCCAGCACCGCGCTGCCGCCGGTGCGGACCGAATTCAGCACGGCAGTCCAGATCTGGTTGCCGCTTTCGGCCATTTTTTCCGCCACCAGGGCCTTGATGCTGGCCCCGTCGAGGGTGAATTCCACGCCCAGCTGCTGCAGGCGCGGGCCCAGGGTGTCATTCAGCTTGGCCAGCGAGGCGGGAATCGCGGCCTGCAGCAGCGGGATTTCCTTTTGCAGCACCGGTACAACAATCAGCAGCAGCGCCAGCACGGCGGCGCCAAACAGGGTGATCACGACGGATACGGCCAGTGCGCGCGGCATCTTCCAGCGCCGGAACAGGCGCAGGCGGCACAGCTTGTCGACGGCGGGATTCAGCGCGTAGGCGAAAATGGCGGCCGCCAGGAAGGGCGTCAGCACCGGCCCCAGTATCCAGAGCAGGAAAAAGAAGGCGGCCCAGACCGACACCCAGAATAGCGTTTGTTTTTGTTCTGCCGAGAGGGGAAAAGGCATCTGCTGGGGCGTTGTCGGGACGAAGGAAGGGCTATTCTAACGCCTCTGCTGTTAAAAACACCATGCGCGGGGACTTGGGGTAGTTTAATATTTCCATAAATAAACTTCGATGTGATGTCATGCTGTCTGTCCGTACCCGCGCCGCCGTAGCGGCCCTGTCCCTGGCATTTGCCGCGCAGTCCCCTGCCATGGCTGCCGATGATGGCGAAAAATGCGAAGGCTTCAACCGCCTGCTGTGCATGCCGCTGGCCGCCGCCGCCACTGTCGGAGCCACCGTGGCCGATGCCGCATCCAGCGTGGCCAATGCCGCAGCCAGCGTGGCCGAGGCGGTGAACTTCAAGAAACCATCTTCCAAGGTCATCGACGCGACCGATGAGGGCGACCTGGCTCGCATCAAGCGTTTCGACCCGAACAAGGATCCCAGCTTCGCGCCGGAAAACATGCTGGGCGTGGCGGTCAACACTTACCTGACCAAGCCCGATCCCGCCAAGGACGCCAAGCGTTTCGCCGTCCTGCAATACCTGGTCGAGAAGGCCGACATTTCGGGCGAGCTGGGCACCGTACTGCTGCAGGAAACCGTAAGCCAGGCCTACTTCGCCCGCAACGTCCCGCAGGAAAGCTGGCCGCGCCGCTTGGCGCTGGCCCACTTGCTGGTCGAGCACGGCGCCAGCGCCAGGGGCATCAACCTGTCGACCTGCGACTATTGTGAGACCGACAATGAATTCCTGGCCCTGATGATCGAGGCCGGCGCCAACCCGAACGTGCAGTCCACCACCTATTCGGCCTTGCTGAACCGCTTTATCCGCAAGGACCAGTTCGACGCCGCCAAGCGCCTGGTCGCCCTCGGCGCGGACCCGAACGGCAGTACCTGGGGCAAGCGCAGCATGCTGGTGCGCCTGGTCAGCGAATGCGACAAGGACATGACGCGCAAGCTGGTTCCGCCCGACCGCTTCGAGGCCGAGTGGCAGAAATGCGTGGCGGCGGTGACTAATCGCGTCAGCTTTGCCATCGAACTGGGCGCCGACCCGAATGGCAAGGCCAGCGCGGACAACGAGTGCTTCACGCCCTACGATGTGGCGCTGGAAAAGAAGAATGAAGAACTGGCCGAACGCCTGCTGAAGCTCGGCGCGCGCCCCGGATTTGGCGAAGTTTGCCGCTCCGGCGGCTGAAAAGCGGCGGATAACAAGAGAAAATGTGGGGTAAAAATGCTAAAATAGCGGACTTGCCGTCAAACGGCCACCGCTTTCCCCATCTTTCCGCCTCTGTTGCGTAAAACACCATGAGCCAACCTTCGAATGTTTCCCTGTCCTACCGTGACGCAGGTGTCGATATCGACGCCGGCGACGCCCTAGTTGAAGCGATCAAGCCATTCGCCAAGCGCACCATGCGCGAAGGCGTGATGGGCGGTATCGGCGGCTTCGGCGCGCTGTTCGAGATCAGCAAGAAATACAAGGAGCCTGTGCTGGTTTCCGGTACCGACGGCGTCGGCACCAAGCTGAAACTGGCGTTTGAGCTGAACCGCCACGACACCGTGGGCATCGACCTGGTGGCCATGAGCGTGAACGACATCCTGGTGCAGGGCGCCGAGCCGCTGTTCTTCCTCGACTACTTCGCCTGCGGCAAGCTGAATGTGGCCACCGCGACCGACGTGATCAAGGGCATTGCCAAGGGCTGCGAAATCTCCGGCTGCGCACTGATCGGCGGCGAAACCGCGGAAATGCCTTCCATGTACCCGGATGGTGAATACGACCTGGCCGGCTTCGCAGTGGGCGCGGTAGAAAAATCCAAACTGATCGACGGCTCCAAAATCCAGCCGGGCGACGTGGTGCTGGGCCTGGCATCCTCGGGCGCCCACTCCAACGGTTACTCCCTGGTGCGCAAGATCATCGAAGTGGCCAAGCCGGACCTGGAAGCCGACTTCCACGGCCGCAAGCTGGCCGATGTGCTGATGGAGCCAACCCGCATCTACGTCAAGCCGCTGCTGGCGCTGATGGAAGCGATGGAAGTCAAAGGCCTGGTGCACATCACCGGCGGCGGCCTGGTCGAAAACATCCCGCGCGTGCTGGCCGATAACCTGACTGCGGAACTGGATGGCAAATCCTGGACCATGCCTCCACTGTTCAAGTGGCTGCAGCAGCACGGCGGCGTGGCCGACGCTGAAATGCACCGCGTGTTCAACTGCGGTATCGGGATGACCGTGATCGTGTCCGCTGAAAACGCCGACGCAGCCGTGGCCCAGCTGACCGCTGCCGGGGAAACGGTGTCCCGCATCGGCAAGATCCGCGCCCGCGCGGAAGGCGAGCACCAGACCATCGTGGTATAAGCGCCCAGCGCATCAAAGGACGGAGCCCTTCGCGGCTCCGTTTTTTTTGGCGTCTTGTTGCAAATGATTCTCATTTGTATTAGGATGGACGTCTTGATTTTTTATTCACTGCACACCACACAGCCAGCGGGCTTCCCCACGTTGCGGAAAGCGGCCAGTCATTGAGGTTTTGCCAGGGAATGCGACCCTGCATATCCCTGGCATGGCACGCTTTCTAAGGAACCCCCTATGTGGACCAACTTCGCTGCCGCGGGAGCGGTGGTATGACTTCGCCCGTCACCTGGGACCTGTTTGCGGAAGCCCTGTCTTCGCAACACTATCTGGCCGCGCAGCAGCGCGTGCTGCGCCAACTGATCGAAGCACTGCTGTTCGAGCGCGTGCTCGCTGCGGAAATCACGCAAGAACATGAGGGCGTGAGCTTCCACATTCCGGGCCGGACGACTGCCGGCCAGGCGGTAGCCTACCGCTGCAAGGGCCGCATCAGCGAGAGCTTCGGCCGCATCCGGGTGGATGGCGCCTCCATCATGCGCAGCGCTCCGGATGGCACGCGTCCCGTCGCATCGTTGCAGGAGTTCGTGCTCGAGGCGGGGGCCCTGATCGATACCGGCGAAAACCTGCTGCATCGCTTCCTGCATGAGCTGCAACAGACGCTGCAGAAAGACACGCTGGCGCGCTACACCCGCCGCCAAGGCGGTGCAGGGCGCGACCTGACCGCATTGGAAGGGCAGCTGCAGGATGCGCATCCGTACCACCCCTGCTACAAGTCGCGCGTCGGCTTCGACCCGCTCGACAACGCCGCCTATGGGCCGGAGTTTGCCCCTGCGGTACGCCTGTCCTGGCTGGCGCTGCGGCGTTCCAAGGCCAATGTCGCCGCTTGCCGCGACATCGACCTGCCAGCCTTCCTGCGCAGCGAAGTAGGGGAGGAGCAGTACGCGCAGTTCACCGCCAGGCTGTCCGCCATGGGGCTGGAGCCGGACGACTATTGGCTGCTGCCGGCGCACCCCTGGCATTGGCGCGAGAAGATCGCGAGCCAGCTGTTCCCCCTGCTGCACAGCCGCGACCTGGTCTGGCTTGGCGAAGGCAGCGACGCCTACCGGCCCTTGCAATCGATCCGCTCGCTGGCCAACGCTACGCGCCCGCTGGCGGCCCACGTCAAACTGCCGATCGGCATCGTCAACACCTCGGCCGACCGCATCCTGTCCTGTCATAACGTGGAAAACGCGCCGCCGGTCTCGGACTGGCTGAGCGATATCCTGCAGCGCGACGCGGCATTGCGCGCCACCGGCCTGGTGTTCCTGCGCGAAGTGGCAGGCATTACATATCGCGACGCCGGGCTGCCGCTGGCGCTGCAGGCGGCGCAATACGGCATGCTGGGCGCGGTTTGGCGCGAAAGCGCCGACCGCGCTTTGCAGGCTGGCGAATCCGCCGCACCGTTTTCCGGCCTCTCGCAGTGCGAGGCGGATGGCAGCCCCTTCATCGCACCGTGGGTCGAGCAGCATGGCCTGCTGCCTTGGCTGGATGCGCTGCTGGAAGCGTCGCTGCCGCCGCTGATCCACCTGCTGTATGCGCAAGGCATCGGCATGGAAGCCCATGCACAGAACATTGTGCTGATCCATCGCGACGGCCTGCCATCCCGCATCGCGCTCAAGGATTTGCCGGGCGGCTTGCGCTTCGTGCGCCAATACTTGGCCGAACCCGAGATCTGCCCGACCCTGCTGCCAACGCCATCGTTCCGCAAGCAGGTCAACGCTACCGCGGGCATGGAAAGCACGTCGCCGGAAGAGGTGCGCGACTACTTCCATGACGCCGTCTTCTTCATCAACTTCGGTGAACTGGCGATGTTCCTGCAGCAGCACTACGGCCTGCTGGAAAGCGAGTTTTGGGGCCGCATCGCAGCCTGCATCGGGCGCTACCAGGCACGCCACCCCGAGCTTGCCGAACGCTTTGCCGCGTTCGACCTGTTTGCCCCGGCCATCCGCATCGAGCAGCTGGCCAAGCGCCGCCTGTTCGCGGAAACCGAGGCGCGCCTGCAAACCGTGCCCAATCCTTTGCACCGCTGCCGTCCGGAAGCGCGCGTATGAGCACGCGCCGGATTGTCGCCGCGACGCTGGCAGGGCATTTCGCCGCCGCCTTTGCCGCGCTGGGCATGCCGCCCTTCTATGACCGCATCCTGCATGAGGCTTTGGGCAGCGATGCGGCGTGGCTGGCCGGCTGGCTGTTCGTCATTCCGACGCTGGTGGCGGCGCTGTCCAATCCCTGGTGGGGACGCCTGGCCGACCGCTACGGCAAGAAGCGCTTGCTGTTGCGCGCCCATTTGGGGCTGGCGGCCAGCTTCTGGCTGACCAGCCTGGCGGGCAATGTCTGGCAGTTCGCCGCGGCGCTGATGCTGCAAGGCCTGCTGGGCGGCACCTTTGCCGCGTCGAACGCCTATCTGGCGACAGTGGTGAGCGGCCATCGCCTGACCCGTTTGCTGACCTTGATGCAGGGCTCGGCCCGCGCCGCCTTGTTTGCCGGGCCGGCCTTGATGGGCATGTTGTCCCATGGCGCAGAACCCCTGCTGATGTACCGCTACCTGGCGCTGCTGCCTCTCGTTTCCGCGTTGCTGGTCTGGCGCCTGCCTGCCGTGGCGGCGCCGCCGGCTACGGGCGACACTCCAGCCACAGGCAGCGAAGGCAAAGCGCTCACCGGCGAAGTGATCCCGCCCGGCCATTTGTACGGCCTGCAATTTGCCTTCATTTTCGCTACGGTGATCACCTTCCCTTATTTCGTGCCGTATGCCGAGCAATCGCTGGCGGGTTTGCCGGCCGCGGCGCCTGGCCTGCTGTTTGGCTTGCCGCACCTGGTGTACCTGTTGTGCGCACTGCCGCTGTCGCGCTTTTTCGGGCGCCAGCGCCTGCTGGCAACGCTGGCCGTCAGCCAGGCCGTGCTCATCGTGGTACTGCTGGGGCAGGCGGGCAGCCATTCGCTGGCCGCGCTGGCCGCTTGGCGCCTCGTCATGGGCGTGGCGATGACCGCCAGCTATATCGCCTTGCACGGCATGGTGGCTGCGATCACCGACGCCGGCAACGCTGGCCGCCGCTTCGGGTCCCTCGAGGGCAGCACCAAATGGGGCGCGGTGGCCGCTGGCCTGGCCGCCGGCATTGCCGCTGAACGCTGGGGCCTGCAGTCCCATTTCCTGCTTGGCGCGGCGGCACTCGCGGCCAGCTGCAGCTATCTCGTTGTACTCATGTTCCGCTCATACCGGGGCGATTTCAAACAGCCAGCGCACAGCTCCGACTGATCGTGTAGCCAGCCATCACATGCTTGGAGAATCTCATGTCGACATCAGCTTTGCACCGTAGTCCAAATATGTCGGCGGCGTACTGCGCCGCCAGCCAGCGCAGCCTGGAAACCCTGTTGAATTGCTATTGCCGCGAAGTGGCTATCCCGGAAGGCCATGCCAGCGTCGGCCCGCTGTTCGGCCAGAACGACTGGCCGCTTGCGTTGCGTTGCGCACTCGCCACCGGGCAGGCCTTGCACATCCTGTTGCCCCGCCTGGACAGCCGCGTGGTGGTCGCCGTACAGGGCGACTCGCCCACCGCCAACTACCGCTACCTGTCCGCGCTGTATTGCAAGAGTGCCGGCCAGCCTTGGGCCTTGCTGGATTGGCGCATGCTGGCTGACCTGATCATCCGCGACCTGGCGGCGAAGACCGGCCAGCCATACAACCACGAACTGCTGGCACAGATCGAGGACAGCGTGCAGGTCACCACAGCCATCCTGGAGGCGCCATGGCCAAACGCGATGCCGTCCGATCCGCTGGGGGCCTACCTGGATTCCGAACAGTCGCTGACCTACGGCCATCCCTTCCACCCCGCGCCCAAGAGCCGGCAAGGCTTCAGTGCGGAAGACCTGCGCCGCTATTCCCCGGAACTGCGTGGCGGCTTCCCGCTGCATTATTTCGCCGTCCAGCGCGACGCTGTGCTGCAGCAGTCGACGCTGGCGCAATCCTGCGGCGAGATCCTCGCTGCCCAGGCCCCGCAAGGACTGGTGGCCGACGACGACTACCTGCTGGTTCCAGCCCACCCGTGGCAGGCACGCTGGCTGCTGGAAAAACCGCTGATTGCGGCCGCCATGCGCGATGGCCGCATCCGCCACCTGGGGGCTCAAGGCGAGCTGTATTACCCGACCTCCTCGGTACGTACCCTGTACCAGCCCGGCAACCCTTATTTCTACAAGTTCTCGCTGCACGTGCGCCTGACCAATTGCGTGCGCAAGAACGCGGTGTACGAGCTGGAAGGCGCATTGCAGGTGAACCGCATCATGAGCGGCTTGATTCCGGACCTGCGCGAACGCTTCCCTGGTGCCGCCATCATGCCCGAACCGGCCTTCCTGTCGGTCGACCTGCGCGACGGCGACGCCGATGCCAACCGCGAAATCACGGAAGGCTTTGGCCTGATCCTGCGCGGGAACTTCGACCAGTACAACCTGCTGCCGGGCGCCGTGCCCCTGCTGGCCGGTGCGCTGTTCGGCAACCACGTGCTGGGCGAGGCGCGCCTGTCGGCGCTGTTGCACCAGATTGCCGAGCGTGAGCGCATGGCGCCCGAAGCGGTCGCAGTGGAGTGGTTCTCGCGCTATGTGCAGCAGATGATGTACCCGGTGCTGCATTGCTACTTCGCGCACGGCGTGGTGTTCGAGCCGCACCTGCAGAACGTTGTCATCGGGCTGGTTGGCGATTGGCCGGGGCAAGCCTTCCTGCGCGACTTCGAAGGCGTCAAGCTGGTACAGGAAGAGTGGGGCGCCGATCGCCTGTCCGGCGTCAGCCAGCGCGCGCAGGCGGCGCTGCAATACGACCGGGAGCGCGGCTGGAAGCGCATCGCCTACTGCCTGTTCGTGAATAACTTCTGCGAAGCGATCCACCAGCTGGCAGCCGGCAATCCGGCCCTGCAGCAAAAGCTGTGGGCACAGGTACGCCATCACCTGCAGCAATACCAGCGCCTGCACGGCACGGCGGAATCCGCCGCACGCATCGCATCGGTACTGGATGGAGAACCGCTGCCGGCCAAGGGCAACCTGTGCAACCGCTTCCTCAAGCAGGGCGACCGCGCGGCAGACTATGCGCCATTTGCCAACCCGCTGGCTGCCGTCAAGGAGCAACTGGCATGAGGCTCGATTGGGAACGTGCGATCGCCGCGGCGCAGCGGGCGCATGCCGGCTCCGATGAACCGCTGTGCGCCTTCATCTACGACCTGCCGGCGCTGAAGCGCCACGCAGCCCACTTGCGCGAAGGCTTGCCTGGCCAGTGCGATTTTTTCTACGCGATCAAAGCCAATTCGGACGTGCCCCTGCTGCAAACGCTGGCGACCACCGTCGATGGTTTTGAAGCCTCGTCCGGCGGCGAAATCGCCTGGCTGCGCCAGCATTTCCCGCAAGTGCCTGTGATCTTCAGCGGGCCGGGAAAGCTGGACAGTGAGCTGGCGCTGGCTTTGCAGCATGGTGCCACGGTGCACGTGGAAAGCCTGCATGAACTGGACCGGTTGGCGGCGCTGGCCTGCGCAAGTGGCAAGCCGGCATCGATCCTCCTGCGCGTCAATCCGCCCTTGCCCGAGCTGACGACCACCACGCTCGTGATGGGCGGCAAACCGACCCAGTTCGGCATCGCCATCGAACATCTGCCGGCTTGCCTGGAGCGCCTGCGGCAGGAGCCGTCGCTGGTGCTGCGCGGCTTCCATTTCCACCTGCTGTCGCACCAGCTCGATGCGGACAAGCACTTGCAACTACTCTCCGCCTTCCTGCGCCAGGCCCGTGAATGGTGCGCGGAATACGACTTGCGCATTGAACACATCAATGTCGGCGGCGGCATCGGCGTCAATTACCGCGAGCCGCAGCGCCAGTTCGACTGGCCGCGCTTCAGTACCGGCCTGGCAAGCCTGCTGGCGGACGAAGCGCACCAGCACGGCAGCGACGTGCCGCGCCTGCGGTTTGAACTTGGCCGCTTCGTCAGCGCGTTTTGCGGCTACTACGCCACCGAAGTGCTGGACATCAAGGAGGCAGGAGAGCGGGCATTCGCCATCGTGCGCGGCGGCACGCATCACTTCCGCACCCCCTATGCGCAAGGCCACAGCCATCCGTTCCGGGTCGTGCCGGTGGAAGGCTGGAAGCATCCCTATCCGCGTCCGGAAGCTGTGCAGCGGCCGGTGACGGTCGCCGGCCAGCTTTGCACGCCGAAAGACGTGCTGGCCAGCGACGCCATGCTGGAACGCCTGCGCGTCGGTGACCTGCTGCTGTTCCAGTATGCGGGCGCGTATGCCTGGCATATCTCCCACCACGATTTCCTGCGCCATCCGCATCCCCAGCATATCTACCTGCAGGAAGATGCCTAGGCCTTAACGATTTTTTTAACGTCACATCCGAAGGAAAGTCATGCAACATCGTCGTATTCAACCCCATGTCCTGGCGCTGGCCGCCGCCGCACTGTACTCGCAATTTGCATATGCGGCGGACACCGAACTGCCGATGGTCACCGTGCAGACGGCAGCGGCGTCCGATCCGCTGCACGGCACCAGCAGCGCCACCAAGCTCGATGTGCCGCTGCGCGACGTGCCGCAATCGGTACAGATCGTCGACAAAGAGCTGATCCGGGCACAAGGGGCCGTGGATATGAAAGATGTGCTGCGCAACGTCAGCGGTGTCGCCCCGTCCCAGGGAGAAGGGCGGCGCGACCAGTTCTACATCCGTGGTTTCGACGCCACCCGCGACACCCTGCTTGACGGCATGCGCGACGACAGCCTGTACTTCCGCGACCTGGGCAATGTGGAGCGGATCGAGGTGTTGAAAGGCCCGGCCGCGGTGCTGTATGGCCGCGGCTCGGCGGGCGGCGTGATCAACCGCGTTACCAAGAAACCGGTGAAAACGCCGGTGCGCGAAGTGACCCTGAGCGGCGGCTCGGATAATTTCCGTCGTCTCGACCTGGACCTGGGCGGAGCCGCCGGTGAACAGGCAGCGTTTCGCCTGACCGGCGCCTATGAGGCGGCCGACAACTACCGTGACGTCGTTCATTCCGAGCGCGCAGTGCTGGCGCCATCCATCGCCTGGACTGCGGGCCGCGACACCAGCTTCCTGCTGCAAACCGAGTTCCTGCACCAGAACCGCACGCCCGATCGCGGCGTCCCCTCGCTGAATGGCGTGCCGGCCGATGTTCCGGTTGGCAATTTCTACGGCGAGCGCTATGACTACGCCAAAACGGACGCGCAAAATGCCCGTTTCAATGTTGAACACGTGGTCAACGACAAGCTGACGCTGCGCAATAACTTCCAGTATTCGAAGTTCAAGCTGGATGCGATCAACACACGGACCCTGGGCCTGGCCGCAGCTAACACACAAGTGCGCCGCCAGATCACCTACTTCCCACAGGACCAAAGCAATTACCTGAACCAGACCGAAGCGGTGTACCAGCTCGATGCTGGCGGCATTCGACACGCGCTGTTGACCGGTATTGAGCTGGGCCACCAGAAGGCCGGCCGCCTGGTGCGTGCTGCCACGGCCACCTCGGTCAGCCTGCAGGCGCCGCAGCAGCTCATGGCCATGCCGGAGCTGACCGGCTTGCCGATCACGATTGACAATGACTTCAAGGCCGACACGGTCGCATGGTATGCACAGGACCAGGTTTCCTTTAACGAGCAGTGGAAGATGCTCGCCGGCGTACGCGCCGACCGCTTCAAGCAGGAGCAGAATGACCATCGCAGCGGCATGGTCCAGAGCCGCACCGATTCGGTATGGAGCCCGCGCATTGGCGTGGTGTATCAGCCAAGCCAGGCGCATTCGCTGTACGCAAACCTGAGCCGCTCCTTCCTCCCGGTGGGGAATGACTTCTTCTACGGCGGCAAGGATTTCGCACAGATCAAGCCTGTCGAGTCCCTGCAGAAGGAGATTGGCGACAAGAGTGAATGGTTCGGTGGACGCCTGTCGTCGACCGTGGCCCTGTACCAGATCACGCAGCGCAACGTGGCGACGAAAGACCCATCCGATCCGTCGGGCGTGCGACAGGTGCAGACCGGAGAACAGCAAAGCCGGGGACTTGAGGTCGACCTGACGGCCAACCTGGCGCCGGGCTGGAAAGTGTTCGCGAATGCCACCGTCAACCATGCGCGCATCACCCAGTCCAACAACTATCAGGTGGGCAATCGCCCCGCCAACATTCCCAAGCATGCGGCGGGCTTGTGGTCCAACTATGAGCTGGGGCAGGGCTTTACCATTGGCGCCGGCGCCTTCTACGTGGGAGACCGATTCGCCGTTGAAGATAACGCGGTGCGCTTGCCGTCCTACGTCCGTCTCGATGCGATGCTGGGCTACAAAGCCAGGAACTGGGAAGCTGGCCTGAACCTGAACAACCTGGCCGACAAGGTGTATTACGAGTCGGCCAACAACAATTTCCAGATCCAGCCAGGGACGCCGCGCAGTGTCATGGCGTATGTGCGCGTGAAGATCTGATCTATTTCCGTGTGAAGTCCATGACCCAGTTGGTCTGCCAGCTGGTGCCATCGTCCCAGGAGTAGGCCTGTTCCCAGCGGGCCTGGCGCTCGCTGCTGCGGGTCCAGGTGAAGCGTACGCGGGCCATGCGGCCTTTGTAGACTTCTTCGCCTTCGAAGCGGCCCACGCCATCGGCATCGAAGCGGCCCACCACCGGCGGCAGCAAGCTGCCGGTGGCAGGATCGAGGCCGCCATCGCGGTTGGTCAGCCAGTAGATGCTCCAGCGCCCGGTCGTCGGGTCGAACACGCGCAGCGTCATGGCCACGAAGCCGGGCCGCCAGTCGCCCAGGGGCCGGAATTCGTCGTAATTGCCGATGCCCGCTGGCAGGGCGTGCACCAGGTTGCTGGCGCTGAAGGTCTCCCACGGGCTGTCCGGGTTTGCGTAGTCGGACTGGCGGCGATTCTGCACCGTCCAGTCGCCGTGCAGGAAGTCGAAGGCATGCCGCGCGCGTTCGATGTCGGCAGGCGTCGTGGCCGCCGTCCCTCCCACCGCACCAGCCGCGCCGCTTGCCGCCAGCGCGATCGCTCCAATCAGTTTTTTCATGGCCGTCTCCTGTGTTGAATGAGCAGCCATGCTAGGCCGTCAACAGGCGAGAACCCGCCCTATATGACGCACAGTATCTAAATCCGATACCCGGGGTGAAATTCTTAGGCCACTGCGCCGCGCGAGCGCGATGATTTCGTCCTGACCAAACAAAAGGACGCGCCATGCTCACCATTATCTTCATCGTATTTGCCTGCTGCTTCGTGCTGGAACGGTTGCGGCCCGGCTGGAACTTGCCTCGCATCCGTAGCTGGCCGCTGCGTGTATTGGCCATCAACGCCGTGCAGCTCGGCGTCGTGCTGCTGGCTGGCGTGAGCTGGGAGCGCTGGGCTTCGCAAGCTTCGCTGCTGCACCTGTCGGATCATTTTGGCCCGGTGGCTGGCGGCCTGCTGGCCTACTTCATCGCCACCTTCGTGTTCTACTGGTGGCACCGCGTGCGCCACGAATCGGACCTGCTGTGGCGCCTGTTCCACCAGATCCACCACAGCCCGCAGCGCATCGAAGTCATTACCTCCTTCTACAAGCACCCCGGCGAAATGATCGTCAACTCGATCATCGGCAGCCTGCTGGTATATGCCTTCCTTGGCCTGTCGCCCGAAGCGGGCGCAATCTATACCCTGTGCACTGCGCTTGGAGAATTCTTCTACCACACCAGCGTCACCACGCCGCGCTGGGTCGGCTGGTTCTTCCAGCGCCCGGAGATGCACCGCATCCACCACCAGTATGGCCGCCACAAGAACAACTACGGTGACATCGTGTGGTGGGACATGCTGTTCGGCACCTACGAGAATCCGCAAAATTTCGAAGCCACCTGCGGCTTTGACCCCGACAAGGAAGAACGCCTGGTGGACATGCTGGCCTACCGCGACGTCCACCAGGAGTAATCAGCGCAGCGGCAGCGCGATCGGCCGCATCGGCGCCGCATCCGCACCGCGCAGCTTGAGTGAAGCGCCAATGAAGGCAAATTCATACACCTTGTCGCGCGCCAGTTCCTCCAGGTTGACCAGCTCCATGATCGGCACTCCGTGCTCGGCCAGCAGGTAGGTGTGGACCGGGATGTAGTTATCCTTGGCCTCGGAAGGGAAGGCCTCGAAACTCAGGTTATCCGCCCCCACCACCATCGCACCGTTCTGCTCCACCAGGAAGCGCGCCGCGTCCAGCCCCATGCCCGGCGGGTTCTGCATGAAAGCCTGCGCCTTCTCGAACTGCTGCATGCGGCCAGTGCGGATCAGCACCACGTCGCCTTTTTGCAGCGACACCTTCTGCCGGGCCAGTGCTTCTGCCAGGTCCTTGCCGGTCACGCGGTAGTTATCGGGCAGCATGGAGACGCCCTTGGATGCCGCCACGTCGATCAGCACGCCGCGCGCCACGATGGGCGGCAGCTTCTCCGCACCGGCCACCTTCCAGCCACGGTCGCCCAGGTGCTCGGATGCCTTGAAGCCGTTCCAGATCTTGCCATTCAGGCCGAAGTGGTTCAGCGCATCGATATGGGTGCCCATATGCGCATACATCGAAATGGCGCTGCCGGTATAGCTCACGTGCTGGTTCATGGCCTTGCCGGTCTCCATCGGGTCCGACAGCACATTGCCGTGCGGCGTATGGGTCATCCACATCAGGTAAGGCGGATCGCCGGCCGCCTGCCAGCTCGGCATGCCGACGAAGTAATCCACCGACAGGTCGTAGGCGCGGCCGCCGCTGATGCGGGCCAGGATGGCCGCGCTGGACGTTTGGGTGACCAGGTTCAGGCGCCCGATTTCGTCCTGCGGTCCCCATGGGCTGACACCCGGTTCGGCAGCCAGGGCATGGGCAGACAGCAGCAGGGCGGCAAGGGTCGTTGCGAGTTTCATCTTTGCTTCCTTTGAAAGAATTGTCAGTGAAACCAGCATATTTGATTCTGCTGCTAAGATAATCGGCCGTTCTTGATAAATACTTTTTACCGGGAGGATCGAATGGACAAGCTGGCTGCCATGCAGGCCTTTCGCCGCGTGGTCGAGCGCAGCAGCTTCAGCAAGGCCGCTGAGGAGCTGGGACTGTCCCCGGCCGGCATCGGCAAACAGGTACGCTGGCTGGAACAGGGCCTGAATGCCGCGCTCTTGTTGCGCACCACGCGCACCATGAGCCTGACCGACACCGGCCGCGCCTATTACCAGGAATGCTGCCGCCTGCTCGACGAACTGGAAGAGCTCGAGCGCAGCACTAGTGGCGAGCAGGCAGCCATGAAAGGACGCGTGCGCATCAACGCGCCGATGTCGCTCAGCCTGGTGGTGCTGCCGCCGCTGCTGGCGCGCTTCATGGAGCAATACCCCGAGATCGACGTCGAGCTCACCATGGCGGACCGCTTGCTCGACGTGGTGGCGGAAGGTTTCGACCTGTCGCTGCGCGTGCGCACCACGCTGCCTGATTCGTCGCTGGTCGTGCGCTCCGCCGGCAAAGTGGAGCAATGGCTATGCGCGTCGCCCGCCTACCTGCGCCAGCACGGAGCACCGCAGGCGCCGCACGATTTGCTGGCGCACCGCGCACTGGCCTTCCGCCTGGCTGAAGCACCGGGCCTGTGGCGGCTGGAGGGGGAGGGGACCGTGTGCGAAATCGAACCGCCAGTGCGCATGTGGCTGGACAACAGCCTGATGCTGGGGCAAATGCTGGCGGCCGGGCAGGGCATTGGCTCGCTGCCATCCTTTATTGCCCGGCCCATGCTGGCGCATGGCACGCTGGAATGGGTGCTGCCCGGCTGGCAGCTGCAGCCGCGCGTGGCCTACATCGTCTACCCCGGCAACCGCCACCTGCAGACCAAGGTGCGCACCTTGTCCGACTTCCTGGCGGCGGAACTGCCGGCGATGTTCTAGCGCTTGAGGATCTTCGGCACTGGTGCCGGGCGCAGGCGGTAAGCGTCCGGCATGCCGGAGCCGAGCAGAGGGCGCAAGTACATGCGGAAGGCATCGGTCACGCCGGTGCCTTTTTCGTCGATGAATTCGTCTTCCATGGTGCGCGTCTTGCCTGCCACGGCATCCAGCGGCAGCAGTTCATAATCGACCGAATAGAAGCCGGTGCGCTTGATCGCCACCGAGCCATTGCGGTCGCCCCACATGGCAAACTGCACAGCCTTCTCGCCCACTTCGCGCGCCTCGCGCTGGTCCACGTCCGACACGCAGCCGATGAAGGAGCGCTGCAGGTAGCCGAAGGTATCGCCGCGCACGCGCTTGATGCCCAGCTTTTCCTTGATCTCGTCGCACAGCAGGTCGGCCAGCGCACCGGTGCCGGACAGCTGCACATTGCCGTGCGCATCGCGCTCCACCTCCTTCGCCAGCAGGGTGGCGATCGGTTCGCCCGACGCATCGTGGATGCCTTCCGACACCGCCACCACGCAGCGCCCGTAGCGCGCATACGTGTCCTTCACATCGGCCAGGAACTGCTCGATCGAGAACACGCGCTCCGGCAGGTAGATCAGGTGCGGCCCATCGTCCGGGAATTTCTTGCCCAATGCCGAAGCAGCCGTCAGGAAGCCGGCATGGCGGCCCATGACCACGCCGACATAGACGCCCGGCAGCGAAGCGTTATCGAGGTTGGCGCCGGCAAAGGCCTGTGCCACGAAGCGCGCAGCCGAAGGAAAGCCCGGCGTGTGATCGTTGCCCACCAGGTCGTTGTCGATGGTCTTGGGGATGTGGATGGCGCGCAGCGGATAGCCTGCCGCCTGCGCCTGTTCGGCCACAATGCGCACTGTGTCCGAAGAATCGTTGCCGCCGATGTAGAAGAAATGCTCGATCTCGTGTGCCTTCAACACCTTGAAGATCTCTTCGCAGTACTTCAGGTCAGGCTTGTCGCGCGTCGAGCCGAGGGCCGAGGAGGGCGTGGCGGCCACCAGCTCCAGGTTATGGCTGGTCTCCTGCGTCAGGTCGACGAATTCCTCGTTGACGATGCCGCGCACCCCGTGCAGCGCACCGTAGATGCGCGTCACATTGCGGAAGCGGCGCGCCTCGAGCACGACGCCGACCAGCGACTGGTTGATTACGGCGGTAGGACCGCCCCCTTGTGCGACCAGGATTTTGCCAGACGACATCGCGCTGCCTCCTTCGAAGTGAGTGACGGACGAGCCGCCAGCTTACTCCGTTTTTGCTCCCGCGCCGATATGCTTGTCGAGGAATTTCTCGACGCGGGTCCAGAAATCAATGCGATTCTTGGCCAGTTTCAGACTGTGTCCTTCGTCATCATATTCTTTGAACTCAACTTTCTTGTTATGTGGGCGAACTTCCAGCAAGAAGTGCTTGCCGTGCACGATCGGCACGCGTTGGTCGGAGCCGCCGTAACCCATTAGGATCGGCCGCTTAATTCGTTCTGCTTGCTTGACGGGGGAAGTTGCCCTGAGTTGGGCAGCATCCTTTTCCAGATCCCCTACAAGCAGCGGCATGCCGTATTGCTTCCACTCTGCTGACAAATCCGAGGTGTATAACCAATGGCCGGTGTACAGCATTTCGATATCGGTGACCCCCGCCCAATTGACGGCGCATTGGAAAAGATCAGGGTCATTCAGAGCGCCCATCAATGCAGCATAACCGCCATAGCTTGCCCCTGCAATGCAGATCCTGCGGCTGTCGGCATAGCGGTTTTCTACCGCCCATCGAGCGCCATCAGCGAGATCATCCTGCATCTTCAGGCCCCATTGCTTCCAGCCCGCCTTGAAATGCTTCATCCCGAAGCCCGTCGAACCACGGAAGAACGGTTCCAGCACGACGTAGCCTCTTGATGCCAGGAATTGGGATGCTGCATCCCAACCCCACTTGCTGCCACGAGCGTAAGGTCCACCATGAACCAGGACGACAAGCGGTGACTTGTTCGATGCAGGTTTTTGCGGAAGAGTGAGCAGCGCAGGGATCTGCATGCCGTCGCGAGCTTTATAGGCGACCATTTTCTGCCTTGCCTGCGTGGCCGGATCAATCTCGGGAAACTGCTGTCCCACTTTGACCAAGCGGCGTACATCCGTGCGATAGACATAGTAGGCAGGAGGTTGACGGTCAGAGTAGGAATATATGAGAACGTTATTACTGCCCGCTTGCTTTGCCGGGGTCATCAGGTTGACTGTGTTTGGCAACAGCTTGTCGATCTCAGCTTGCGTGGCTTTAAGCTCGGCATCGAACCACATATTGCCATCTCCTTCGGTGGTGTATCGCATACCGAGTAGCTTGCCATCTCGGATAAACAATTCGCCGTCAAAGTCATAGCCATCAAGCTCGATTAGAGGTTCACCCAGCTTCATGGTGGAAAGGTCGAGAGCCCTGACCATTGCCTTATCATCTGTCGGGCTGGTGACGTAGAGCAGGTTATCACTGGCGAATGCTAGCGGCCGGACGATCTGCGGCTTGTTATCCGGGCCTGATACCGCCAATACTTCCCACGTGCCTGCTTCTCTTTGCAAATAAGGAAGCGATGTTCCCTTAAAACGGGCAAGCGCGATACGTGGCTCGCCATGCTGGTCAAGTACCCAGCCAATCGGTTCTGCATCCGGGGTACTTGCCCAATCTGCCTGACCAGTGACCACGTTCAGCTTCTTGAGGTCGACGACTCCCGTAAATCTCCCAGATTTTTTGTCGATGTTTCGATTTTCGACATAAATAAAGTCTGAGTTCTGTGCCCCCGGTTGATTAAGGAGATAGGTATTCCAAGGCAGTTTCTCCCGTTGAGCCCAGCCTCGAGCGGCAAGCTGAATCGGCTTGCTTCCATCTCGATTGACTGCGAAAAGTCCTGCAGCAGCTTCGATTAAACCGACAGGAATATTCTTGTTCCCGGCAGTCAAAACAAGGCGTTCGTCATTTACCCATTGGAACTCGCTGACATCATCCAACGCAAAATGCGCTGCCACATTGGCCTTCAGCGTCTCAAGGTCGATTACGACCAGGCGGTCGTGCTCGGTTTCGTGGCTGACGATCGCAGCAAGGTATTTGCCACTGGGAGAAAGCGCTGCCTGCACGAAGTCTGGATTCGCGAAAAATGCAGATACGGGTGCAATATGCGGTGTGACTGGTTCGCCTTGTTGCGCTCCTGCTCCACTTGCGGCTAGCGCGAACAGGGGCGCAAGCAAGGATCTTGTTGCCTTATGGGTTGGCATTTTGTCCGATATGTTTGTCGAGGAATTTCTCGACCCGGCCCCAGAAGTCGAGGCGGGTTTTCAGGGTGCTCCAGCCATGGCCTTCGCCCACATATTCGACGAATTCGGCATCGGCCTTGGCGTCGCGCAAGGCACTGCGCATCAGGGTGTAATGTGGCATCGGTACGCGGCGGTCATCGGTCCCGTGCGCCAGCAGCAGCGGGCGCTTGATGCGGGCGGCCTGCTTCAGCGGGGAAGTGGCCAAGAATTGTGCGGCATCCTTTTCCAGGTCGCCGACCAGCATTGGCACGCCGTAGGCTTTGTAATCGTCCGGCAGGTCCGACAGCACCGCCATGCCACTGTCATACAGCAGCGGGATATCGGTCACCGCAGCATAGGCAATGCCGCAGCGGTACAGCCCAGGATCGTTGACCAGGCCCATCAGGGTGGCATAGCCGCCATAGCTGCCGCCCATGATGCACACGCGTTCAGGATCGGCAATGCCTTTCTCCACCGCCCACTTGACGCTGTCGGCGATGTCGTCCTGCATCTTCAAGCCCCATTGCTTCAGGCCTGCGGAGAACAGTTTGACGCCGTAGCCGGTCGACCCGCGGAATTCCGGCTCCAGCACGGCGTAGCCGCGCGACGCCAGGAACTGGCCCGGTGCATCCCAGCCCCACTCGTTGCCGCGCACATAGGGCCCGCCATGCACCAGCACCACCATTGGCAGCTTCTTGCCGCCTTTGGCCGGCAAGGTCAGCCAGGCCGGGATTTCCAGGCCATCACGAGCGCGGTATTTGACGATGTCCTCGCGGCCCATCTCGGCCGCCTTGATGTCGGGGTGGGTGCCGCCCAGTCCTTTCAGCTCGTGGGTCTTGCTGTTGAACAGGGAATAGAAGCGTGGCTGGCGGTCGGAGTAGCTGGCCACCAGCAGCCAGCCCGTTTCCGGCAGCGCCGGCGGGGTAATGATGTTGATCAGGCCGGGAATTTTCTGGTCGACTTCCTTCTGCGCCGCTTGCAGCTCGGGGTCGAACCAGGCGCTGGAACGCGCGTCGGCCAGGTAATGGATGCCCACCAGGCGCTTGTTCGAATACACCACGCTGCCGTTGAAGTCGAAATCCGCCATCGCCACCAACGGTTCGGCCTCGATCTTGCCGGTCGCCAGCTCCATTACGTACAGCGCAGCCTTGTCGCCTTTTTGGTGGGTTTTGACCAGCAAGCGCTTGTCGTCATAGAAGCCGATCGGGGCGATGCCGTCCAGTTTCCGGCCATAGGCGCCCTGTGAGGCGATGTCGCGCCACTCGCCATTGGCGGCGCGGTAATGAATGGTTTCAACGCCATCCTTTTGCGAGACCATGATCGCAGGCTGGCCCTTATTGTCCAGCATCCAGCTGTGCGGGACGCCGGGATGCGACAGCTCGGCCGCTTGCCCGGTTGCCGTGTCCAGCCGGACCAGTTCGACTCGCTCGATTTCATACCCGGACTTCTGCGTCCGGATCGGGCGCTCCAGGTAAAGGGTGTTCGAATCCAGGGCGCCATCTTCGTGCATCAGGAAGGTGTTCCAAGGCTCCAGGCGCACCTTGATATGCGTGCCAAGGCTCGGCCTTGCGTTGCGGTGCTCCACCAGCTGGCGCGTCTCCTTGCCGTCGCGGCTCATGGCGTACAGGCCCGGTGCGAAATGCATATCGCCAGGCGCGGCACTATTGTCCGTCGCCGTGTAGACCAGCCGTTCGTCATTGACCCAGCGGAAGTGCCCGACGTCATAGTCGGCCAGGCGCTTGACGCCCACCACCTTCAGGGTCTCGGTATCGAAGATGACCATCGAGTCGCGCACCTCGTTGTCGCCCACGCGCAGGGCCAGGTAGCGGCCGCTCGGCGACAGCCTGGCTTCTTTGTAGCGCGCCTCTTCGAAGAAATTCTGCGCAGTTGGCGCAGCGTGCGCCAGGCTGGTCACGGTGGCAAGTCCGGCCAGGAAATACTTGAACATTGTTAGGGTTTTCATAGGAAACGGATGTTACTAGGATGGCAATCTTAAAATCCAGCCAAATGTCGTAATCATCGATTCTGGCGGGCGAATGTGGCATACAAGCAACATTGTCCGGAACATCCGGTGCCTGCGCCCAGCTTTTCAGGGCTCCGGGGTACGAATGTGACGCACCAGCGACAGGGTGCGTGCATCCGGCGCCGGCGTCAGCAGGCTGACGACCACCAGCGCCGCCAGGCCGGCCGGCACGCCGAACACGCCGGCGGAGTTGGCCGCGATGCCGAACCATTGCCCGCTGACGCTGCCGCCTAGTACAGGATTCGCGTGCAGCATGTAGTACAGGCAGGTGAAGAAGCCCGCCACCATCGCCGCCATCGCGCCCTGATGGTTGGCGCGCTGCCAGAAGACGCCTGCCACCAGCGCCGGGAACAGGGTCGAAGCGGCCAGCGAGAAAGCGGCGCCCACCAGCGACAGGATGTCGCCTGGCTTGGTGGAGGCGGCATAAGCTGCGATGAAGGCCACCGCCAGCAACAGCAGCTTGGAAATCGTCACCCGTTTCTGGGTCGAAGCCTGCGGGTCGACGATCTTGTAGTAGACGTCATGCGACAGCGCGTTCGAAATCGCCAGCAGCAAGCCGTCTGCAGTGGACAGCGCGGCTGCCAGGCCGCCCGCAGCCACCAGTCCTGACACCACGTAGGGCAGGCCGGCAATCTCCGGCGTGGCCAGCACCAGCACATCGCCGTCGATCTGGATTTCGGCCAGCTGCACGATGCCGTCAAAGTTGATGTCGCTGATCGATAGCAGCGGATTAGCCTTGTCCACATTGGCCCAGTAGGACACCCAGGTCGGCAAATGCGCGTAATCGCTGCCCACCAGTGAGCTGTAGATATCGTATTTGACCAGCACCGCCAGCGCCGGAATGGTCAGGTACACCAGCAGGATGAAGAACAGCGTCCAGAACACCGACACCCGGGTTTCCTGCACCGACGGCGTGGTGTAGGAACGCATCAGGATATGCGGCAAGGCTGCCGTGCCCACCATCAGGCAGAACACCAGCGCCAGGAAGTTGTTGCGCTTCTGGTCCGACTGTTCGCGGTTGGCGCCCGGGAAGGGCTCGGCGTGCTTGACCAGCTCGCGCCCGCGCGCCAGGTTGTAGTTGCGCTGCGCCGTCCACACGGCGGCCGCGTCTTCCACTGTCTTGGGGTAATCAGCCAGCGCGCGTTCCGCGGCGCGGATTTCCAGCAGCGAGCCATTGCGCTGCTTGACCATGTCCAGGTTGTGCTGCGCTTCCAGCCGGCCGGAATCCCAGGAGGCGGGCAAGCCATGCAGGCGCACACCGAAATCTTCGGCGCGCTGCAGGAATACTTCGCGCACCTCGGCTTCCTTTTCGTCATGCGCCAGCTGCACCTCGCGCGCACTGAGCTTGGGCAGCAGCTTGCCGTAGGCGACCTGCGGCACCGGATTGCCGCCATGCTTGACTGCCAGCCACATGGCAGGCATCAGGAAGGCTACCAGGATGATGATGTATTGCGCCACCTGGGTCCAGGTAATAGCCCGCATGCCGCCGAGGAAGGAGCACACCAGGATCGAGGCCAGGCCGAGGAAAATGCCGACCGAGAAATCGACGCCGGTGAAGCGCGAGGCGATCAGGCCCACCGCGTAAATCTGCGCCACCACGTAAGTGAAGGAAACGATGATGGTGGCGCCAACCGCCATCAGCCGCACCGCCCGGCCCTGGAAGCCGCCGCCGTAGCGCGCCGCCAGGAAGTCGGGAATCGTGTACTGGCCGAACTTGCGCAGATAAGGCCCGATCAGCAGCGCCACCAGGCAATAGCCGCCGGTCCAGCCCATGATGTAGGCCAGTCCGTCGAAGCCATGCAGGTACAGGCCGCCGGCGAGCGAGATGAAGGACGCGGCGGAAATCCAGTCCGCCGCCGTGGCCATCCCGTTGAACAGCGAAGGCACGCGCCGCCCCGCCACGTAATACTCCGCCACGTTCGAGGTGCGGCTGATCACGCCGATCGCCGCGTACAGGATGATGGTGGCGAACATGAACAGGTAGCCGATCCAGAGGCGCGGCATGCCTTCCTTCTCCAGCATCGCCAGCGCAAGCAGGAACATGGCGAAGCAGCCGGTGAACATCGTGTAGTAGCGCTGCAGCTTGCGGAAGAACGGTGTCCTCATGCCGCGTCCTCGTTGCGGTACAGCCGCTCCAGCGCGCGCATGCGCCAGGCGTAAAAGCCGATGATGGCCAGGTAGGTCAGCGACGCGCCTTGCGCCGCCAGGTAGAACGACAGCGGCCAGCCGAAGATCGACAGCCCGCTCAATTCGCGCGCAAAGAAAATGATGCAGAAGGTGGCGAGCAGCCAGGTGGCCAGCAGCCAGCCCGTCATGCGGCGCACGCGGCGCCAGTGGCGCTCGAGCTTATCCAAAATGCGGTACCTCTTCTTCTTCGGGGGGCGTGTCCGGCACGCGCAGCGGGAACGTGACGCGGAACAGGCAGCCCGGATGTTTCGGGTCGGTGGTGCGCGGGTTGGCGAACAGGTCGACTTCCGCACCGTGCTGCTGCGCCACTTCGCGCACGATCGGCAAGCCCAGGCCGGAACCCTCGGTATTGCTGCCCAGGATGCGGTAGAAGCGCTCGAATACATGGCCGCGCTCCGCCGCCGGAATGCCGGGCCCATTGTCTTCCACCTCGAGCAGGGCATGCTTGCCGGTGCGCCGCACGCGCACCGTGACGGCGCTGCCGCGCGGCGTGTAGCGCAAGGCGTTGTCGATCAGGTTGGACAGCATTTCGCGCAGCATCATCGCGTTGCCGGAAATCGGCACGTCTTCCAGCGGCGGCTCGTAGCCCAGGTCGATGCCGTAGTTGAACGAAGCCTGCACCCAGTCGTGCACGGTGTTGCGGGCAACGTCGCCCAGCTCCAGCGGCGCCATGGCAGTACCGGCCTGCGGCTGGTTTTCGGCGCGCGCCAGTGCCAGCAGCTGGTTGACCAGGCGGGTGGCGGCTTCCGACGACTTGGCCAGCTGCTCCAGCGAACGGTGCACCTCCGACTGGTCGGTCTGGCGCAGCGCCAGTTCCGACTGCGTGCGCATGCCGGCCAGCGGGGTTTTCATCTGGTGCGCGGCATCGGCGATGAAGCGCTTTTGCGAATCGATCGACAGCTTGAGGCGCTCCAGCATTTCATTGAGCGACTTGACCAGCGGCGTGATCTCTTCCGGCACCTGGCGTGGCGGAATCGGGCTCAAATCGTCGGAGGGGCGGGCGCGGATGCGCTCCTGCAGCTCGCGCAGCGGCAGCAGCCCGCGCGACAGGGCGAACCACACCAGGGCCAGCACGATCGGCAGGATGATGAACTGGGGCAGGATCACGCCCTTGATGATTTCGTTGGCCAGCTTGGCGCGCTTGTCCAGCGTTTCGCCAACCTGCACCAGGGCCAGGCGCGGCGGCTGTGCCTTGTCCTCTTCCAGGTTGACCCAGGTCCAGGCGATGCGGATCGGCGTGCCGTGCAGCGTGGCATTGCGGAACAGGACGGCGCCGGCGCGGATGTCCTGCGACTCCGGGTCCTGTTTCGGCGGCGGCGGCAGGTCGCGGTCGCCGTCGACATGGACGCCGGACGGGCTGCTGACCTGGTAGTAAATATTGTCCACGTCATCGGCGCGCAGGATGTCGCGCGCCGGGCCGGGCAGGCGGGGAATCACGCCGCCCACTTCGCGCACCTGCTGCGTCAGCACGGTGACCGTGTCTTCCAGCGCATGGTCGAAAGGCTGGTTGGCGATCGATTTGGCCACCAGGTAGGTGATGGCGATACTCATCGGCCACAGCAGCAGCAGGGGAGCGAGCATCCAGTCAAGGATCTCGCCGAACAGCGAGTGCTGGATCTCGTTCTCTTCGGCGGCCGGGGCGTGGTCCCAGTCGGCGGGTTGCTGCTCGCCGTTCACGGTGCGGCCGGCGGTTGCGGCGGGTTGAATTTCTCCAGGCAGTAGCCGAGGCCGCGCACGGTGGCGATGCGGATGCCGCCCACTTCAATCTTCTTGCGCAGGCGGTGCACATACACCTCGATGGCGTTGTTGCTCACTTCCTCGCCCCATTCGCACAGGTGGTCCACCAGCTGTTCTTTCGACACCAGGCGCCCGGTGCGCGCCAGCAGGATTTCCAGCAGGCCCAGCTCGCGCGCCGACAAATCCAGCATCTGCTCATTGATATAGGCGCTGCGCCCGACCTGGTCGTAGGTCAATGGGCCGTGCTTGACCACCGTGGAGCCGCCGCCCTGGCCGCGCCGGGTCAGCGCGCGTACCCGCGCTTCCAGTTCGGACAGCGCGAAAGGCTTGGCCATGTAATCGTCGGCGCCCAGGTCGAGGCCGTTGACGCGCTGCTCGACCGAATCGGCGGCGGTCAGGATCAGCACCGGCAGCAGCGAGCCGCGCGCGCGCAGGCGGCGCAGCACTTCCAGGCCGGACATCTTGGGCAGGCCCAGGTCCAGGATCAGCAGGTCGAACTCCTGGGTGGACAGGGCAGTGTCCGCTTCCTGCCCGTTTTTTACGCAATCGATCGCATAGCCGGACTGGCGCAGCGAGCGCGTCAGGCCGTCCGCGAGGACGCTGTCATCTTCGGCTAATAGGATACGCATAGGGTAACTGTACTCCAGCCGTTTGACTTTTCGCAAAGTTTGCAAAAAGGGGCTTGTCAAAAGCACTGTAATTTTATACAGTACCACCTGTACAACGTAGTGACCCAATTCATTTAGCCGCGAAAGATCATCATGGACGACAAAAAAGGCGCAGTACCTGCATCGGAAAAAGCCAAGGCCCTGGCGGCCGCATTGGCCCAGATTGAAAAGCAGTTTGGCAAAGGCTCCGTGATGCGCATGGACGCATCCGCCCCGATCGAGGAAGTGCAGACTGTCTCCACCGGTTCCCTGGGCCTGGACATCGCGCTGGGCGTCGGCGGCCTGCCACGCGGCCGCGTCGTGGAAATCTACGGTCCTGAATCTTCCGGTAAAACCACCCTGACCCTGCAAGCGATCGCTGAAATGCAGAAAATGGGCGGCACCTGCGCCTTCATCGACGCGGAACACGCGCTGGACGTGGTCTATGCCCAAAAATTGGGCGTGAACCTGCACGAGCTGCTGATCTCCCAGCCGGACACCGGTGAACAGGCCCTGGAAATCTGCGACGCGCTGGTGCGCTCCGGTTCCGTGGACCTGATCGTGGTCGACTCCGTCGCCGCGCTGACCCCGAAAGCGGAAATCGAAGGCGATATGGGCGACTCCCTGCCAGGCCTGCAGGCGCGACTGATGTCCCAGGCGCTGCGCAAGCTGACCGGCACCATCAACCGCACCAACACCCTGGTGATCTTCATTAACCAGATCCGTATGAAGATCGGCGTGATGTTCGGCTCGCCGGAAACCACCACCGGCGGTAACGCCCTGAAGTTTTACGCCTCCGTGCGCCTCGACATCCGCCGCACCGGCTCCATCAAGTCGGGCGATGAGGTGATTGGTAACGAGACCAAGGTGAAAGTGGTCAAGAACAAGATTGCGCCTCCGTTCAAGGAAGCCCACTTCGACATCCTGTATGGCGAAGGCACCTCGCGCGAAGGCGAGATCATCGACCTGGGCGTGGAAGCCAAGATCGTTGAGAAGTCGGGTTCGTGGTACAGCTACGGCGGCGAGCGTATCGGCCAAGGCAAGGACAATGCCCGCTCCTTCCTGAAAGAACGCCCAGCCCTGGCGCGTGAGATTGAGAACAAGGTGCGTGCAGCGCTGGGTGTGCGTGAGCTGCCAGCGGTGACCGATGATGGCGAAGAAGCGCCGAAGCTGCGCGCAGTCGACTAAAACCGGTAGTGCGGTGTCTGACCCGCAGGGTCAGACACCGATACGCGGCTGCCGCATGCCAAGTGTCTGACCCTGCGGGTCAGACACTGGTTTACCGGTTTAAAAGATGCCCCTCCCCAAACCCACCCTCAAAGCCCGCGCCCTCCGCTTGCTCAGCCAGCGCGAGCACAGCCGCCTCGAACTCGCCCGCAAGCTGCAACGCCACGCGGAAGAGGGCGACGACGTCGAAGCCCTGCTGAACTTCCTCGAACAAAACAAATGGCTCTCTGAAGAGCGCTTCTCCGAAAACCTGGTCCACCGCCGCGCCGCCCGCTATGGCAACAGCCGCATCGTGGCCGAACTGCAGCACCACGGCATCGGCGGCGAGATGCTGGCCGAAGTCAAAGAGAGCCTGAAAGAAGACGAAGTCGAGCGCTGTTGCGAAGTCTGGCGCCGCAAGTTCGGCGAAGTCGCCGAAGATCCCGAAGGCCGCCAGAAGCAATTGCGCTTCCTGATGTCGCGCGGCTTCTCGCAAAAGGCCATCCGCATCGCCATGAAAGGCAGCATGCCCGACGAGGAATTCTGAAGCCCGGGCAGGTATGCTACACTTCGATAGTTTTATGCAGCACCGCGGGTGCGGTGGTTGTCCGTAGAAGCTGCGGCGTACTGATTAGCTGCTTATAATTTTGGCCACTTTTGAGTGGCATCGGTCTTATGTCCCTGTCAAATCCTGTCTCCCGACGAGCGCTGCGGCACACGCGCGCCATAGACATCCAGGCGTATTCACGCGAGGATGGCCTGTGGGATCTTGACGCCCATATCACGGACATCAAATCCTTCGACACCATGCTGGCATCCGGCCCGCGCAAGGGCAATGAAGCCCTGCACGACCTGTGGCTGCGCGTGACCGTCGATAAGCAGCTGACCATCGTCGATGCCGAAGCAAGTTCGGACGCCGTTCCTTATCCTGGCCATTGCGACACGATCGGCCCAGCCTACAAAGCCTTGATCGGCCTCAACCTGATGAAGGGTTTTCGCCAAGCGGTCAAGGAAAGGCTGGCTGGTGTACAAGGCTGTACCCACCTGACTGAATTGGCCCAG
>Ga0209130_1000775_pt1 | contig 27594 bp, 21 predicted proteins | sample AraplaMF_Cvi_mLB_FD_184264 | JGI IMG/M metagenome (GOLD analysis project Ga0209130, IMG submission 184264) | Arabidopsis root microbial communities from the University of North Carolina, USA - plate scrape MF_Cvi_mLB (SPAdes) (version 2) | ecosystem: Host-associated > Plants > Roots > Endosphere...
GCGCGATTAAAATTGTGCGCCAATTAATAGCTTTGCGGTTGGAAGATAATAAGAAAGCGATTGCTAATACTCCAATCACGCCGCCAATTCCCCATAAAACATTCATGCAGTGTATGCTCCTTCCTCATAGTAAAAAAGTGTATAAACCAGTTGTCTATACTTTTGCGAATATAACATCTTAAGTAACTTATCATAATGGACATCGGAGGTCAAACGTCTAACGAAAAGTTTAAATAAAAAGAAAATTCTTTGAAAAAACACATATAAAATGAATCGACATGAAATAGGTTATGTTTTTTGTGGAATTATATACATTATGATAACGTTTTGGATAATTTTTATAGAATATAGTGTATGAAATAGGGAAATGAACACATAATTTTTGCGTAGAGAGAATGAAAGGGGATTACTCTATTGAGCCCTTTAAAAAAGAGCCTTCTAGTAAACTAGAAGGCTCTGAAACTATCACTTAAGGTGCTTTTGTATACCCTAAGAAATGGCTTTTCCAATAAGAGTTGTTTAATGAAACGATTGCTACACCTTTATCTCCAGATTGGATAAACGATCCGCCGCCAAGGTAGATACCCATGTGAGAAGGACCTGCTTTATAAGTATTTTGGAAATAAATTAAGTCACCTGGTTGCGGAGTTGAAGTTTTTGGTAAGCTGCTCCAATATCCTGCAACACTTTGGCGGCTAATGTTATGACCAAATTTCTTAAATACGTGATAGATGTAACCACTGCAGTCAACACCATTAGCAGAAGTACCGCCCCAAACGTATGGTACGCCTTGCATAGATTTTGCGTATGCAAGAATAGAAGAACTGTCACCGCTATTATTGTTTGTATTATTGTTGTTATTGTTTTGATTGTTATTTTGGTTGTCGTTAGGCTTATTATCTACTGCGCCCCCAACTGGTGTTTTAGATAGGAAACGTGTTCCGATGTAACCAGTTTGACCATTGTAGTTAATTTTGCTCCATCCAGAGTTTTCAGAGATTACTTGAACCTTCTGTCCGTGTGGAAGTGCGCCTATGATTCTATAATTTGTACCTTCGCCGCTACGTACGTTTAGTGCAGAAGCATTAATGTAGTAGTCGCCAATTGCACCTTGGTTAGGTTGCTCAGGTTGTTCAGGAGTAGTAGTGCCACCTTTAACGAATTTTACGAATTCGCTGCTAACGTAGCCTGTTTTTCCCTGATAATTAACTTTAAACCAGCTACCTTCAGATCCAACTACGTTTAATTTCGTACCATTTAATACGCCACCAATTACGCTATGGTAAGTAGCAGGGCCCGTACGAACACGTAGTGATGTTGCGTTAACGACGTAAGTGCCACCAGTTTGAACAGTTACATTATTGTTTTGTTCCTGGTTGTTACCTTGCGTGGCGTTTTCGTTAGAACCGCCTTTTGTTACGTAGTCTTTGCTTAAGTAAGCTGTTTGTCCTGCATAATTGATTTTGAACCAATCTTGAACTTCACCAACGACTTGTACGACTTGTCCTTTTTTCACAGAACCTATAGTTGTATGAGAAGTGCTAGGACCTGTACGAACGCGAAGGGAAGATACGTTTACTGTATAGTTTCCGCTTGCTGGTTTTACAGTATTATTCGTATTGTTGTTTGAAGAACCTGCATTAGAAGAAACACCAGATACGAATTCGCCACTTACATAGCCAACTTGTCCATTATGGTTGATTTTCACCCAACCATTTTCTTGACCAATTACGTTTAATGTTTGTCCTTCATATACACGTCCTGAAACAGAACTAGAAGTGTTAGGAGCGGTACGTACACGTAATACATCAGCAGTAACTTTATTGTTTCCACCTGTACTTACATTGTTATTTGTTTTTTCTCCATTTTTTGATACAAATTCACCACTCACATAACCTGTTTTCCCATTATGGTTAATTTTGAACCAACCATTTTCTTCTCCAATTACGTTTAATGTTTGACCATTATAAACGCGAGAGATGATGTCGTGAGAAGTACTTGATCCTGCACGAACATGTAGCACGCTAGCATTCACCGTATAAGATGAACTGTTTGATGCGGAAGCTTGGACAGTTTGTGTAGCAGCTTTTTGTGTGTTTTGTTCAGGGGCAGCTTGAACGCTATCAAGTGTAGGTGCTGCTCCTCCTGCTACAGACACTGCCGCAAGACCGGCAAGGTATTTTTTCATAATTTGTCGATTCCTTTCTGTCTGTAATGTAGTTAAGAAATATTTACCAACTGTTAAAAATTCTAAAGAGCATGTCGATTACTGTCAAGACTTATGCGGGAATCTGAATATGACAAAAAGATTACAAGAAAAAATCAAGGTATAAATCTACACCTTGATTGCCATTTGAATACATATATTTGATGTAGAAAATGAGAAGATTATTCGTATTTAGTAAGATGTGCTGTTAGATTTTAAAAGGCTTTGAGAAAATGAACTTTGTAGTAATTTTGTAATAGGCCCAACTTGCCCATCTTGAATCGCAGTTCCATCGAGATGGGTCATCGGTAAAATTTCAATAGTCGTTCCCGTAAAGAAGCATTCATCTGCTTGATAAACATCGCGAATGCTGAACAGTTCTTCTTGTACAGGAATGCGAAGGGTTTTCGCTAAGGAAAGGACATATTGACGAATAATGCCATTTAAAATAAGGTGATTGGCTGGATGTGTGTAAAGAGTTCCATTTTTTATGAGAAAGAAATTAGAACAGCTCCCCTCAGTTACAGTACCGTTTCGTACGAAAAGTGCTTCTTTACAACCTTTGCGTTCAGCTTTCGTAGCAGCTAATACATTGGGTAATAAATTTAAAGATTTGATATCACAGCGTAGCCAGCGCGTATCTGGTTCTGATATAGCACGTACACCATATTCAATCCACAAAGCTGGTCTTTCCTTCTTTGTAATATAGGCATAGATTGTCGGAGGGACGTCATATGAGAATGTATGGGTACGGGCTTGTACACCACGAGATACTTGCAAATAAATAGTACCATCTTCGTGGAAATTATTACTTTCAATTAGTTTGTAAAGTAGGATAATAAGCTCTGCTTTTGAGAAAGGAAGTGATAATTCTATTTCTTCCATGGAGCGATATAACCTTGTGATATGCGGATCTAATAAGTGAAAGTTCCCTTTATATAGGCGAATAACTTCATAGACACCATCTCCAAACTGCAAGCCTCTTTCTTCAAGTTCTATGTACGAGCTATGTTTTGTTGTATCAATAACTGCATCATTCCATAGTACAAATTTTTCGTATGCCAATTTTCGTCCCATCCTTTCGTTAGTACATGAATAAAAAGCACTCTAGTTATTTTTATGTGAGCAATTCTCTTCATATGACGTATATGTATTTATAAATTATAGAGAAGTAGTGGTGATTTACCCCGCGTTAACGCCCAATTGGTGCGGGCTAATAATCAGTGGGGGATGAACACCCCCACCACTGATTAAAGTTTCACTTTATAGCATTTTGTATATACAAATTCGAAAATAGTAAATGAGAATCCTGCTTTTTGAAATAAAAAAGCAACATTCGTATTGAATGCTGCACAAGGAGGGTAGCTATCTTTCGTAGGGACATCGTCTTATTAAAAGTTTTAGTAAGACAATCATAAGAAAGTTGAAAACAAATGGTGCACATATTTCTCTAAGGGATCTTATTACAGATGAGAGATAAGAAATATGTGAAACCTCGTTTACATATTTTATTATAAAGATACTTCATTAATGTAGTGTAAATATTCGGTGAAGGTTATGTAATTTTAAAGTTAATGAATAGGAGAGGAAGGATAGCAGAAAATAAAAAAAGAGGCTGAGATTACTCAGCGCTCTTCTTTTCTTCTTTAATAGCTGTTTTTACTTCACCAGTTTTGATTTTATTGCTTTCAGAGAAGCGAAGTAAGTCGCCTTCAATGATTTTGTCTGACATGTTTAATTCATTATGTGCACGATCAATTAGTGGTTGAGATTCTTCTTTCGGTAATTGTACAACTTCACCAGTGTGGCGATCGTAGAATGTACTGTTTGTGTACATGTACTTATCTGTAATGAAACTACCGTCACGAAGAACAACGAATCCTTTATTATCAGGTGAGAATACGTCATGGCCGAATTGAATTTGATTCGTAGAATCTACACCAAGTAAGTTTAGAATAGTTGGTTTAATGTCAATTTCACCAGTTGGTTTTGAAATTGTTTTACCTTCTTTTTGACCTGGAACGTGAATAAACATCGGTGTTTTTTGTAAGTTCATATGGTCAAATGCAGTAATTTCTTCTTTTCCTAAGAACTGTGCCATTGCACGGTTATGGTTTTCAGAAATACCATAATGGTCACCGTAGAATACGATCACAGAGTTGTCGTAGATGCCTTCAGCTTTTAGACGCTCAATAAAGTGTTTCATTGCTTCGTCTAAATAACGAGCAGTTACCATGTAACGGTCAAATACGCCATCGCCTGAATTGTATTCGTCGATTAATTTCGTACTGTCATCATAAGTGAATGGGTAATGGTTTGTTAAAGTAAGGAAGCGAGTATAGAACGGTTGCTTCACTTCTTTTAACATATCGATAGACTGATCGAAGTATTCGATATCTTTTAGTCCCCAGTTTAGTTTTGTTTCTGGCGTAATCTTGTAGTCAAGTTCGTTGTAGTAACGATCATAACCAAGTGCCGGATACATAATGTTACGGTTCCAGAATGTTGCGTTGTTTGCGTGGAATACTGACGTGTGATACCCTTGCTGACGCAAAATCTCTGGAGTTGCTGTATATTCGTTGTTACCGTGTGTGAAGAATACAGCACCACGGTCTAGTGGATATAATGAAGTATCTACTAAGAATTCAGCATCAGATGTTTTACCTTGACCAGTTTGATGGTAGAAGTTATCGAAGTAATAACTTTCTTTCGCAAATTGGTTTAAGAATGGTGTAACTTCTTGTCCGTTAACTTGCGCACCAATTAAGAATGTTTGTAATGATTCAAGAGAGACAACAATTACGTTTTTCCCTTTTGCAGTACCAAACATATTTGGATCTGGTTTACTTTGTGTTGTTTTCACGTAGTTTTCTGCTTCTTGCAATTTACTACTATCAGCAAATGCTTTTTGCGAACTAGATTTTGCTTGTAAGCCAAGATCGTATGCTTGGTGTACATATAATCCTAAGTTTTTAACAAGCATAACGCGGTCGAATGAACGTGTTAATAGTTCTGGACGCTCAGCTTCTGCAAATCCTAGGTTTACGAAGAAAATAGCAATTGTTGACACGAAGTATAGGGAACGCATCGGACGTGCTACACGCTCTGTCGGTGCAAAATTTTTCTTTTTCTTCAATAGAACGAAGAATACGATGATATCCGCAAATGCAAGGATGATTTTGTAGTTAAATAATTCTTTCACACTAGAACCTAAACTTCCGAAATTAGACGTTTGTCCTAGTACTGGTAAAGTAACGAAGTCATTGTAGAATCCGTAGAACATTACGTTACCAACGAGAATGAACGTTAAGATAAAGTTAATTCCTAGTGCTATATAGTTACGTTTTTTACCTTTTGCAAATAATGCAAGTCCCACAAACAGTAATGATGCTGCTAATGGACTAATGAATAAAATGAATTCTTGCATGAAAGATTCAAGTTTTAAATCAAAGCTAGTGCGTGTAATGATGTAGGTTTTTAGCCATACGGCCAAAGCTACGAATAAAGTGAAACGCACATTTTGAAATTGTGATTTCAAGGTTTCTTTCATTCATTTCCACCCTTTCTCTATCAGGCTTGGTCGATTTTGGAGCGAAAAATGTTAAAATAAAAAATACATAGTTTCTTTTGCCATAATTAGAGCTTCTATATTCACCCATATACGACTTTAACTATGCATACCCTTTTCTGGTTTCTTTTGCTGCTCATAAGCATAACGTCATTTCTGTATTATACAACAAAATTCATTTCTGAGAAACACTATAACATTTTACATTTTTTGTATGTGATTTGTCACTACCAGAGAAAACTTTAACATTCGTTTATATACCCGTCAACTAGAAAATATAACAAAAATAGAAAAGAATGTTAAGTGAAATTGAAAGTTTTTTTGTTGAGAAATATGGAACAGAAACGTTAAAATCGGTTTCTAGAAAACTATTATATGAAGGGAAATGCAGAAAAATTAACGAACACTTGTTCTTTTTGGTTTTGTTTGTTACAATGAAATTTCATTGATAGATTATGTGTAATTTTGATGAACTTTTACTGATAACATATTGTAGCTTATTTTTTTTGAAAAATAGGGAGGCTTTTAAATGAAACAAAAATTTTCAGTTGAAGCGTTTTGGAAAAAAATAAAACATGTTGCGAAGCAGGCAGGGCAGTCGGTAATTTATGCGAGTTTATTGTTGTTTTACGTTTTGCAAAGACCTGATGTTCCAAAACGAGTGAAAATTATTGTAATTGGAGCACTTGCTTATTTCATTGCACCGATTGATGCCATTCCAGATTTCATTGCTGGAGTTGGTTATACGGATGATTTAGGGGCGTTAACGGCTGCACTATTACAAGCGTCGTTATACGTTAATGAAGATGTGAAAGATAAGGCACGAGTGAAGTTGGCAGAATGGTTTGGTTCGGATATAGACACATCATTTATCGATCAGAAATTAGATCAATAGGTGAGAACTGTCATAGAGTGACAGGGCGAACGTAAGCGAGGAAGTGCATTATGCCATCAGGAAGAACGCATACGAAAATAAACTTAATATCCCTTCCGGTTGTTTTGTTTATGCTCTTTTCGTATGGATTAACAAATTTTGATTTTTTATTAACTTTTGCAATCGGATTTTTAGTAGGTACTTCATTTTTAACACCTGATTTAGATACGTATAGTAATGCGTATAATAAATGGGGGTTACTCCGTATTTTTTGGTATCCATATAGGAGCGTAATGCCCCATCGTTCCTTCTTCACACATACGATTATAATTGGTGATATTATTCGTATCGCATACATGTTAATCGTATTTTCTCCGTTTTTATTCCTATTAAATGTAATCGCACTCGATGGGAATTTAATAGAAATTGCGAAGAAATATGAGGTTGAAATTGTAACGTTCGTAATGGGCATTGTAGTGGCAAGTACGCTCCACATTATAGCGGATAAAGTGAACACACGCCGAAAGAAAATGATGAGAAAAAAGAAGAAACGCAGAAGATAAAGAAACCGTCCCCAAAGGTATTTTGGGACGGTTTTTTCTTATTAATAGGTAGGTTATGCTTGTCGCATTTTGTAGTTAAGTCGATATTCCTTGTCGAATCGCTAATAAAATTTCATTTACCATCATGCGACAGTTTCTTTTTAATCAAACGTTTGTTTAAAATTAAGCTTTCAGCATTTTAATTCCTTTTACAATGTTCCAGATGAAGTAGTATAAGCTGATGATTCCGCAAATAGCTAAGACAATCATTGCTCCAATTCCAAGTGTTACATCTGGTTGGTCCGATCCGATGCCCATAATTCCTAAAATGGCTACGCCGATAAATGTAGCGATACTTGGAATGATATGTGTCCATAGAGCACGTTTTGCATGTGGCTTTGTTTCAGCGTCCCCCACAATCCAAACGATGATTGGGAATAAGATAGGGGCAAATAGTACACTAAAGTATGATAAAGCAGCTAGTATTTTGTTTCCATTCATATATATCACCTCATAAGTAATGTCAGTTGTTTATACCTTTAGTATGCAGTAAATTTGGCGAGCTTCCTATCGATTAACATTACAAGAACGTGACTCTTTTGTAAGATTTTTGTTTTAAATGATAAAATTTTCGAAAAAATCTTTTTAAATGAAAATTGTTGTGATAAAATTAATGAAAACGTTTTCTTAAATGTTTTTTATTTTAGGATTAAAGGTATGATGACCTGATAGTCTATTGATGGGGTTATGTTTATTTAAAAGGGGATTATTGAGGGGGAGAGAACAATGAACACATGGACACAAGTTTATGATCCGTTCGGGAATATTTGGATTTCTGCAGCGGTCGCACTTATTCCGATTATCTTTTTTTTCTTAGCTTTAGCAGTTTTCCGCATGAAGGGGTATGTGGCAGGATTTATTACAGTTGTACTTACAATTTTGGTGGCGTTATTTGCATATAAAATGCCATTCACAATGGCAATGGCAGCGACCGGATACGGTTTCTTATACGGATTATGGCCAATTGCGTGGATTATTATTATGTCAGTATTTTTATATAAAATTTCCGTGAAAACAGGTCAATTTGATGTTATTCGTGCATCTGTATTATCAATTACGAATGACCATCGTTTACTTGTTATTTTGATCGGTTTTTCATTTGGAGCATTTTTAGAAGGAGCAGCAGGATTTGGTGCACCAGTAGCGATTACGGCAGCGCTTCTTGCAGGTCTTGGCTTAAATCCTTTATATGCGGCTGGTCTTTGTTTGATCGCAAATACTGCACCAGTAGCATTCGGAGCGATGGGAATTCCGATTACAGTAGCTGGACAAGTAACTGGTATTGATCCGCATAAAATCGGACAAATGGCTGGACATCAATTACCGTTCTTATCATTATTTGTTCCGTTCTTTATCGTATTTTTAATGGATGGATTTAAAGGGGTAAGACAAACATGGCCTGCTCTATTTGTAGCGGGTAGTTCATTTGCAATTACGCAGTTTATTACAGCGACATTCTTAGGACCAGAACTTCCGGATATTACATCGGCACTTGTAAGTTTAGTAAGTTTATCGCTCTTCTTAAAAGTTTGGCAGCCGAAAGAAATCTATCAGTCTAAACAAGTAAATAGTGAAGTAGCAGCAACGGCTGCGACATCTATGCCGAAACTAACAGTAGGAAAAGTAGTAAAAGCATGGTCTCCGTTCATTATTTTAACGGTAATGGTTGTGATTTGGAGCCAAAGTTTCTTTAAGGCGTTATTCACTCCAGGAGGGGCTTTAGAAAGCCTTGTAGTTAAGTTTGAAATTCCAGGATTGCACAATTTAGTAATGAAAGCAGAGCCGATAGTAAATAAGCCAACGCCTTATGAAGCAGTCCTGAAATTAGATATTTTATCAGCAACTGGAACAGCGATTTTAATTGCATGTATCATTTCTATCTTTATTTTAAAAATGAGTGCAAAAGATGCAGTAGCAACATTTAAAGAAACGTTAAACGAACTAAAAATGCCAATTCTATCTATCGGATTCGTATTAGGATTCGCATTTATCGCAAACTATTCGGGTTTATCTTCTACATTAGCGTTAGCACTAGCAGGAACTGGCGGGTTATTCCCGTTCTTCTCGCCATTCCTAGGCTGGATCGGCGTATTCTTAACAGGATCAGATACGTCAGCGAACGCACTGTTCTCGAATTTACAAGCAATTACAGCACAGCAAATTGGCGTGCCTGAAGTGCTTCTCGTTGCAGCAAATACAACGGGCGGTGTAACAGGTAAAATGATTTCTCCTCAATCGATTGCAATCGCTTGTGCGGCAGTTGGTCTTGCTGGGAAAGAATCAGATCTGTTCCGCTTTACAGTGAAGCATAGTTTATTCTTCGTAATTATTGTTGGGATTATGACTTATGTACAGGCTTATTATTTAACTTGGATGATTCCTTAAACAGCAAAAGAAATAGACTTTGCATTTTTCAGATTATCGTGTATGATGGGAAAGTATTGAAAAATAAATCAGTGATAAACTAGGGGTGCCTAACGTATGCGTAGGCTGAGAGAGAAGCGCGTGAACTTCTTAACCCTTTGGACCTGATCTGGCTCGTACCAGCGTAGGGAAGTTAACGGCTTTACATAATTATGCCTTTATGAGCCAGGTCCTTGTTTTTTTATGGACCTGGCTCTTTTTATTTTGGCATACGCTGGCCATATCTCGTCCTTGTCACGTACAGGGGGGCAACAAAAGTTATGAAACAATCTGTTTCAGCTGAGCAAATTGAATTGAAATCGAGTTTACCAGGAAGTAAGAAAGTGTATGTGGATGGACCACGTGCAGGTATGAAAGTGCCGATGCGCGAGATTGAACAAAGTGAAACGAACGGTGTCCCAAATCCGCCAATCCGTGTGTATGATACGAGTGGACCTTATACAGATCCTGCGTATAAAGTGGAGCTGGAAAAGGGGATTCCAACGCCGCGCCACTCTTGGATCCTAGAGCGCGGAGATGTAGAAGCGTACGAAGGGCGCGAAGTGAAACCAGAGGATGACGGTGTGAAAGTGGCTTCGAAACATACACCTGTTTTTCCGCAAATGGATCGCCAGCCGCTTAGAGCGAAGCAAGGTGCAAATGTTACGCAAATGCATTATGCGCGTAATGGCATCATTACGTCTGAGATGGAATATGTTGCGATTCGTGAAGGAGTAGAGCCTGAATTTGTTCGTAAGGAAATTGCGGAAGGTCGCGCTATTTTACCAGCGAATATTAACCATCCGGAAGCAGAACCGATGATTATCGGACGTAACTTCCACGTGAAGGTCAATGCAAATATCGGAAACTCTGCCGTATCTTCTTCTATTGCAGAAGAAGTGGAGAAGATGACGTGGGCGACTCGCTGGGGTGCAGATACGATTATGGATTTATCTACAGGTAAAAACATTCATACAACACGTGAGTGGATTATTCGTAATGCTCCTGTACCAGTTGGAACTGTGCCCATTTATCAAGCGCTTGAAAAAGTAAACGGAATTGCAGAGGATTTAACGTGGGAAGTGTATCGTGATACGTTAATTGAGCAAGCGGAGCAAGGCGTTGATTACTTTACTATTCACGCTGGTGTATTACTTCGCTACATTCCAATTACTGCAAAGCGTACGACAGGTATTGTTTCGCGAGGTGGTTCGATTATGGCGCAGTGGTGTTTATTCCATCATAAAGAAAACTTCTTATATACTCATTTTGAAGAGATTTGTGAAATTATGAAGCAGTACGATGTTTCGTTCTCTCTTGGAGATGGATTACGTCCAGGTTCGATTGCAGATGCAAATGACGAAGCACAATTCTCTGAGCTTGAAACACTTGGTGAATTAACGGAAATTGCTTGGAAACATGATGTGCAAGTTATGATTGAAGGACCTGGGCATGTACCGATGCATTTAATTAAAGAGAATATGGAGAAAGAGCTTGATATTTGTCAGGGCGCGCCGTTCTATACACTTGGGCCGTTAACGACAGATATTGCACCAGGTTATGACCATATTACATCAGCGATTGGGGCTGCGATGATCGGCTGGTTTGGAACGGCGATGCTTTGTTATGTAACTCCGAAAGAACATTTAGGTTTACCGAATAAAGATGATGTTCGTACGGGGGTTATTACGTACAAAATCGCTGCGCATGCAGCTGATCTTGCGAAAGGGCATAAAACGGCTCATCAGCGTGATGATGCACTTTCAAAAGCGCGTTTCGAATTCCGCTGGCGCGATCAATTTAATTTATCTTTAGATCCTGAACGCGCAATGGAGTATCATGATGAAACATTGCCAGCAGAAGGGGCGAAAACAGCTCATTTCTGTTCAATGTGTGGACCGAAGTTTTGTAGTATGAGAATTTTGCATGATATTCGTGAATATGCGAAAGAAAATGATTTAGAAACGACAGAAGCAATTGAAAAAGGAATGAAAGAGAAAGCGGTAGAATTCAAAGAAACTGGTAGTCACTTATATCAATAACACGTTACACCTCTTTACTTGATTGATCACACTGTACCTAACTTAAATATAGAAGAAGCCCCCTTTGCTAAGACGGTAGCAAAGGGGGCTTCTATTGTCTATAAGGAAAAGAATAATTGTACCCAGTAGTATAAGAGGAATAATGTGACGGCTGTTGTGAGTGGGATTACGATGAGAGATACGCTTAAATAATCTTTCCATTTCACTTTAATTTTATTTTGTCTTAGGATATACATCCAAATGAGGGAAGCTAGCGTACCGATTGGTAATAATAGTGAACCGATGTCACTACCAATGATATTTGCGAGATAGATAGTTTTTAATGTGACTGGATCTAGGCCCATTTCTGTTAATGTAATGGTACCGATCATAAGTGCAGGGTGATTATTGAATATGTTAGAGAGGATAGATACAAGTCCGCCCATCGCAAAGCTTGCATAGAGTAGATGCTGACTTACAACTGGCTCAAGCCAATTTACAAGTGCCGTTGTTAATCCTGCGTTATGAAGCCCGTAAATAATTACATACATAGAGAAAGCGAAAATTAAAATGTGCCACGGTGTCTTTTTCAAAATATCGACAGGGTTTGTTCGTAAGTAGTACCATCTCCAGATGAGAAGAACGAGTGAACCGAGTACGGCAACAATTTCGATTGGAATCGATAAGAAGGATGCAACGAATAGAAGACAGCGCATAAGGAAGACGAAGCCTAATACTTTTAACATGAATTTTGTACGTTTTTGTTTCGTATCAACAGAATTTTTTCCTTTTAACGGATGGAAGTTTTTCGTGAAGAAAATTTCTTCGATATCATACGAAGAAACAGGTAATTTTTGTGGTAGCTTTTTCTTTAAAACGGTATACATAAGCCATGACATAAACAGTAGTCCTAATGTTGCTGGTACAAACATCATAGCTGTATGCATATAAAGAGTCATATGAACAATATTTAATGCGATTAAGTTTACGATATTACTTACACCAATTGGTGCACTAGATGCAGTGGCAATTAAAGCACCGCTTAATAAATAAGGGATTTGTTGATGAGGTTTTAATTTAAGGTTTCTTAGTAGTAAAATTAGGATTGGTGTTGTAATTAAAATACTACCGTCGTTATTGAATAAAAGAGTCATAAGAAAACAAAGTAATTGAATGTACCAGTATAAACGGCGACCGGATCCCTTTGCTAAATTCGCTAGTTTTGCTGCGGACCAATGGAAGAAGCCAAAGCTTTCTAATATAACCGCCATAACGATGGTCGCTAGTATTGTTATGGAGGCACCTCCGATTTTACTTATAATGTCTATGACGTCTGGTTTTGATACAAGGCCAGTAATCAGGATAATACCAGCGCCAATGGCTGCCGGCCACGCCTCATTTAAGCCACGAGGTCGCCAAAAGATAACAATCATCGTTAAGAAGAATACAATAATAGTAATCCATATTTCAGTACTCATATTTTGCCTACCTTTCTATTTTTCCTTGAACAGATGTAGTTTGTCTCAAGTTTATATTGATAGTATATTCAGCAGGGAATAAGAGGAACTAGACATATAATGGGATGGAGTGAATATGTGTTTTTGGAGCTATAGGACAAGTATAAGTGGTAGTGTAATAACTATTAAGATAGACGTCTAATAAATGAGGGGCATTCTATGTACGAATGCCCCTCATTTATTATTTTTCCTTCAAAAAAGTTCGATCCTTCAAGAATAAATTCCAGAAGAAAATGAATCCGGGTAGTAAAATTGCAATTCCGATTGCGTAAAGAATAAGAAGTGCATAGAATGTTTCGACCGTCGTAAAGCTTGTAAATACAGTTACGTCCGGGTAAATGATATACGGTAAATGGGCGACGCCGTAAGCGTAGCTTGCAAATGCATATTGAGCGACGACAGCTAAAACTGCAATGCGAGGAAATCCTAGTGTGCCATATTTCTTATTTGTCCACCAAAGGGAGGAATATCCGATAACAAATAAAACGATAGAGACTGTAAACCATGGGAATTGCTTTATTAAGCCTTGCATAAGCCAGTGTGTTTCAGGGTCCATTACAACGAGAGCGATAATAGCAGTCACGAGCGTTGCAGGACCAAGTATGATGGCATTTCTTCTATAAATTCTATATGCATCTTCTGAACCTTGTTCTCTCGCAAAATCAGCAAGAAAGAGAGATGATAGAAATAGTTCCGAAGTTAGTCCAAAGAGCATATAACAATAAATAACAGGACTAGAAAGAAGTTTTCCGTAAAGGAGCACTTCTTTTCCTTCAGACATCGTAATATAGGCACCTTCTGTAACCGGTAGAACGGTAATTAATAGAGCTGGAATTAAGAGCCCAGTAATACCTGAAATAATCCGAAGAAGGTGTTGGTACTTCGGCAGGGAGTAAGCAAATACCATAAATGTACTGCGAATCGCAACGAGTACTAAAATTAACATAACGGGTACGAACATAACGGTTGCAAGGGTAAAGGCCGCTTTTGGAAAGAAACCGAGAAAAGCGACAACGACAAAGACAAGAAACGTATTTGTTACTTCCCAAGTTGGTGATAAGTACCGATTAGCAAGCTTCGCAGCGAGCGTCGGATGTTTAGCGTATACCATGCCCCAAAAACCAGCTCCAAAATCAATGGACCCTAGTATGCTATATACGAAAATAAGAGCCCATAAGATGATGATTGCAATGCTTTCCTCATGCACGAGAATCGCCTCCTTGGTGATGTAAGTCATTCTTTAACGGATGTTTCTTAAAGAATGTCCGTAGTACAAAGACTGTTAAAATAGCGAGTCCGATATATAAAATGATGAATAGAACAAATAAAGGTCCGACGAAATCAGCGCGTGTAGAAGCATCTATTGTGCGTTGCATGCCATAAATTGTCCATGGCTGACGACCACTACAACTGAAAATCCATCCAAATTCAATACCGAGCATCATAACTGGTCCGCATGCTGCAGTGCCCCAAAGAAGCCACTTCGGTAACTCCGCCCCTTTTTTTCGATAAACAAAGTACCAATATAAGAGAGCCACAGCTGCGACAGCAAAGGTAAAGGCAGCAGCTCCGACCATTAAATTGAAAAGTGTATGTGTATAAAATGGTGGCCACGTTTCTTGTGGAAATTCATTTAGCCCTTTTACAACAGTGCTAGGATCGAGTCCTACTAGTAAGCTGAGCATGTTCGGAATTTCGAGTGCATAGTTTAGTTCAAGTGTATTAGGATCCACAACCCCGCCAATCGATAAAGGGGCGTGTGATGTCGTTTCAAACAAAGCTTCAGCAGATGCTAGTTTTTCAGGTGAATGTTTATGTAAGGCAATAGCTGATTCGTGTCCTGAAATCCACATCGTAGCACCTGTGATAAATGTAACGACAAGCCCTAACAGTAATCCTTTTTTATGATAAGCAATTTCACGCGCACTTAAATTTTTCTTTAATAATTTAAATCCAGCGATGGAAGCGATGACGGCTGCTCCGGCTGCATAAGCTGTAATAACGACGTGGAATGCACTTGTGCCAAAGCTTGGATTAAAGAAAGCTTTCCACGGATCAACGTTAAAAACTGAGCCATCTGGTCCCATTGAAAAGCCCGCAGGTGTATTCATCCATGTGTTTGCTGATGTAATAAGCACGGCGGATGCAGTGGCGCCAATCATAACGAAAAATAACGAGATTAACCTCATAAATGGAGGTAATTTATCAGCTGCATATACATAAATAGACATGAATAAAGCCTCTAAAAAGAAGGCGAAAATCTCAATTTGAAACGGAACGGAAATAACTTGGCCAACAATTTTAGCGAAACCAGGCCAAAGAAGTGAAATTTGTACACCAACAATTGTTCCAGTTGGAATTGCTACACCGAGAAGGATAGCAAAAGCCTTCGTCCATCTTTTTGCCATAATGGCATAGTCGGAATCTTTCTTCCAGTGATAGAGTACTTCACTTATAAAAATCATCAATGAAAGCCCAACTCCAAGTGTTGCAAAGATAATGTGGAATGCTAATGAAGAACCAAAAAATGCTCTTGCTAATGTTACGGTATCCATATGTATACTCCTCTTCTTTTTTGCCATTATTTTCTGATTGAATTGGAAGATTTATTCAATAAAATGCCAAAAATATATATGCATTAAAAAAAGAGAATGTTTTAATATAGTTTTGAATATTCGAAAAAGAAAGAAATATATATATTAGGTAATATTTTGTTTGTTTTTTAAAGAAGAATATTTTATAATCTTTTATGCGAACATAAGTTCTGATTCGGCGTGTTACGTTTATGAAATGAAGAAGTTTATGTGAAATGGAGAGGGTGTCTTATGTATCCTGAAGTCATTAAAAAGATGGCATTTTCAAAAGAGCATAGAGATTTATTATTAAAGTTATATAATAAAGAAATTACGCGTCGTGAATATGATCGACTTGTGGAATCGCTATATAGACCTTCTAAAGAGGTTTGTGAGGGGTAATGCGAAAAAAGACAATCTAAAGGATTGTCTTTTTTATATTCGCGTATGTTCTGATAAAATTAAGGTTAGCCTTACTAAAGAGGTGAAAAGTTTGCGAAAACGTTTATATATAGGGATTGGGGTTATTCTCTTAATCGCTTTAGGCGGAATTGTATTTTGGTCAGCTTTACAAGGAAACCGTACGGAGCATTTTATTTTAAGGCATATGGTAAATGAAAATGGAACACTTGCAACCTACCGTTTAGCAGATACAAAGGCAGGAACAGGTGAGGCGAAGGGCCGTGAAGCTTTATCAGAATCGGCAGGACTATGGTTACAATATACGCTTGATAAAGATGATCAGTTACTATTCGATGAACAAGTAAAGGTTATTCAAAATAATTTTGTACATAAGGATCACATCGTTTTATGGAAAATCTCTGAAAAGGGAGAAATGCAGTCAGCCACCAATGCACTTATAGATGATCTTCGTATTATTGAACAATTATATCGTGCTTATGAAATGTATAAGGAAGAGCGCTATAAAAACCTTGCTGATCAATTGAGCAATGCTGTACTTCGTTACAATAAAAAAGATAATTATTACGTGGATTATTATGATGCAGATGCAGGTAAACAAAATAAATTTACAACAACATCTTACATAAATCCTCATGCATTCTCGTATATGAAAAAGTACGGAAAAATTTCTGCACAGCAGTATCAGGAAGTAGTTCAGTTTTTAGCAGATTATCCGAGAGAGGGTTGGGCGTTTCCGAAAGAGTATAAAGGAGATGGTACATTTACATACGATAAAGAAGTGAATCTTATTGATCAATCCTACGTTGCGTATCATCGTAGCTTAGGCGGTCTTTCATCAGATGCTTATTTGGGATTTATAAAGAAAAAATTCCATGAGGACGGAAAGTTATACGGTCGTTATAACTTAGAAACGGGAAAACAAACTGTAAACTATGAATCACCAGCATCTTATGGATTAACAATTTTGTACGTATTACAAACAGGTAATACAAAGTTTGCGAAGGAATTGTATGACCGGATGACTACATTCCGAAATGATAATGTATTTAGTAGATATTATGGTGGATATGTAACAGGTGAGAATAATAATACACATATTTTCGATAATGTATTACCGCTTTTAGCTGAAATGGAATTAGAGAAGAGCAAGAGATAGAAGGTGCCATCCTATAGGGTGGCACCTTCTATTTGTGTCGTTATTTGTTTGTAAAGCGATATAATTTTACGCCCTAATATTGGAGAAGTAATCAATCACGAATTCACGAAATTGCTGGGCAGTTTTTGATAAGTAACGTTTCTTCGACCAACTTAAGCCAATGGTTCGCTCGCAATTAGGTTCAATAATACGTAACTTATTTGGTGCTAAAGTAGAGTTTTTTAATAAAGTTAAGCTTGGAACAAATGCGATGCCAAGACCTTGCTTAATGAGGTCGCTAATCACGGTTGGTTCATCTACTTCAAAAGCGATATGCGGAGTGAAACCAGCTTCTTTACAAAATTCATCTGTTAAGTGCCGAAATCCGTAACCAGTGTTCATACTAATGAACGGTTCGTCTTTGACTTCATGTAGATGAATACTTTCGCGGTTTGATAACCGATGGCCTGAAGGAACGACTAAGAAAATTTCTTCTGTGATAAGTGGTTCCCAAACTATTTCCTCTCCTTCAATTGGCACAGATGAGATACAAAAGTCGATTTCCATATTATCTAGTTGTCTTTTCATAGAAGGAGTAGATGCGAGAAATTGCTGGAATCGAACATTAGGATGTTCTAGTAAAAAAGAACCGAGTAGCTCGGGTAATATTCTCGGAATAGAAACTGCAAGTGTAATAGAGCCTTGTTGTAATTCAGCTAAATCTTTAATTTCTCGTTCTCCTTCACTTAATTCATGAAGAATACGTTCTACTCGTTTTAAAAATACGTTTCCGAAAGAGTTTAATGTAATCTGTCGACCTTGGCGATCAAATAATGGGACGCCTAAGTCCTTTTCTAGTCTAGCAATTGTTTTGCTGAGTGAAGGCTGCGCGATATGCAATTCTTCAGCTGCTTTTGTCATATGTTCTAGTCGTGCGACTGTCTGAAAGTATTTTAATTGAAGAAGTTCCATTTCGAATCTCCTTTCTATAGACCAAAAGGAATGAATTTATAATTAAAGATGTATTATACAGTATGGAAAGTGACGTGTATAGTGAATCTGTTAAACCATTCGAAGGGTGTTAAATTAGGAGAAGGAGTATGTTTCATGAAGGGAATTCAACTTATATTTAAAGATTGGAAGGCGATGTGGAACCATAAACATGGACGTATCGCTTTAATTTTTTTGTTAATCGTTCCTTTAATTTATTCAGGATTTTTCTTAGCTGGATATTGGGATCCATACGGACGATTAGATAAATTACCTGTTGCAGTTGTGAACCTAGATAAGGGTGCTGCGATGGATGAAAAAACAATTCATGCAGGAGACGATTTTGTTAAAAATTTAAAAGAGAATAAGGAACTGGCTTTTCATTTCGTATCAGAAAAAAATGCTGATGAAGGGCTAAAAGAAGATAAGTATTATATGGTTGTTACGATTCCAGAGGATTTCTCTACAAAGGTAAGTACACTTATGGATGAGAAACCAGAGCCGGCGAGGTTACAGTATAAAGTAAATCCAGGTAAAAACTTTGTAGCAGCTCAAATTGGAACGACAGCTGTTGAAAATATGAAAACAAAAATCTCAAATAGTATTACGAAATCTTATACAGAAGGTGTCTTTTCAAAGTTTCAAGATTTGGCACAAGGGTTGAGTGATGCAAGTAACGGTGCTGGGAAGTTACATGAAGGAACGACGGATGCAAAAAATGGGGCGAATCAGCTTGCAGATGGCATTAATCGTTTAAGTGACGGGACAGTGAAGTTGAAAGAAGGAAGTGGTAAGCTTGCCTCTAGCCAATCGGCGTTAACAGGGGGAGCAAATGAGCTTAGTCAAGGAGCGACATCACTTTATAGTGGTATGGAGTTACTAGCGCAAGGTGAAAAAACTTTACAATCAGGAGTTAGTGAATTAAGTGTCGGTACAAATGAATGGGTGAACGGAAGTGAGAAACTTGCTGAGGGACAAGTAAAAGCGGATGATGCGGCAAGTAGTATGAAGAAGCAATTAGAGGAGTACATGAAAAATCATCCAGAAGCACAGCAAGATCCTGCTTTTCAAAAAATCGTTGCTACTTCTAATGGATTAGCTAAAGCAACAAATACTTTGAATAATAGCCAACAACAATTGACACAAGGCGCGAAGAAGCTTGCTGACGGTCAGCATAAGGTTGAAGAAGGCATGAATACATTCGGAGTTAAGTTAAGTGAAGCTACCGCTGGAACGAAAAAGATAGCAGATGGCACTTCGAATTTAGCTGATGGATTTGCGAAGTGGGGGAATGGATTTACTTCTCTACAAGAAGGTGTAAATCAGCTTGCGAGTGGTGGAACGGAGCTAAATAACGGTACTGAGAAGTTAACGAACGGACTTGTTAAACTTGACGAGGGTGCGAAAGAACTTTCCACGAAATTGGGAGAGGGTGCAGAGAAGATAGCAGATGTTCGCAATGATGATGCACGCAATACGATGTTTGCAGAACCAGTTCAATTAGTGAAGTCAACAGTTTCTGAAGTACCTAACTACGGTTCAGGTATTGCACCATATTTCTTATCACTTGCATTTTATGTTGGCGGAATTATGGCATCGAATATTTTACCGCTTGGCCGTAGACAAAATATGAAGGTAAGTGGAACGGTACACTTTGTTAATAAACTAGGATTGGTATATTTAATTGGACTTATTCAAGCGCTACTTGTAGATGTAGTTGTGCTAGGTGTTATGAAATTAGAAGTTGCCAGTGTGCCACTCTTTGTTTTATCAAGTATTGTTATTTCCTTTACGTTCATGACGTTTATTCTTATGTTAGTAACCGTATTTGGTCTTGTTGGGAAGTTCGCAGCGGTAACGCTCCTTGTCCTGCAATTAGCGACGAGTGGGGGGACTTTCCCAGGAGAATTAAACGTAGCTGTTCTTAGCAAAATTGGACAGTTTCTCCCAATGTCTCATTCCCTTAGAGGATTACAAGATGTTATCTCTTTAGGAGATTGGTCGCAATTACACATGCAAATTTTAATATTGTTATGCTACCTCGTTGTTGCTGGAGGGATTGCTTGGATCACGAGTCATATACAGCATAGAGAAAAAAGTGCAGAACAAGTTTCTTAAAATAAAAGAAGCTATCCGATTTTTCCGGATAGCTTTTTCTTATTTCTTTTCCATAACTGCAAAGTAATTATTTTCATTATCAGCAAAATTGAAGGCTCTACCAGTAGGTAAATCTACAACTTGTCCAACTGTGACATTTTTCTCAGAAAGATCTTTATATAGTTGATCTAAGTTAGTAGAGAAGAACATTAGAGACGGTGTATTTAAGTTTAATTCAGGTTGCATCTTCGCGATTAACGCTTTATCGTGAAGGACAATGCTTGTTCCAGCTTCTTTTGCCGGCGCAATTTCAATCCATCGAAATCCTTGTCCGTTATTTTCTTCCGCAACGATTTGGAAGCCAACTGTTTCTGTCCAGAATTGTACTGATTCATCTTGATTATTTACATATAACATAATTTGTCCGATTTGATTAATCATAGGTGTCTCCTGCTTTCTTTTCTTATATAGGTATTATTATATCAAAGATATGGTTTGAATACTTTTTCATGATTCTTTCGAATGGCAATCTTGGCCCATTTCATATTTGTCGTAGGAGAAGGCCCTGTAATCCAAGTATGAAATGGTAGTATGCTGCAAATGACCATTGCTGAAATAGAGATTGTGGCTGTTAGTATAAATAATAATAGGCTATATAATATTGTGTTTTCTTGCAATGTGAATAAAGAAAGAAATTTTGTACATAGTTGTAAGAAGAAAAAATGAGCCAAATAAGCACCATACGTGTAATTTCCGATAAATCGTAAAGCTTTATATAAGAAACCGCGTCGCTGTACAATTGTAATAGATAGCACGTATAGTATGATAATTTCGCATACGATATATAGAAACATAGATGGTTTTAAATAAGTAGAAACAGTTAAATGAATAGAGTTCACACCGTAAAAACTAAATAACTCATAATTGATAAATAAAAATAAAATAAAGAATAAGATTGTTATAAGCGGGATATGTTTCATGACGAATAAACGCCAAGTTTTTAATGCTACAGCAGCTATTCCTCCCATGACGAAATAGAATGAGTAGAAGAAGAAGGAACGATCTGTATAATGTAAAATGGTTGAGCTCGTCAATTTCTCTCCATTAAAAATGTAGTGAGAAGAGTACCACATTAAAAGGAAATATAGGCAAGCGAAAATGGTCATATATTTGTATATGTCTTTTTTATTTTCTGTTCGTTTTTGAAACCAATAAAATAGTGTGCATAGTAAAGGGAACAATAAGTGAATTTGGAACATCATAATAACGTACCAAAGATGAGGTGCAGCCGTTCCGAGTAATAAACTTTTTATTCCGCCTTGTAGTGTAATGACATCGTTTGTTGTTAATAGATAAAGAATAGACCAGAAGAAATAAGGAATGAGTAAATGTGCGGCTTTTTCATAAATATATTCTCTGTAAACGAGTTGCTTCGTATATAGCCGAATTAAATGGAAGCCGACGATAAATATGAATGCAGGTGCTGAAAATTTTGCAAGATTAAATAGCATGCCCATAATGAGGGATTGCTCGAGTAAGACATTTCCTTGATTCATTGTATATAATAAGGAACTTTGCAAAACGACAGCAAGAAATGCAATGCTTTGCAAAACTTTAAATTCTGGTGCGCTTTGTGTCATTGTGTCCATCTCCTTTTCCATACATGATTATAGTACGGAGAATGGATGATAGGTGTGGAATATTTGTGAAGATTTCAACAAATTTGTGGCGATAGTAATTGATATCAATAAATAACGAAAAAAGAAGATGCTCGAAACGAGCATCTTCTTTCTATCTATTAAGCAAATTTGTTTTTGATCCAGTTTTTACCTTCTACAAGGCGAGCTGTCATTACGGCACAAGCGTTATCTGCTGTTACGTTTAACATCGTTGCAGGAGGATCAATAATTGTACTAATTGCCGCGATAATCGGCAATGCTTCTGGCGGGAATCCGTATAGAGAAACGATTAACATTTCACCAATCATACCGCCGCCTGGAATAGCACCCATTACAGTTCCTACTAATAGAGAAACGACAAGTGCGATTGCTAATGTTTTTGGGCCTTCGAATTCCATGTTGAAAATACCGAATAAGAAAGCAATTTTTAATACGCCGCCTAAAACAGATCCGTCTTTATGAAGTGTAGACCCAAGAAGGACAACTGTTTCACGAACGTCTGAAGAAATACCCATTTTCTTCGTTGCTTCTAAGTTCGCTGGAATACTTGCGGCGCTACTACAAGTTGCAAGTGATGTAACTGTAGGAGAGACCATGTTCTTCCAAAATATTTGAACACCTTGCTTGCGACCTGCAAGGTATGCATAGAACGTAAAGAATACAAAGAAGTAAATTAGAGATGCAGGATAGTATACCATTGCTGCTCGGAAGTAAGTTCCAAGAAGTTGTGGCCCGAATTCACCAACTAATGCTGCGAAGTAAGCAGCAAGTCCGATTGGAGCGTAGTACATAATGAAAGATACGACTTTCATTGAAATTTCTGCACCAGCTTGTAGGAATGTAGCGAACGGTTTACCTTTTTCACCAACTGCTGAAGTTGCAATCCCCATTAAGATAGAGAAGAAAATAAGGGCTAACATATTTTCACGAGATAGTAACTTCGAGAAGTCAGATACTGTTAAGATACCGACGATTTGATCCGCAACACTAACTGCTTTTTCAGCTTTATCAGGCTGTGTTAGTTCTAATACAACACCTTGTGCTGGCGGGAATACTTTCACGATAATAATCATAAAAATAGCAGCTAAAATACTTGTAAATAAGAAAGTTCCAGCCATACTAGACATAATTTTACCGAAACGTTTTAATCCATCCATATTAGCAATAGATGACGCGATGCTAAAGAATACTAAAGGTACAACAATCGTAAACATTAAGTTTAAGAAAATGTCACCAAGCGGCTTTAAAGCAACTGCATCGGCACCCATGAAATAACCAATGAAACCACCAATTAGGATAGAAGATAATAAAATAAGTGGAAAGCGATATGCCTTCATAAATAAACCCTCCTATCGATTATAAAAAAAATCATACTGAATCATTATAGCGAGTTAGAGAGGTCTTTACTAGGAAAATGCGATAGATGGAATAGCGTGAAAACCAAGAAATTTTTGTTTTTAAGCTCGGCATACAGTTAGAAATCTAGACATATATATTTGTAACCTAGTGGTGGCAAGGGCTGCACCATAAATTAGGTGTAGAAAAAGGGGGAGGGAAGCGGGATGAATATTTTACTTTGCTGTGCAGCGGGAATGTCTTCCAGTTTGATAGTTACAAAAATGGAGAAAGCAGCAGGGGCAAAGGGGATAGAGGTAAAGATTTGGGCTGTATCAGGTTCAGAAGTACGAAATCATATTGATGATGCAGATGTACTTTTACTTGGGCCGCAAGTGCGCTATTTATTACCGAAAATGAAAGAATTATGTAAAGAGAAGGGAATACCTGTTGATGTAATTCAATCCGTCCATTACGGGCTTTGTAATGGAGAAGCTATCTTACAAGCAGCTTTGTCAATGAAACCATGAGGAGAGTGGGGTAGATGATACGGTTTTTAGAGAAATATGTGATGCCAGTGGCAGGAAAGGTTGCAGAACAGAGGCATTTGCAAGCTATACGTGATGGAATTATTTTAACGATGCCTTTCTTAATTATTGGATCATTTTTTCTTATTATTAGTGCATTACCAATACCAGGTTATAATGATTTTATGGCAGGGTTGTTTGGTGAGAATTGGCAAACAGCTTTGGGGTATCCAGTTAGTGCAACTTTTAATATAATGGCTTTAATAGCCGTTTTTGGAATCGCTTACAGGATTGGAGAATATTATAAAGTGGATGCTTTAGCATCCGGGGCATTGTCACTTGTGACATTTTTACTTGCGACTCCATTTCAAGTTGCATATATTATACCAAGCACGAAGGAAAGTGTGATTGTAGATGGAGCAATCCCAGCGGCGTTAATGGGAAGTCAAGGTTTATTTGTAGCGATGATTATTGCAATTATATCTACTGAAATATACCGATTTATTGTACAGAAAAAAATGATTATAAAGATGCCTGAGACAGTTCCACCTGCAGTAACACGTTCATTTGCTGCTCTTATTCCAGGATTTATTGTTGTGACAGTTGTTTGGATCATTAGATTGGTTTTTGAACACACAACTTTCGGAAGTATTCATAATGTTGTAGGGAAGCTACTGCAAGAGCCACTTAGTGTACTTGGTGCTAGTCTTTGGGGCGCAGTAATTGCAGTTATTATTGTCCATGTTCTTTGGGCATGCGGAATTCATGGTGCTGCAATTGTTGGTGGTGTAATGAGTCCGATTTGGTTGTCGTTAATGGACCAAAATCGAATTGCTTTTCAGGCTGGGCAAGACGTACCGAATACGATTACTGCACAGTTCTTTGACTTATGGATTTATATGGGCGGTTCTGGTGCAACACTTGCTTTAGTTGTAGGAATGTTATTATTTGCACGAAGTCAGCAATTAAAAAGTATCGGACGATTATCGATTGCTCCAGGTATTTTTAATATTAATGAAATGGTGACTTTCGGTATGCCGATTGTGATGAATCCACTTTTACTTATTCCATTTATATTGGTGCCAGTCGTGTTAACGATTGTTTCTTATTTTGCAATGGAATGGGGATTAGTTGCTCGTCCGAGCGGAGCGGCTGTACCTTGGACGACACCTATTCTTTTTAGTGGATATTTAGGATCGGGTGGGAAAATTTCAGGTGTTATTCTGCAACTTGTTAATTTTGCACTAGCATTCTTTATTTACTTACCATTCTTAAAAATATGGGATAAACAAAAATTGGCTGAAGAAAAGGGGGAGTAAAGAACTAAAATGGATACGATAGAGACGAAAGCTTTTCATTTAATCTTGCATGGGGGAAATGCGAGAAGTTGTTCAATGGAAGCAATTGATTGCGCGAAGCGTGGTGAATTTCAGGAAGCAGAAGCTAAACTACAAGAAGCGTTAAATGAATTGCAAGAGGCGCACCGTTTACAAACAGAGCTCATACAGAAAGAGGCTGGCGGGGAAAAGACAAAAGTTACCCTGCTGATGGTACATGCGCAAGATCATTTAATGAACGCAATTACAGTGAAGGAATTGGCGAGTGAGTTTGTAGAATTATATAGGAAGATGTCAGTAGCTGAATGAACCTTGCTTATGCAAGGTTTTTTCATGTTTTTAAAAGAGACAGTTATGACAATAAGAGGGCCACTTACGCAGGATTGCATGTGTTATTTCCAGGTTTATGTAAAAATGAAAGGGTAAAGTGAGCTTCATTATATGGTTTATGATGACTTTATATTGGAAACGAAAAATAGCAAAATTAAATCATCAATTAAGATAAAGTGAAACTTTAATCAGTGGGGGTTTTACTGCCCGGCGAATAGCGGGGTGAATAAACTATGTATGTGTGCTTACCATCAGTGGAGTGTTATAAGTTCCACTGATGGTATTTTTATATTAACAAGCCTCCTTTTTCATGGATAAATGGGGGTGATAACTAATCGATAGTAACAAATTCTCCTACACCACGAATTAATTTTTTTATATGCATACGGTCTGGTTTTAAAACGCTTATTATAGAATCAATGGCTTTTTGAGGATCAACAGATGTGCCGCAAGTATAACAATCAATGGCTGCAAATTCCTTTTCAGGATAAGTGTGAATAGAGAGATGGCTTTCTGATAATAAAATTAATACCGTCACTCCATATGGGTGGAATTCTTTGTTACTTACATTTAAAACGTGAGCACCAGAGCGATTCGCAGCAGCAATTAAATGATGCTCTAAAAAATGAATATCATTTAATAGAGAAAAATCTACGCCCCATAAATCTACTATTATATGACGCCCAAATGTAGAATAGTCCATATATTTGTAGCCTCCTTGTTAAAACTCCATTTCTATTTGATAGCAATGATGTAGGGTAAGATCAGATTCTAAATTTAAAACGGCATTATTACGGTACTCTAACTGTTCTTCTTTAAATTGAAATAAAGGAGTAAGAAGAGAAGGTAATGTTCGAGGGGATGGTACTACGTAAAATTGTTCGATTTGATTGAGTACAAGCGAGGAGTTAGCAGCAATATGAAATCCCCAGTCAGTTCCGAAAGAAGGAACAATTGTATGATAGCTTTTTACAATTAATCCGGCATTTTCAATTGTGTTACCGATGCTCCAATATACAAGAGGTGCATCAGCAGGTGAATTAGATTGGCAGACAAATGCTCCATCTTCAGTTAGGAATGTAGCTATAAGGGCAAAAAGTTCACTTGTATATAAAGTGCTTAGCACCTCTGTCGCTGGATCAGGAAAATCAATAATAATTACATCATATAAAGAGGAAGGAGATTTCAGAAATTCTTTCGCGTCACATACATGTACATTTGCACGATCATCAAAAAATGCTTGTTGATTTAAAGAAACTAATTCTGGAACATTGCGAGCCATCTTAATCATTTCTGCGTCTAAGTCGACGAGGTCTACATGGGTAACCGTTTCATATTTTAAAACCTCTCTTAAAGCAAGACCATCGCCACCGCCTAATATGAGAACACGCTTTGGATCTATTACCTTTGACATAATCGGGTGAACAAGTGCTTCATGATAGATTTGCTCATCGATGGAACTAAATTGTAGCTGTTTATCCAAATATAGACGAATATCGCTTACTTGGAGTAAATCAATGTTTTGATAATTGCTTTTTTTTTTAAATAAACTTGTATGTTCACCAGCTTGTATTTCTTTTAGCGAAATTTCATCCCATACATCTAAGCTGTGCGAATCAGTGGGTACTATTATTACATTTTCCGATTGTACTTGCTTATCCTGTTTGTCTTGTTTATCTTGTTTGTCCTGTTTATCTTGTTTGTCCTGTTTATCTTGTTTGTCCTGTTTATCTTGTTTGTCCTGTTTATCTTGTTTGTCCTGTTTATCCTGTTTGTTCTGTTTATCTTGTTTGTCCTGTTTATCTTGTTTGTCCTGTTTATCTTGTTTGTCCTGTTTATCTTGTTTGTCTTGTTTATCTTGTTTGTCCTGTTTATCTTGTTTGTCCTGTTTATCTTGTTTGTCCTGTTTATCTTGTTTGTCCTGTTTATCTTGTTTGTCCTGTTTATCTTGTTTGTCCTGTTTATCTTGTTTGTCCT
>Ga0209130_1000776_pt1 | contig 27587 bp, 25 predicted proteins | sample AraplaMF_Cvi_mLB_FD_184264 | JGI IMG/M metagenome (GOLD analysis project Ga0209130, IMG submission 184264) | Arabidopsis root microbial communities from the University of North Carolina, USA - plate scrape MF_Cvi_mLB (SPAdes) (version 2) | ecosystem: Host-associated > Plants > Roots > Endosphere...
TCATTGCATCATCCAACTTATTATTATTTATTTGCAATAAAAAATTCTTAATATGCATAAAAGTCGGTCCACTTTCATCGCCTTTACATATTGAAGTGTGTGTATCATCCACTTCATATACAATTGCATCTAAATGAAATGGATTTGATGAACTTTCCGATACAATAATATCCCTCGAACCGTATAGTGCTAATTTGGGGAAATCGTGCTGGAGTTCTTTTGAAAGGGATTCTATCCCACCTCTATACACAAATTTATGCCATTGCTTCTTAAGATCAATTAATAAGGAACTTCCTCTTTCTAAGGATTTAACTTGTTTATTCCTAAAGAAAGGTATTTTTGCCCATTTGGAACCTTCGAATGGGACACCTAGAAAAACAGTTCCTTTGATTCTCTTCAAGTTTTGATGGTCGAATGCGTCGTATCGATCAAGAACATACCTTTGAGCAGCTAACCCTCCCATGCTATGAGTAATAAAAATTAGATTATGATTAGGTATTTTTGCTTGTATGTTCGAATATAATAAACGCGCAACTGACTGAAAGTCATAATGACCGAAATTCAATCCCGTCCGATAACCAAAACTATAAACATCTAACCCCTTCAATTCAGAATCGTTAACAATTGCATCTAATAAGCCAGGTGTTTCCGAATCCTTTTTCCAGGTATTTACTGGATCCCCTGTAAGCCCATGAATAAAAATTACAGCACATTGGCTTTGGTTATTTGAAAGTCTAGTCAACGTAGCTTGTGTTATCCCAATTTCTCTGTCACTCCTTTTGAGCATACTCATTAAACGGTGGTGTCGGTTTAATTTATCGTAATACCTCTCTTATTATTTCAAATGATAATACTTTGTTTGGATACGCAGTTAACACTGACTGAGGAAGAACCTTTAAACGAAACCTTGACACAATGTTGACCAATACTAAATTGATTCTCTGTCATGTTATGTTTTTTATAAACTTTAACCAGACCATCACGTACATAATTTAACACTTGAGATTCGTCGTAATTTTCAACCTTATCAGGTTTTACATATACAGCTACATCCATATCGTTTAATGTACTAATAGCAGTTCCTTTTCTAACAGAACCGGGATGCAACATTTTAACAAGCCCAAAATCAGGTGTATCTTTGACCTATGCTTCCAAGTTCTTTCTTAATCGATTAACTTGCTCCCGATAATTTTTTACCTTATCTGACTTAACATAAATCTTTTCTTCGATAAAATTTTTAAAATCCTGATTTGAGAATAACAAGGTCCTCATTCCTTTTAGAAAATTCAAGAAACGCAAACATTTGTTTCCATTTTAACCCCGTAGGTCAAATATAGTCAACTTATTAATCCTAAAAAAAAACTCCAATTTGGAGTTTTTTTTGCTATTTACTTTAATTACTCTTTTAATAAAAAGCTTAGATTTTAAAAAAGTATAAAAAATGAAATTTTACGGACTTTCAAATGTATATGTAATATCTATTGTTCCGTCTTGATGAATACTGATTTTTTGAATTAGCGTCTGAAATACATAAATCAAATCTTGTCCTTGCTGCTGTAACTGTTCAAAAGCTTCTTTTATCGTTTTAATATTTATTTGTACTACATCATTTTGTTGCAGGATAAATAATTCATGACTCGCTTTCGTTATTTCTGTTTCAAGATCATTTCGTTTTTTTTCGAATTCTTCTTTAGTAATTATTTCTTCCAAATACAAATCCAGCAGTGATTTCTTCTTTTGTTCATTTACATTCATAATCTGTTTTAGTTTTTTTATTTTTTTCTCTTTTCCTTGTTCCACATTACTTTGGAGTTTTAAAGTAACAGATTCTCCTTTTTTCACTAACAAGTCAATAATAAACTGACGAAAATCACAATATTGAATGGGCACATGATTTACACAACCATGCTTTCCTGCTCTTCTGTACCTGGAACACTTTAAATATTTCCACTCTGTTCTTTCACCATTTTTCTTTAAAAGATGTGATTGTACAATTGTCATGTTAGAACCACAAACACCACACTTCGCTAAGTTACGAAATTCGTTCCAAGCTGTAATCTTCGTTTTATTAGCAGTGATATCCTTTTGATTTGCTTGATCCCAGGTTTCCTCATCTACAATATTCGAATGATGGTTGGGAAAAATAAACCATTTCTCTTGTGGATTTCGAATTTGTTTTTTCTTACCGCCAACCTTAACCGATGTGTATTGATTCAAAATAAAAGTGCCCTTGTAAATTGGACTTCGAATAATTCTTTGCACGGATGTCATTTGCCAAATATCTTTGCTTTTTGGCTTTATTCCTAATCGATTGAGCTCATTTGTAATTCTCTTAAACCCCCATCCACTGTTGTACCAATTATAAATATCTCGAACAACCTTAGCTTCCTCCTCATTTATTATCAACTTTTGATTTTCCCGGTTGTATCCATATGGGACTTTCCCAATATGCTCACCGCGCCGTACTTTAGCTGCTAAAGCTGCACTAATACTGGAAGATAACGTACGGCTATACTGAGCTGAAAACAACGACCAAAGTTCAAATGCCATATCATTCTTTCCTGCTTTGGTGGAATCATACCCTTCTTCAACTGAAATAATGCGTACGTTATGGGCGAGAAATACTTCACGAATTTCTAACGAATCCTTCAAGTCACGTGCCAAACGGGAAATAGACTTAAAAACAACCATATCAATTTCTTTCGCTTTTGCTTTTTGCAGTAATATTTGAATAGCTGGTCGTTCTGTAAACAACGTCCCACTTATCCCTTCATCTTTATAAACACATTGTTCATCCCATGTAAATCCATTTCTTTCAAGCCAATTGCGGCAAATGTCTATTTGGTTTTCAACTGACGACACTTGTTCATCACGATCAGTAGAAACACGTACATATACACCATACGATAGCAAGTTCTCACCTACTTGAAATACGTCATTTTATTAAATAACTTCCCATTACTCAATGTATATGCGAGTCATTATAACTTTACATATACAAAACCACCTTCTAGCAGTTCACTTTATTGTTTAACTATCAGTATAAATTATTCATTTTAATGAAATATATTTATTAAAATGAAATACCAAAAATAAAAAACAACCACTCAATAAGTGGCTGTTTTTACTTTACGCTTCCATAAAAACTTCGGAATTACTATTAATCTGATCAATAATCCCAACAATCCCTCTCGCATAGTCCATATTATCTTGAAACAACTCAACGATACTTCCTACCGTTTTAAAAGGTTCTTCTTGTAATACTCGTTTGTCCATGATACCGTTCTTCACTACATAATCAACAATCAATTTCACAAAACGCACCTGATTCACATTCAATTGTTCATTCGTTAAAAACTTAGAAAATGCAGCATTTGCAGCCTGTAGATCTAACCCGACAATTTGACGAACTAATTTTGTAACTGGCGTATCCCCATATTCTTTTTCATAATCTTCTCGCGTTCCGAGCTCTTTCCAAAGAATATCTTCTAATGCTTTAATATCCTGATGAGTTAATTGTTCGTTATTGCGTAATTTAAATACAGCCAATTGATCTCGATGTTCTTGCAAATATTGACTCACCTTTTTTCGATAACTCCGAAGATCATTTTCATGATACATAGATGTATTTTCGTTTATTTCGATGATCTCATCTACGAAGTTAGTGTAATATACCTTCTGCGTTTCTTTCTCTAAAAATTTAATCAACTCTCGCAGTGCTTCACGTACAGATTCTAATTCAAGGATATCCGCTTCTTCCCAAAATTCTTCTGTTAATACTTTATCAATGATGTATTTTTGCTCCATGACTTGCGGAATAGTTCCTAATTTCGATAACCCTTCTGCCGTTTGCACAACACTTCGAATTGGTCGAGTAGCGTTGTTATTTTGCATTTTGGCTAATTCAATCGTAAACATTAAATAATCAAATCTTTTCGCGAGTTCATCATCTGTTAAAGAGACAAGAATTGGAGAAATATGTTCCTTCACTTCGTTGACATCCATCATACTTAAAGACACCCATGTATCTTTATTTTTAAATTTGTGTACATATTTCAAATGTTGTCGAACACGGAAATTTTCATCATCTAATGCTGATACTTGTGTCACTGCTTGTTGAACTAACTCTTGACGATGTATCACGTAATCTTCTTCTTGAGCTTGCAAATCTTGTAGTTCACGAATTAATTCAACTTTTGTGTTGAAAATTTTCTCCGTTAAACTTTGTACCATTCGTCCTTCTGTTCCTTTTTGATCCGCTCGGAAAAATTCAAAGTTTCCACAGAAATCAAAAATCAAGAATTCTTTTTTGTCTTCCCCAATTCCAAGTAAATCCTCACATAGACGTGTACCGCGACCAATCATTTGCCAAAACTTCGCTTTTGAGCGTACTTTTTTAAAGAATACGAGATTTACTACTTCTGGAATATCCACACCTGTATCTAACATATCCACAGATACAGCAATTTGCGGTGATTTATTTCGCTCTGAAAAATCATCAATGAGTGTTTGATAGTAATTAATATTATAATCAATAACACTTGCAAATTCCCCTGCGTATTCAGGATATAAAATATCAAAACGTTTTACGATTTGAACCGCATGGTTATGATTTTTAGCAAAGATAATCGTTTTACCCAACTTATCTCCACCTTCAACCTTTATGCCTCTCTCCATTAACATGCGTAGCACTTGATCAATTGTGTCATCATTAAACAACCAATTGTTTAACGCAGAACTATCAATCGTTTCTCCTACTTCATCATCAAATGTTTCTTCATACTTTTCTTTTTCTTCATCAGATAATTGATCGTATTGAACACCTGATTCCAAAAACTTAAATTTCGTTTCGACCGTACGGTAATCAACTAGATATTCATCGTTTACCGCTAGTTCTAATTCATATGCATATGTAGGAACTCCGTTTTCCAAATCGAACACTTCATATGTATTCTTATCAAGTTCATCTTTTGGCGTCGCAGTAAGACCTAATAGCATCCCATCGAAATACTCAAAAATAGACCGGTATTTTTTATAAATACTTCGATGTGACTCATCCACAATAATCAAATCAAAATGACCGCTTGTAAACAGCTTTTTCCCGTCTTTTCTTTTCACTTCATCAATAGCATTCATCATGGTTGGATATGTTGAAAAGACCATTCTGCTTTCTTCCGGGTTGTCTTTATTGTCTAGTAAATTGCACAGTGTTAAATTAGGTAATAGACGACTAAAGTTATTTTTCGCTTGCGTTACCAATGTTTTCCGGTCCGCTAGAAACAGAACATTTTTCACATAATTATGACGTGTTAACACATCAACAATGGAAATGGCAGTACGCGTTTTCCCACTTCCAGTCGCCATAACAAGTAATGTTTTTCGCTGCTTTTGACGAATTGCTTGGCATACCGATAAAATTGCTTCTTTTTGATAAGGACGGTTTGTAATATCATCATTGATGTATACAGGATCTAAAGGGACCTGCATGCTTCTTCGATCAATCAAAAGCAATAACTCTTCTTTATTATAAAAACCGGACACACGACGTGCAGGATACTCCATATCATCCCACATATATGTTTCAAATCCGTTTGTATAGAATATAATTGGTCGTTGTCCATACATAATCTCTAAGCAATCTGCATATAATTTCGCCTGCTGTTTTCCAACGTTTGCGTCTTTACTTGTACGTTTCGCTTCTACAACGGCTAATGGTTTACCATCATCTCCAAATAATACGTAATCAACAGCGCCTCGTCCCGATTGGTTAGGCATATGCTGTACTTCTACTTCTATCTGGATATCCTTATTAAACTCCCACCCAGCTAATTTTAAATCAAGATCAATATATCTCTTTCTCGTTTCGAATTCACTAATTTCATCAACATTGAAATCATATTGCTTCGTATTCTCTACACGCTTTTGCGTTAATTTCTTACGAAGCTCCGCATTTTCTTTTCGAATTTGTTCAAGATCAAGATCCTTCGAGCTTAAACGATTATATAAATCTCTCAACTCTTCTGGTCGTGTTCGTTTTTCTTCACTCAACTGAAGCAAAGTTTCATCAAAAGCTACCTCTAGGAATTCATCAGAATAACAATAATCAATCCATGAAACAAATTGATGAAGATTATGAAGAGACAAAACCGCCTCTTCACGATTAATATTTGAATTCGTATGAACCGCAACATTTCCAAGCTTCACAATATACTTCAATAAAGGTAGTAATTCCTGATCAATAACAGATAAAAACGAATGTTCATGAATTAAACTCGATAAATTATCTTGATATGGAATTTTTAAATCGTTATCAAAACTGTATAACCATTTCACCGATAACTCTAATGCACGTCGCGATAAAATCGCACACGTTGCAGGACTAACAAGTAAACTCTTTTCCGCTTCCTTACATGCAGTCATGAATTTTCTGTACTGCTCTTTCCCATCTAAAAAAGCAAAGTTTGAATACACCCCTGTTCCTCCTCTTTCTTTAACATTAAGCAGTAATTTCTGTATTAAATTTCAGTTCACCTTTAAAAGCTTGCTGAAGAAGAGTTTGAAAATTGACTTCTAACTGAGATAAAGATTGTTTCATTTTTTGTTTTTCTTGATCAATTTTATTAATCATAATAGAAAATTTATTTTGCAAATCGATCGGTGGCAAAACAACATCAAGATCCCCTAGTATTTTCAAGTTGATATTTTTTTGTGCCGATTCAGGAGCTGCATCCTCAATAATTTTTTGGAGAAACGAAAACCAAATTTGAATGTAATTTATATTTGATTTTTCATTAGGAATAAACCCTACTACACTGTCAGGAAAACAACTATCAAAAGTCAAAATACCTGTTTTGGCAATATTCGCTGCAATTGTTATGCACAAAGTACCTTTTTCCCACATTTTACTTTGATGTAAACCTAATTCAGAATAGGTTTGTTTATATTCTCTAATATATAAGTCTGCTCTGGCAACATCCCCCGTCTGTATTAGTGGGTATTTTCCATTTAAGAGTTCTGGGGCATTTCTTGGTCTATGTTTAGATTTGCCTCTCGCTAAAGTACCTACTTCACCTAACTTAAACTTATCCCAGTTCAACGAGTTATTAACTGGATCCCCAAACATATCTAAAAACATCGATTGGATTAATTCATCTAGCTTTGCAATTGCTTCTTTTCTTTTCTCAATTAACGCTTGTGCCTTTTCTAAAACAGCAACAATTTTCTTTTGTTCGTCAAGAGAAGGAAGAGGAATTCTCATCTCTTTAAGAATAGACAGATTAATATTATTTTGAGCTACCCCTCTACCTATATCCAAAACTTTTTCTCTTATACTTTTTAAATAATAATAAATATACATAATATCTGCTATTTCTTCATTTACTTTTATTCCTGCTATAGCTTGATTGGTACATGCGTCCATTTTCAGGACAGATACTTCACCAATAGTTGCAAAAATAGTATAAATAATAGTATTTTTTTTGAAAAATTTTGTAGAAGAGTTATTTAATCCTTCTTCTGTGATATACTCCCCTACACTATTTAAATATTTCCCTTTAATATCACTAATTTTAACCCAGGGTATATTACCTTTATCCCAGTATTCTTTTTTATTTCTTGCCGGTGTTCCACCTGCTGCAATTTGAGCTATTTCTTTTAATGTTACACTTTGGTACTTCAATCAATCATCTCCTCCAATTCCCTGATACCTTCCATGATTTCTTCCTCTAATCTCTTAATATCAGCCAGGATAACTTTCGGATCTTCATATTGTACTTCTTCATACTTAATTTCTTTATAGTGATTAATACTTAAGTCATACTCATTTTTCACAATTTCCGCAACCGGTACAAAGAAAGATTGTTCCGTACGCTTCTTCTCTTTTTCACTTTCAAGGCTATGGAAACGTGCAATAATATCTGGAATATCATTCTCATCGATTGGATTACGTTTATCATCTAACGAATAACCATCTGCTTTCATATCATAAAACCAAACATTATCCGTACCACCTACACCTGTTTTGGTAAAAATGATAATCGCAGTTGATACTCCTGCATACGGCTTAAACACGCCACCTGGCATAGAAATAATAGCCTCTAATTTATGATTTTCGATAATTTCTTTTCGAATATCTTTATGAGCCTTTGAGCTTCCAAATAAGACACCATCCGGTACGATAGAAGCACAACGTCCACCTGCTTTTAACATACGAATAAATAGTGCTAAAAATAGTAATTCAGTTTTCTTCGTTTTTGTTACTTTTAATAAGTTGGAAGAGACTGCTTCATAATCTAACGAGCCTTTAAAAGGAGGGTTTGCTAAAACAAGCGTAAACTTATTTTCATCTTTATTCCCCTCAGATAAAGAGTCCTGATATTGAATATTCGGATTTTCAACACCGTGTAACATCATATTCATTGCGCCTATTCGTAGCATTGTACGGTCCATATCAAAGCCATAGAACATATCGTTATTAAAATGTTGTTTTAAACCTTGAACTAAAAATAAATCACTATGATTTTTCCGTAAATATTCTCCAGACGAAACAAGGAATCCCGCTGAACCTGCTGCTGGATCTATAATGATATCTTCTGGTGTTGGCTTCATTAATGCCACCATCATATCAATGATATGGCGAGGCGTACGAAACTGACCGTTTGTTCCTGCTGTTGCTACTTTTGAAAGTAAATATTCGTATAAATCCCCTTTTGTATCTCGATCCTTCATCGGAATGTTATCAATACCATCCACAATCTTGGTTAACATTTGTGGTGTTGGAATCATAAAAATAGCATCTTCCATGTATTTCGCATAAGCGGAGTCTTTTTTTCCATGTAGATTTTTAATAAATGAAAAAACTTCTTTTGATATCACATCAAACATTTGCTGTGCTTCTAAATTTTTAAATTTACTCCAACGTAAATGTTGTTTATCTTTTGTAAATATCCCTTCATACTCTACTCCTAAGAACATTGCTTCGTTTTCTTTTGTTGTCTCTATCTCATCTAAGCCTTTAATGAACAATAAATATGTAAATTGTTCAATAACAGAAAGTGGATTCGTAATTCCCCCTGTCCAGAATACTTCCCATAATTTATCTACTTTACTTCTTAACTCACCTGTAATCATACGTTTTATTTTCCTTTCTTTTACCTTCTTCTAAAAAATTGTAATTTAATTATATCAAACATACGCTTATTTTCTCATTCACAAAAAATTATAATAAACAAAACAACCAATCGTCCAACGATTGGCTGTTTTGTCACATGTATAATACTAGAAATTTTATTAAACAAAACTCCTATAATAAAGATAAAATGACAAACTTCATAACAACTTTGTTACATAAGAAAGTTCATATGAACAATGTAATATGAACTTTTTATCAATAAATTTCAACAAACAAATACAAACCTTAATTATTCCTAAAATCCCCCTACTTTCTTCTCACTCCTACAACATGTTCCTCTTACTTATTTCAAAATTCCCTATAAAACTTTGAAACTACATCTTAATATCTGTAAACCCAAAACCGAAAATATTATCGCTTGTTCAGACTTGACCCCATCTCAAAACCGAATACTTATTTCACTGAATTCCTTTTATTTATAAGAACAGGACAAGAAGCTAGAAATCCCATGGGATAAGCCTTCTATTTGTCCATCTCTTCGGTCTAGAGTTATGCTAGAGATGGCTAGCATAACCAGAAACCGCAGAAGTGGACAATTGGGTTTCACGTAACCTTTCCCAAAACCGAATATCACTTATACTACCTGTCCAAAAAATAATATTTTCATAGCAAAAAATTACTAACCTTGTAGATTGGATACGCAATTTTTGTGATACTTTATGGTCTACATAGAATAATTTATACTATTCTTCACTTTACGACATTTCAATCGCCATTTCTTTTCCCTCTAATATTTCAGCACAAAAATATAAAAGAAATTTTTAAAAACAAGCTTTCAAAGTCCCTTGTTTCCTTGTCTCATTTGGACTAGTCCGAATGACTTTTTTACATAAATCTTATTCTAATTTTAGCACAAAGAAAAAATACAATGAAAAAACCTCCTTCTTATTTTCTAGAAAGAGGCTTTTTAGTTACATTAAATGCTCATTTATCGATAATACCAAATTTCCATCCCTTTCCACGTGTATACATTTAAAAAACTGTAGCAAAAATGCTCTTAATTTTTGGGTATCTACGTTTTCTTTGGCGAATTCATGAATTAAATGCTGTGGAGGAAGATATTTCTTTTGTTGCATAGTCTTTGCGATACGATCAATTTGTTCCTGTAGTCCAACCTTCTTATCTTTTACTGTATGTAGCTCGTGTATTTTGTTGGTACGATGCGACATAATGATACTCATAAACTCTAATACTTTTTTATCAATTGTTTCTTTGTCATAATAAGATTTCATTTCTACATTTAATGCTTCAATTTGTTGATTTAATTTGGCGATTTCCTCATCTAATTTTTTCTTTGAACCTTTCAAACTTTGCATTTCCTTCTTTAGCCTTTCTTCTATTGCAGATTCTACTTGTTCCTTTTTCCGCTGCGTTACCTGCTCCAACACATAGGGAAGATAGTCCTTTCGAAATCGTTCGTGAATCATATTAGCTTGCAACTTGAAATCACATTTTTTACATTCGTAAATTCTTCGTTGCTCTTTTTTCTTCTTTCCCTTATATTTCTCTCCACCTGATTGTTGATTTTTCGCCAACATTAACTCTTTACATTGATCGCAATTTAAAATACCTCTCAATAAAAACGGTGTACTATAGTCTCTCGAATGAACTTTTCTTTTTTTACGTTCTTCAAATAACCTCATAATATATTCCCAATACTCCCTTTTAAATAATGGGGTCATATTCTTCGGCGTTCCCTCCACCCATTGACTTTTATCGTTCAATACACCGTTATCATAACGATTCATTGAAATAAAACCACAATAAAAAGGATTTGTGATAATATATCGTATCTTTTCTTTCGTCCATTTCATGTTTTCATCTAATTTTCTACTGTGTATCTCATTTGCAATTTGCTGAAATCCATATCCTATTTCAAATAAACGGAATATCTCCATCACAGCTTCTTGTTGATCTTCCTCATCTTTAAAATATTCCTTCCGAGTTTTTCTTCCACCATCGTTTTCTTCTATGACCCGATACGTATATCCATAAGGGGCTTTGCCACCCAACCAAGTGCCCCTTTTTGTTTTACTACGAAATGTATCCTTTGTACGATCTTGAATTAAAGCAGCTTCAATTCTGGTTAGCCCGTCTTTTACAGCTTGCGAAACAACTTCTCCAACGGTATACAGTTCACTTGAACTACTTACTACTACATGGATATTTAATTCACGCATTTTCTCTCGAAATAGCTGGTGCTCTTCAATTCGCCTAGCAATGCGATCATTTTTATACGTTATAACAACATCAAATTTACCTTTTTCTGCGTCTCGTATTAAATTTTGCAAATCCTTTCGCTTTTCAAAAGGCACTTTTATAGCAGATGTCGCTCGGTCAACATATTCCTTACAAACTTCACACCCATACCGTTGTAAAAATGTTTCAACAGAATGCTTTTGCATGTCATATTCTTGCTTTTCTGTAGAATAGCGTGCATAAAAAACGATTCTTTTTCCTGGCTGTACTACATCTTCTAAACGAGCTTGGTCATATTTGTTCACTCTCTTGATGTACCTCCTGTATAAGTATGAATGGATGTTTAAACGCAATATGATATTCCCAAGTATCTACATGTATACAATGAATCATTTCACGATAGAAATGTGCCCGATGTTCTTTTTCAAGTAATAAAAGATCTGCTGGGCACTCCAGGTGAGACATCCATTCTTCCGCTTTCTCTCTAAAATTACGAATTTCGTGTAGTCGTAATTTTAAATGCTTCAATTTCTTTTTCTCTTTTTTCAATGCTTCGTTTGTTTCTTTTATTTCTTGTTTATGCTGATCGTTTTTACACTTCTCACATACATTACTCTCGTACTCCCGAATTCTTTTTTGACAGCTAAGCCATGCATCTACACTCTTCCCAACTTTCTTTTCATAGTTCTCAACTGTTTTTTCTTGATTTCGAATCAGTTTTTGTATTCGTTGTATATTTTGATACTTACTTCTTTCATACAATTTATCAAAATTTGTATCTAATAAACGATTAAAAAACTGCTTTGCATGTTTCAATATTCCCTCTTCTATATAACTTGCTTCCACGCAAACATCATGTTCTTTACATTCATACACATTGTAAGGTTTGTACTGCTTCATGCGTGTTTTCGTGATAAGCGGCTTTTGACATTGGTAACAATAGAGGATATTTTCAAGTAAAAATCGAACTTTTTCTGTATTAGATTCTCTTTTCACAATAATTTGGTTCAATTTTTCATTTGCTACATCCCATTCTTCTTTTTCAATGATTTTCGTATTTTTATATGCCTTTTTGTACGTTTCATTACCAAATTTCATAACACGTAAACCATAGTAAATAGGGTTCGAAATAAGCTTGATGATTCTCGATTGATCCCATGGTTTATCATCTTGATCTTGAGTTTTTGTTTTTTGTATTTGATTCACATCGTCACATAATTCTTTTATGCTCTCATACTTTTTATTTACCAACATACTAAATATCGCCTTCACCATTGCCTTTTTATGAGGGATAGATAAAATCGTAACCTTACCATCTTCAGGATCAGGGTCACCACATTCATAGCCGTATGGCAAGTTACCTGCATACTTTCCACTTAAAAATTTTGCAATCTTTGTTTCTTGAATACGTTGCGCGATTAATGAACCTTCATTTTCACATATAGATCCAAGAATCGCTTCAACATATTCACCAATAGGAGAATAATACATTTTCACTTCACTATCTGATGAAAAATGAACCTCGATACCATGTTTTTGAAATAAATGATATAACTGCATATGCTCTTTCAATTTACGAGCCAACCGGTCTCTTTTATAAACAATAATGCTTCCTACAATCCCTGCCTCTATATCATTAATCAAGCGGCGCATATTTAGGCGCTGCATTAATGTATTTTTACGAGCAGAAGTATCTTTATCTATATATTCTTCATCAATGGCAAGCTGATGTTTTACGCTATACTCAAACGCTTTAATTTGTTGCATTTCAATGGAGTTTTCCTGAAAGTCTGCAGAATTTCGGTAATACGTCACTGTCTTTTTCACACTTCATCACCACCACCCTCTTCATTTTCAATATACGTTTGCTCGTCTATTTTAGAAGAGGCGTTCATAATTTTTTCATGCAAACATTCTAAATACAAAGCAAACCATTTTTCTGCAGCTTGCGGGTCATGAACATATTGAATAGAACCTAACGTTACCTGTTTTATTTCTTTCCGTTTTACCATCTCTTACACATCCTTTACTCATTAAGGAGGAATCTTTTATGATACAAAATCTTGGACAAACCATTCGTAATCTACGAAAGCAAAAAGGAATTTCTCTTCAAAATTTTGCTGAGCAAATTGAAGTCTCTCCTGGATATTTAAGCAACCTTGAAACACAAAAAACAGATACTATTTCTTTAACGCTACTCGCAAAATTGAATGAGGAATTTGATTTATTTCCTTCCCTGAATCACACAACTTCTCCTCATCATGAATTACATTTCCGGCTAGATCGAGTGTGCGAACTACTGAAAACGCTACATGATACCAATCCCGAGTTAGCCAATTACTTTATTTCTCACATTGAACAAGGGTTGATATTATACCAAAAGGAATAACCCTCATATGGATATCATTACCAATAAATAACCATTTATTCATTTTAATAAAATTAATTTACAAAAATGAATAAGGAAACATAAAAAAGAGAGCCTATTCTTCCAAAACGGCTCTCTTTTCCATATCTTCCAATAACTCTTTTATTACTTTATTATAAAGACGATTTACTTGTGTAGATTTTTCATCTGTTCGTTGATAAATATACTCGTCCCCTTTCTTTATTATCCCCAGATGTTTATCTTCTTTTGGAAATACAAGATTGCAAAAGTCTTGATATATTTGCAGTCCCTTCTCCCCTTTTAATGAATATATACGATCAGGAAAGAGTCGTTTAAATTGAGCTCTTAATAACCCCTGAAATACTTTTTCATCCAAACGATGAATCATATTTTCATCTATGTGGCTCGGTTGTTGTCTGTTTTCAATCATTGCATCTAACTTACTCACTCTTTTTTGTAATAAATCATATTCTTCTGTCGCTTGTTCATATGCATCTTTCATCCATTGATTCTGCATTTGCAATGCCGATATCTCTTCAGACATCATGTCCAACATATCACATAAAAAATCTATATCCTCCTTTTTACTCCCTTCTACAATTTGATCCCTTTCGGTGTTATTACCTTGAAGGAGAATTTGCATCTGCTTTTTCATATGATTCATATCCCGTACAACATGATGATATTCCTGTAAAATTTGCCGTAATCCTGGACGTTTCTTTTCAATAAACTGAAGCAAATCTTCTTCACGAATACTCCATCCCTCTTTTCGATTCTCTGATGGGACTGCTGGTATTTCTAACTTCCGAAGCCAATCTGTAACTGTTTTATAACTCACTTTTATGTAATGCTCCTCTAAAATCTCTATTGCCTCTTGTACATTAATCCACCTTGTCATATTCCACCTCACCTCATGTCTCTACTAATTTTATGAATGTCATATAACAGATATAACTACACAAAAGTAATATTAAAAACAAAAAAGATTTAGCTCTTCTCCAAGCTAAATCCCGTTTACATAATCTCACTATTGTTATCTCGTTAATTTTGATTCGTTTTTTCTTAAATCCATAAATTTTTTATAAATGATACCCGCTTCGGTTTCTGTGTGAATATCAAAACTCCAGTACATTTCAGATCTTAACTCGTCTTCATTTATTTCTATTTCATGTACTAATTTTTCAACTACCTCTAAGACATCTTCATTCCACAATTCTTCTTTTAATGTTTGATTTAACACCAATTGAGCTACATCCATTGCCTGAAATATAACACCCAATCCATATCCCATCCTACTTACTCCCATTACAATATACCCCATCGCTTCTGTATCTTTCAAAAACCTCACTCCTTCCACTATTTCATTTTCATAAAAGTCATTTATAAAAAGTCTGTTTTCTTTCCCTACTGCATATACTTTTAAAAATATAACATTTGTGTAAAAACTAACTAAGGGAGGTATTTATTTGTTACAACATCTCGGGCAAACCATTCGAACATTGCGAAAGCACAAAGGAATTACACTAAATGAGCTTGCAGCAACATTACATGTTTCACCGGGCTACCTCAGTAATTTAGAAACGATGAAAACTGATACTGTTTCACTTGCATTTTTAGAAAAAATACAAGAAGAACTGAATCTGTTCCCTACTCTCACCCAGGAAACAGATTCCCAAAACCATGAACTTGATTTTCGTTTACGACGATTATGCCAAGTATTACAAAAAACTCATGACGAAAATCCAGTCTTAACAGATTACTTTTTGTCTCATATCGAGAAAGGTTTAGAACTTTATCAGTAATCTCAATAATTTTTCTACTCTCATTATGAACAACTTGTCTTCTTATTATTCATTATTATGAATTAGTTTTATAAATATGAATAAATTTGCAAAAAAAGGAGAACCTTTATAAAAAGAGGTTCTCTTTTTTCTAATTAAGGAGCTGAATATACATGAAAAAAGAACTGATACAAGTAGTTGAAAGCTATATAGATTGGATACACATCCAATTTGAAGATGGTGGCACTTTTATTGGGGATGATTACATTGACTCTATTGAAGACATGTTTCAAGAAGCTGGTATTTCATACAATCAAGATGACCTAAAACAAACTATGCAAGAAATTGTTCATTCCCTGAGTAAGAAGTACGGAAGTAATAATGTTTTTTACGGAGCTCCAGAACATACAATTCTGATTAGTAATCGATACGTGACAATCTATAATCAATTAATTGTACTAATCAATCATTAAATATAATGATTTCTTTAATTTCATAACTTGATATAAGTTGATTGTTAGAATACAATTTTTTTCTTTTTAGGAGGTACCAAGCAAATGAAACTTATCACATTAAATAACGGAATAAAAACAAAACAATATCCAGACGTTAAATCCCTTATCGATTTCTTTGAAGCAGCCAAAAACTATGGATTTCTATTCTACACTGCAGATTTAAAAAAGTTACCTCTAGATGAATATTTTCATATTTATCATCATTCAAGTAAAGGTAGTGGTGGATATCAGCAAGCTTTTCCGATCCCCAGCACGTTATACCATTCTTTAAAAATCGACCATTATTCACTTAAATGGTTAAATATCTTTTATCAATTATATTATCAAGATGCTCCTCCTCCACCTTGGAAATGGAAACATTGGGATACTTATATAGGTGAAAATTACGTATGGATTTATAAAACAGAATAACCTTTTCTACTACGTTATCCTTTTCAACAAAATAAAAAACTCCTGATTAACTAGGAGTTTTTTTGTCTTGCTGCTTTATAAAGTACATCTTTAAAGCTGTTAGAAACGCTTCTTCAATTTTTGTCGTACCATATATTTCATTGCCTAGTTTAAGTGGAGATATCTTTGTAGCCATGGAACATCACCCCATCAACTAATATATGAATACCGGTTGATGGGACTATCCTTATTTATAAACAAAACACTGCAACAAAATACGATAAGTTATTTCCCTTGTTCGTGATGTTAATATTTAAAATAATTCCTTAATAGTAATTGGATAAATCTTATTTAAAGATAATCAAATTTACTAAAAAAAAATAACTACTATAATTTGAACCTTCCCATCAATCACTCTTCAACACTGGAATTAAGCGATTCTTATTCCTAAGATAAATATACACACTACAATTTAATGTTCGATGAGTTGAGCTTCCTCCTACTATTAATAATAGAGGTTCAGGGCAATTATAATCTTCGTTCATTGAGATTGCTTTCATCTCAATAAGGTCCTGTATACTGGGTGCAGACGCCCCATCAGGATGGTAATGCCATTCCCCTAAATAATAACTACATTGTGTGTCCCATAATTTATCCAGCAATTCCTGAAGCCCTTTTGTGCCTCTATAAAACCATGTTCTGCCCGCCTTTGAGTCTGCCGGTGCTCCAGTAATCATTGTTACATTAGCATGTTCAAAGTTGGAATTATACTGTCCAATAAGTATTCCACCCGTTTCATTAGGGTAAGCCGCTTCACACAGTTGGTATATTTGATCTACTAATTCAGTTTTTAAATACACACCAACTGCTTCCTCAGTATTAAAATACAGAATTTCACTCACTATACTCCTCCTTACTTACTAGTGAAATGCCTTCAAAACATCCATCATTCCACTTTTGTTCAAACACAATTAATGTCGGTTTTTCACAGGGAGTTGCTATTGTTGATTCTATATATTTAAACGCCGTAGAAGTCAATAACCATACATCTTCTGCCCGAGCTGGAAATATAGGGTGCCAACACCCTATTCCTTCTCTTGGAAACTCAATATCTGCAGTTTCTACCTTCTCTTTCAATAACCACGGTTGAATAAGGGACATAAACGCATGATGGGGAAATTTTTTATTATTAGCAAAAAAAACAAATAAGCGCTTCGCTCCATATCCTAAAGAAATTGAAATAAATATCCTTTCTTTTTCTCCTTCGATATGCGCTAAGTGGTGTAGCACCTCATCTTCTCCTGTACAATCAATAATTGCATTAAATTCCTCTAAATCAAGAACCTTTGAATCATATTGGGGAAATTTCGTTTTGATTCCTTTAACAATCACATGAGGAGAAGTTTGATTTAATTTTTTGGCTAATGCTTCAGCCTTTGGTATATATATATCCCCTATATTTAATGTATGTCGGACCAAGTTACCTGCCTGAAGACGGTCATCATCTACGATAGTTAATTTTTTTTGTCCAGTTCTTACTAAAAGTTCAGCAATTGTTGATCCAACTGCACCTGCTCCAATTTGAAGTATTGCAGATGATGTAACGGTGGAATGAAGCTTACCACGATTATACAATTCATTTTCATTCCAGTTTTCAGACATCAACCAATAAATTGGTTTGTTAGCCCCAAGCACGTATTGTCTATCTCGATACCAATGACATGTTTCGAGATTACGAAAACCTTTTATTTTTTTTATTCCATGAGATAGTGCGGGCAATTGAATTGGTTGCCAAAAAATTTGAACCGACTCCTCACCGAATTTTTCTGGTATTGGAAATCCTAGCAAAACAATATGAGGTTTTCCATTTCGAAACTTAGGAGTCATCACTCTCATAATCTTAATTAAATCAATTCCCTGCTCCTTACATACAAATTCAAGTTCTCCCCAAGAAGTTGGAGCTTGCCACGGATCCAGAACTGGCACCTCATTTAACATTATCCACATTCCACTCAAATAAGTTGAAGATTGGTTAATAGCTTCTCCCCATAAAGGTTCATAAACTACTTTACTGTCCATCGAAGTAAATTTTGTTGTAACATATAATTCTAATTCTTTAGCAAGAACTTTTTTAAATTCTATAAGCCCATATTTCTTATTGCTTTTTCTCCAATTTATGTATGATTCTCTACTTTCAGAAAAAGCAATAGTTTTATGAGCTGCTTTAGGAAAGTGGGGTAATTCAAAAGGTTCCCCAGATTTAATTAGTTCTTCATTATTCGCAGCTTGTAACCAAAGAAGTGCTCTTTTAAAATGCCAAATCAATCTATTAGCTGAATCAAAAGGTTCTGAATCAAGTCCAAGTGTTCGAAAAACTTTAGAGCTATTATTTAAGCATAGATCCCCATCTCGCCAAGGAAACACTTCTTCTACGTCACCATTATAATTTTGATGGGGAAATGTTCCTAACAGTCCCCCTATTTTTGCAGGAAAAAATTTTATTCCCCCCCAAGGATATGAATCATCAATTTTCACATACCAATTTGTGGAAAACGGTATAGAACCCTTAGATTTTAACATTGGTGATAAACGGCAAAGAAGAACCCAATTTTTATTAGTTGGGTCCCATTGCACATCTTCCAATATCTCTACGCCTTCTAAGTCTTCTATAGATCTCCTAGCATTTAAAAGTGCTGGTTTTAATCTTTTTGGACAAAGATTAAGCAAATCTATTCCCCCCAATGGTTGTCACTTCAGAACGAGGTGTAAAACCACTATTTTTTTCAATAGAATTACTCTCCACTTTTGGTTTTGGAAACTTATTTCCAAACAACTCTCTCCATAAGTTTGCACTTTCAGTAACTCCTTCAGCATCAAAAGCTTCACGGGCAATTTTAGCCGCTTCGACTACTCTCTCATAAAAAGCTTCATATTCTTCATCTGTTAATCTGCCAAAAACATCATGCTCAGTTACTCCATGATCAGGTAAATTTGGCTTTATTTCATAATCAGACACAATCTTTTCTAGAGTTAGAGTAACTCCTTCAGCCACCGAACTTATATTATCTGGACAACATTCTCCTATGAAATGTTCCATCGGATAACTTTTTGGATGTGCCCCATCTGGATCATCTACACGACGCCACCACTTCAGTGCCTTTACAACATTGACATAATGTTTATTACACTTTTTATTTTTATTCCATGTCCATTTTATTTGTGCCAATGGATCTGTTGGTTTCCATTCTTCAGCTTCCCTATCTGGAATCAATAACGGCTCTGTTTTCCATTCAGGTTCTTCAGAGGCAGCTTCCAAAAAAACGAAAGGATTACTTTGATTTTGGCTAGAAAAAGACCAAGATTTTGTCAAAGTCCACGTATTTAAGTCTTCAATTGAAAAATCAGTCTTTACACTCTCTGCCTCTAAAATCCCAATTTGACTTTCAGAAGGAGCTGCTGTAATAACCAAATCAAGGTCAACATAACTCAATTCTATTCCTAATGACCGACCTTGAATTCGATATTTATCTTTATAATGTTTTTCAAGAAATGGAACAAAAAGATTCAACGCTTCTTCTGGAGTATACTCATCCTTATCTAATCTAGTCACAACAACAACATCAACATCAGAACGTTTACCGTTTTTTGGTCGAACTGCCGTTGCACGACGGTAACTACCCTGTAAGAATGTACTTACAATGATTGGTGAAAGGTCTTCATCCTCATTTAATCGATCACGTAGTGTTGTATGACCTGTAATTAAATCATCTACTTGCTTTTCTGTTAAACGAATATCTGAAAGAAAGTCATTAAAATAAGTTGGTATCTTCGCCATTTTTTCCTCCTAATATTTATGATTTTTTAATAGGCGGGAGCGATATAGAAGATATATATCCGCCCGGTGTTCGATTCTCAAAATCATATTCATACAAAGTACATGTACCAAAAGACTTTCCATGCTGTATAAATACAACACTATATCTACAAATAAGTCTCATTTTTAATACCTTAATAATATCAAATTAGTCAAATATGGTCAAACTTTCTTAAATTTTATTTTTGACAGATAATTCTAAAATCCTCATTCGATCGTTTTCATTTATATACACTTTTTTACTTCTTAGTAGTGAATAAAGTTTTCATAACAATTGATCACATATTTCTTTTTAACGCACACTCCTAGATATAAAAATAAAACCTCCTTAGTTAAACAGGAGATTTTTTGTCTTTTCGCCTTATAAAATAACTTTCTAAAGCTCGTAAGAATGCTTCTTCAATTTTTAATGTTCCGTATGTTTCATTTCCAAGTTTGAGTGGGGATGCTTTTCTTGGCATTTAACATCACCTCATCCCCACTATATGTAGGAACACTTTACGGACTATCCTATTTATCACAAAAAATAATATTCTTTAAAGGACTCTGCGCCAAAGAACCGAAAACAAATAAAGCAGGACACCAGCCAAGCTGAATACATTTTAAAACCCAAGGGAGTGGGGAAACCCTTGGGAATGTACGAGATGTTTATAAAGATTTTCTCCATATTACGCCTAGCAATTTGTATTCTACAAAATGATAAGGCTTTTCTAGTGAAAAAAATTCTGTTTTACTAAAAATAAACTTCTCAAATACAGCACGCTTCATAAGAAGCCCCCCTTTCCCGGCAAAAGAGATGTCTCAGGAACATCTACTCAGTTGCCAACCCGAGCATCTTTAATCCTAGCAGACAAATGAATATAAACCTATATGGTTTTAGCCACAAATTACAATTTAATATACGTTTTTTCACGTTTCTTATTTCAAAAGGATTAAGAAACGTGATTTTTGCTATCTATTTTAAAAACAGCACTATATTACCAATTTGATTATTTTTAAATTCATCAAAATTAATATTTGCAAACACTACACATTGCGTTTGAGATGTGGTTGCGTACTGTTTTTTCACTTATAAAAAGTTCACCTGCAATTTCCTTCGTTGTTTTATCTTGAACCAGTAATTCAAATACTTCTCTCTCTCTCTTTGTGAGTAACGGTTTAGATTGATACGCTTTTTCCTTCAACTGGTATAACCCTCCTTGCTTAAGCCAGAGCTGTGTATGTGTAAGTTGGGTGTTTATTTAGTCAAGATATTGTATGAACGAAATGTGCAGGTGGTGAATGAAAATGGGCTTTATTTCTGATGTTATTTTAGACTTTTATACAGTGCGTGCACTCATTTTATCCGCTTACTTTTTAATGCGCCATATTTGTTCTAGCAATATACTTACAACTGTACCTACAAACAAACCATTCCCGAATATATATTGCATAACAGACGGCAATGATCGGAGTGCTCCAGACGGTAAAAACATAACACCGCTTCCAAATAATATAGCAACTCCTAAAATCGTTACATTCCTTTCGCTAAGCTCCACTTGCTTTATATTATTTAGCCCAATTCCAATTAGCTGTACGAATGAAGCCATTAAAACTGCAGATGCAACAGCAGATGGTAACGATGCTAAGTAACGAATAATACTTGGGAATAGCGACATAACGACTAATAACATACATGCCATTAAGAACGATCGTATATATTTTTGTTTTGTTAAACGAATAAACCCTGCCGTTGCTGGTAAAGGAACGACACCTACAGTTGAAAATACGGAAGAAATGATGTGTGAAATTCCCCCAACCCACGTACCATCTTTCAACTGTTTTTGTTCAATAGTCGCTTTATGAATCGTAGCTTGATTAATCGCTATAATAGCTGCCACAGTATTTGAAACTAAAATACATACCATAACGAAACTTGATACAGCCATACCTGTATTCCATTTCGGAAGTCCCCAAGCAAATATATGTGGAAGTTGCACAAAATGAGTTACTTGAGACGGAATCGTCACTTTCCCTGCAATTAGAAAAATAATCCACCCACTAATTAATCCTATTAAAACTGCATAACTTTTGACAAAACCTTTTCCAAAATTAGATAGTATAATAACGAACAGAAATATACTAAACGCGATTATTGCTGTAAATCCATCGATTTGTGAAACAGTAGCTGTAATTCCTAGCATTCCTTTTAAAAACACACCGCTTAATTGTAAACATAATAAAAGTAAAAACGTCCCTGTCACAAGCGGCGTAAATAAAAATAAAATACGCCCTATAAAACCACTTATCCCTAATCCGATTAAAATAACACCGGAAATCATCATTCCTAATTCTAAAATTTGCAACGTACTATGTAATTGGTCTTGCCCTACAGTTGCATAAGCAAGTACAGTAAATACACCAACCCAAGATCCAGCTGGACCATCCGCAATTGGTAGTCTATGCCCAAGCCATCCTTGTAAAAAAGAAGATATACCAACTACAAAAAATGTACGCTGCATTAAATAAAATATCTCTTCCGTCGTAAGATGAAATAATCCGCCAACGACAATTGGTAGTGCGATTGAATTCGCTAATAAAAATATAAACCATTGCAAAGTTCCCATAATATGATTTTGGTTATGTTGATTGTCCAAATTTTTCATCCTTTCTAACTTTCCTACACGAAATACAGCGTTAGAATAAAAAAAAAGAGTTCTATATTTATAATTAGAACCCTCCTTAAAATATTCAAACGATTCTTCTACACAAGATTATTCAATTCCATCTCATTTAAACTTCCAACAACAATATTTCCTTTATATACGACTAGACGTTTCTCTGTTTGACGGGCTACTGCTTCAGCGACGCATGTTGCATTCGTTAAAACAAAACTTGCTTCATCCCCTACATTCGGCCATACTCGCTTTCCTTCATTGTTTAACGTTTCTTTTCCTCCCGTAATAAAACGAAGTGCCTTTCCTAACGACCTTTCGTCACTCCACCCAAAACGCTCGGCTAATCGATTTACCTTTTGAAGCATATCACCTGTTCCGAATGGCGACCAATGATCTGTAATACTATCATTTCCTAATGAAACTTTAACACCCTTTTTATCTAATAACGGAATAGGGATTACTTGTTTACCAATTGGCACGGTTGAAGTAATATCAATTTTTAAAGCCGCTAGTCTTTCTGCCACTTCTTCAACTTCTCTATCAGTAACACCACCAAGTCCAAGCGCATGACTAATTGTTACACGACCTTGCCACCCCGCTTCTTCTGTTAAGCTTGCCAATCTTTTCATCGTAAACGTTCCAAGATTATTTGCATCATGCAGATGAATATCAACATCCGCATTAAACTCTACTGCGATATCCATAATCGTATGTAATGATTTTTCAATGTCATTATCTACTGTAGCTGGGTCCACTCCGCCGACTAGATGCGCACCCATACGCATCGCATCTTTCACAAGTTGCACAGAATTACTGCGCAATAATCCATGTTGCGGAAAAGCAACGATTCTACCAGACATCCGATCTTTATATGTTTCTAACGCCGCTAACGTCGCCTCCAAATTACCAAGTCCAATAATTGGATCAACATTACAATGCGTTCTAATATTCGTTGCACCATTTCGAAGCAGCAACTCTAGCATATTTTCCGCCCTATCTTGAGCAGTTGCTAATTGCTTTGGCAAAATCGTTTCTTCTTCTTTAAAACGAGTAAAAATATTTTCTGCTGGCATGCTAGCTTTCCAAGGACCACTATAATATGTTTTATCAATGTGAATATGCATCTCTTCGAAAGCTGGCAAAATTAATAAGCGATTGGCATCAAGAGTTACTATCCCTTCCTCTTGAACAACACCTGCTATAATTTTTTTAATTCGCCCATCTTCAATGAGTAAACTACATAATTCTGTTTCTGTTCGTGAAATTTCCCCTTCTTCATATGTATACCCTGATTCAAGCATTACATTAGTCAACCAATATACTGTCATCTCTATTTCCCCACCCTTTATTAAAAATCATCTTACATCTCTTATCTATAATTTTAATATCAACTGAAAATTAAGACAATTAATACGACCGTTTCCTAAAATAAATGTAATACAACCTCATAGTCTTCTCATAAATTTCCATATAGAATAGAAGTATGTAGTTTGATATAAAAAGGAGTTGATCGTAATATGTCAAAAAAATTATGTAAGTCCGAAACCGATAAAATGTTATTTGGTATTTGTGGTGGTTTAGGAGAATATTTTGATATTAGCTCTACTCTCATTCGTATCATTTGGGTCATTGCAGTTTTATGTTTTGGGACAGGATTTTTAGTCTATTTTATTTGTTTATTACTTATGCCACGTTCGTACTAACGGCATCTCCTCATATACTTAAGAAGAGCATATAAAAAATCACCTATAGAATTCTTTTCTATAGGTGATTTTTTCATGAAGAATATTTCATCGTTAAATGTAATACCGCCACTTCATCCTCTTGATTTTTATAAGTATGTTTCTTATTCGCTTCAAATTGAATAGAGTCAAACTCATTTAATTCGTATACATCATTCTCCACTTGAATAGATACTTTCCCTTTCATTACCGTTACAAGCTCAATAGCACCTTCATGATGAGCTTCCGGTTCATATATACTATTCGCCCTTAAACAAGCACGGTGCATTTCCATCCCTGTTTCTTTCGTGTAACGGAACATCGTTTCTAAATGCCATGCTTGTCCTACATCTACTGCAAATCCTTCTCCACAGCGCGCAACAGCTACAGGTTCTCCAACAACCATTAATCTCGATAAAGGAATTGATAACCCTTTCGTTATTTTCCAAATGACAGCTAACGTCGGATTCGTTTCTCCTCTTTCGATCTTTCCCAACGTTAATTTACTCACACCTGTTTTTTGGGCTAACTCTTCTAAACTTAATTTTTTTTCATTTCGAATTTGTCTTAATAACTGACCTACTTGCTGAATGACTTCTTTCGTTTGCATATCTTCATTTTCTTTCATCTATAAAACCACCTTAAAGTATAAAATAGTTTACTTTTATCACACTTAAGTATATTATACTATACATAATGATTTACTTCCAAAAGGAGTGTTATATTTCATGCGCGCAATATTATTAGGGCTTTTATCATCAGCCTTTTTTTCTGCAACCTTTATTATTAATAGAGCGATGAATGTATCTGGAACAAGCTGGGCTTGGACAGCTTCCTTCCGCTTTTTATTCGCTCTCCCTATTTTATTCCTTATCGTTTTATTTCGCAAAAACTTAAGAGGTTTATGGGAAGAGTTAAAAAAACATCCATTTATGTGGATTGGATGGGGTTCTGTTGCAGGGATTGGTTTCTATTCTTTATTAAGTTTCGCAGCTGTTTTTTCTCCAGCTTGGCTCGTTGCTGGAACTTGGCAAGTTACGATATTAGCAGGTTTACTTTTATCACCACTATTTTTCGTGAAAATAGAGACACAGTCAGGTACGAAACTTGTACGCGGAAAAATTCCACTTCGTAGTTTATATGTAGCATTATTTATTTTACTTGGTGTAATTTGTATGCAAGCAACTGCAGCAGGTCATATTACAATGACGCAGTTCATTTCGGGTTTTTTACCTGTCGTATTAGCTGCATTCTTATATCCGTTCGGCAATCGAAAAATGATGGAACTTGTTGGCGGACGTCTTGATACATTCCAACGTGTATTAGGAATGGCAATTGGAAGTCTTCCTATTACAATTCTCCTTGGTATATACGGCTTTGCCACTACTGGTATTCCATCATCAACTCAAATGCTTCAAGGTTTTTTGTTAGCACTATGTTCTGGAGTCATTGCGACGATGACATTCTTTTTTGCTACTGATTTAGCAAAAGACAATCTTGCTTTACTTGGAGCTGTTGAAGCAACACAAGCTGGAACGATGGTCTTTACCGTGCTTGGTGAGATTATTTTCTTGAATGGTTCATTCCCTGGTGGTCTTTCCCTACTCGGAATGATTATTATTATGTTAGGAATGGTTGCGAATAGTATTTTAAACCGTTCTGCTCCAGTCATTAAACAGAAAAAATCGGCATAAAAAAGAGTATGGTTCTATAACAATGAACCATACCCTTTTTATTGTCCCCCTATTTCGCCTTATCAGAATAGTATTTTATTGGCTGTTTATACTAAAACCTATGTTATAATACGTTTCATGCGCATTAATAGGAGGTAAATTATGTTAAAAAAAGCAATCGCTGAATTTATTGGTACATTTGTACTTGTATTATTCGGAACTGGAGTAGCTGTCACTGGCGGCGGAATTGAAGGAATTGGAACATTAGGAATCGCTATGGCTTTCGGTCTATCTATTGTCGCAATGGCTTATAGTATCGGAACAATTTCTGGATGTCACATTAACCCAGCAGTATCTGTAGCTATGTTCATCAACAAAAGAATGAACGCTACGGAACTTTGTTATTATGTATTAGCTCAAATTTTAGGTGGTTTATTAGGAACTGCAACGTTAGTAACAATTTTACGCTCTGCTAAAACACCTTTAGATAATTTAGGACAAAATGGTTTTGGTACTCTTGGTTTATCTGGAGCATTTTTAGTTGAGTTCGTTTTAACTTTCGTATTTATTTTAGTAATCGTGGCTGTAACAGGTAAAAAAGGAAGTTCTTCTTTAGCAGGACTAGTAATTGGTTTCACATTAGTTTTAATCCACTTATTAGGAATTCCGTTAACTGGAACATCTGTTAACCCAGCTCGTAGTATCGCACCAGCTTTATTTGTTGGTGGAGAAGCACTTTCTCAACTATGGGTATTCATCGTAGCACCAATTCTTGGTGGTATCGTAGCAGCTGTTGTAGGGAAATTTATTTTAAATACTGAAAAATAGAATTTTCAATATTTCTGAATAAAAAAAGGCGAGCCCTCATTATGAGGAAGCTCGCTTTTTTATTCTTTCATTTTAGACTTTAAATTTGTAACTAATTGGTCTACTGTTACATTTGCAAGTACGTTTTCCATCGCTTCTTGCGCTTGCATCAAAATAATTTCTAATACTGATTGAATATTAGCTCCTACTGGACATTCAATGTTGGGATTTTCATGGAAGGAAAATAGTTGTCCTTCTTCTACTACTTCCACTGCTTTATATACATCAAGTAATGTAATTTCTTCTAAATCACGAGCAAGTGTCGTACCACCTTTACCAGCTTGTACATCAACAAGTCCTGCTCTCTTCAACATTCCTGTAATGCGACGAA
>Ga0209130_1000778_pt1 | contig 27550 bp, 21 predicted proteins | sample AraplaMF_Cvi_mLB_FD_184264 | JGI IMG/M metagenome (GOLD analysis project Ga0209130, IMG submission 184264) | Arabidopsis root microbial communities from the University of North Carolina, USA - plate scrape MF_Cvi_mLB (SPAdes) (version 2) | ecosystem: Host-associated > Plants > Roots > Endosphere...
GCACTTACCGTGTTTGAGAACACTACCCCACCTTTTACTTCTTCCCGGATTGTTGACAAGTCATGCCTGATGACCATAGCAAGTCGGTCCCACCCCTTCCCATCCCGAACAGGACCGTGAAACGACTTTGCGCCGATGATAGTGCTGCAACCAGTGTGAAAGTAGGTTATCGTCAGGCTCTTATTAGAAAAGCCCGCTAGGCATGTGCCAGCGGGCTTTTTGCTTTTCCAAAACCGGAAAACCAGGGGCGAATCCGGTCGCTGTTGCGCAAAAGCATCAATGTTTTCACATATATTATGTTGTCAAATATAAAGTTTATATAATTTATATTTTCCACCTAGCAAGAACATAATATGGCGTCGAAGTTCCGGTACGTAGCACTCCTGGCTTGTCTGCACTTCCCCGTGCAATTTGCACATGCGCAGGCTTTTTCCCGCACCCCTAACGAAGAGTACGCAAAAGGCAATTACGCGCGCGCCTTCCGTGGCTTCTTTGAACAGGCCGCTCGCAGCAACGACCCCAATGTGCAGTTCAACCTGGGCATGATGTATGAGCGTGGCCAGGGCACCGACCAGAACGACGTCGAGGCCGTGAAGTGGTACTCGCGTGCAGTCGATCAAGGGCACGTTCCCGCGATGCGCCAAATGGCCGGCCTGATGGCCGCAGGTCGCGGCACCAAGCAGGACGGCGCAGGCGCACTGGCTTTGCTGCGCAAGGCGATCGAGCAAAACGATGTTGGCGCGATCGAGCAGGTCGCCGGCATGTATCTTGAAGGCCGGGGCGTACCGGCTGACCAGGCGCAGGCAAAGCAGTGGTACCAGAAGGCTGTCGCAGCAGGCAGCAAGAACGCGCAAGAGGCGCTGAACCTGATCGCGGCAATGGAGCGCCAGGCCGCCGGTCCGCTCGCGCCAATCCGCAAGCGTGCTGTAGCCGGTGACGCGAACGCCCAATATGATCTGGCAGTGGCATACCACACCGGTAATACGGTACCGAAGGACCCGGCCCAAGCGCTGGAGTGGTACCTGAAGGCAGCCGAGCAAGGCCACGCCATGGCGCAGTTCTACGCCGGCCTGCTGTATTCGAACGGCGATGGCGTCGCGCAGGACCTGGCGCAGGCCCGCGCCTGGTTCACCAAAGCCGCTGCGCAGGACAACAAGGACGCCGCCACCAACCTGGCCGTGATGCTCGACCTGGGCAAAGGTGGCCCGGTTGATTTGCCACAGGCTGCGGTCGTGTACCAGCAGGCGGCAAAACTGGGCAGCGCACAGGCGCAGGTAAGGCTGGCAGGCATGTACTGGATGGGCCAGGGCGTCAAGAAAGACTACAACCAGGCCGCAGTCTACTACCGCCAGGCAGCGGAGCAGGGCGAAGTCACTGCGATCCGCAAGCTGGTCTACTTGCTCGAGAACGGTGTGGGTACTGCGCGCAATGTCGACGAGTCGAAAAAGTGGGCCGCCAAGCTGGAACAGCTGGGTGGCAGCAACTAAGCGATGAACAAGCCCGCCAGGTGATTGCCGGCGGGCTTTTTGATTGAGATCCTGGCTTGAGCTTTCCCTTGGCGCATCGTTCGCTCGTTTGCATTCCTTTCGTATTGCTCGCATGGCTTTTCTGGCCCAGTTGCGGCGCAGAAGTCTGTCGTCGATGGTGGCCGTGCCTGGCGTGTTGGTGAAGGCCGAAGACAGCGCTATGCGCAGTCAACTCCGGCATTAGGGGAAAGCCTGTGACAGTGTGGATCGATCCTGGCAACCCTGAGCGCGCCGTCCTGTTTCGGTCCGTTCCGAGCAGCCCCCTGTTCATTTTCCTTTTGGGCTTCTTAATGGCAGCTATTGCGGCCCGCGCGATCGATACGCGCATCACGACAGGCCGTTGGCCACAAAGACTCAAGGGCTGACATTCATGCGCTGCGTATGCGTCCAATTGTGATCGTACGCGCTGACGGCTGATGCAAAGGTGCGGTATGTCTGGCCTTCGCCTGGCCACGGGTTCATGATGTAGATGTAGTTCGTGCCGTTGTAGGTCTCGTAGCCACGCCCCACCATGATGTGTCCGCCGCCATTGGTCCAGCCGTAGCGGATCACGAAGGGGCGGTTGCCGTTGATCTCATTCACCACCGAATTCCACGACAGGTAGTTGTTGATCGCCGTATTCGGAACGCCCCAGTTGTACAGGATGTTTTGCACGCTGCCGGATGAGCCGTACATATTGTTCGGCCGGTTGGCGTAGCTATTCCAGTTGAAGGTGCTGTTGCCGCAGGCGTAGTTGATGCCGTAGGCCCAGTTCACGATCTGGCACTGGCTGGGCGTGCGGTTGTAAAAGTTCAGGACCGCCTTGCTGGAGCCCGCCCAGCACCACTGGCTGTGTTCCTGCGTCACCAGCGGGACGTTCAAGGTGCGCCATTGCGCGAAGGCGGAGGGCAGGGCGAGCGCCAGCGCTGCGCCGGCCACGATTTTTATGATGTTCATATTCGGCTCCTCCTTAGCGGAACGCTTCGATATTGGCTTTGACGGCTGCGCGCAAGGGTTCCAGCAAATCCGCTCCTTCAAGCAGCTGGTTGCCGTTCTTCTGAAGCAGCAGCGATTCGCGTGCCGAGTGCAGCGGGGCGAACTTGGCGTGATCCACTTCCAGCAGGTCGGCGCGTGCCTGGTAGATGCGGATGAAGCGCAGGTTGGAGCGCGCGCTGTTGCCGTGGACAGCCATGGCGGCGTCCACGTCTTTCGCCAGCACTGAAGCGCCATAGGCGACGGTTTCATAGCGGCCATTTACCTGCTGTACGGTTGCCAGGCCAATTGGCTTTCCGTGCAGGGAAATGACGAAGCGCCACTCGCCGGTTGGCTTGGCCAGTGACGCCAGGTCGCCGCGTGCCAGCAGCTCTTTCGGATCCACGGTATAGACTTCAAACCCGTGGCCGACCGTGGCTTGCTTCAAGTCGCCGACGTCGGTGATATCGAGTGGGAAGTCGACTGGCGCGCTGCCGGGCCGGATCGCCTGCTGGTGCTCGGCGAATTGTACGAGTCCGCGTTTGGCGGCCTGCAGTGCCGCGCCGTTGTCTGCTTTTGCCAGGAACGGGGCGGCCATTATCGCTGCGCAGGCAATGCGCAGCCAGAGTCGATGCGTATGCATGTGACTACTCCTCTGAAGGTTGATCAGATGTTTTTTGAGGTGCGAGGTGATTGCCCCCTCTGTGCTGGACCTGAGAGTTTCACAGGCGTTGGCGGCCTGCTTGCTCCTTCGGTGCGCCGGCCCTACTTTGCCGGCGGCTCTTCAGAGTTTTGAAAACACGCGACCGGTCCTTTGGCCTGAGAGATTCCGGGGGCGGCTTGCTCCTTCGGCGTTGTCCATGGGTGGGACAAACTCTCCCGATCGCGCGACCGGTGTGCACCGGCTGCGAAAACAGGATAGCCCAGGCATTTATGCGATTTCAATCGTTTTCCGATACACGTTGCGTTTTCGCCATGAGGGCCTTTCCTGTTATTCTATTGACACTTGCCCGGGAAATTGGTAACGTTTCCAAAAATAAGCGGCACACTACAGGAGACGGGATGTTGAAGCAGTTATTTGCTTGTGCAATGGCGCTTGGCGCCGCATCCGCGCAGGCTGCCGGGCCAAGCGCAGAAGTGATCCACTGGTGGACTTCGGGCGGCGAATCCGCTGCCGTCAAACAGCTCGCAAATGCCTATCGTGCCGCCGGCGGTACGTGGATCGATACGGCGATTGCCGGCGGCGAGCAGGCCCGCGCGGTAACCCTCAATCGCATGGTCGGCGGCAAGGCGCCGGCAGCAGCGCAATTCAATATCTCCAAGCAGTTCCTCGATATCGTGGACCAGGACATGCTGGTCCAACTCGATGACGTCGCACGCCAGGAACATTGGGAATCCACACTGCCTGAACCGATCGTGAACACCATCCGTATCGGCGGCCATTACTACGCGCTGCCGATGAACATCCACATGCAGACGTGGATCTGGTATTCCAAGCCTGCCTTCAAAAAGGCGGGCATTGCAAAAGAACCTGCAACGGTCGATGAGCTGTTTGCGGCGCTGGACAAGCTGAAGGCGGCAGGGCTGGTGCCGCTCGCGCATGGAGGGCAGGCCTGGCAGGAGCACATCCTCTTTGCGTCGCTGCTGGCGAATATGGGGGGGCGCCAGCTCTACCTGCAGGTGATGCGCGACCGCGACCAGCGTGCCATCAACTCCGAACAGGTGCGCAAGGTGCTGCTGGCATACAAGCGCCTGCAATCCTACGTCGACCCCGCATCGCCGGGCCGAAACTGGAATGATGCGACCGCGATGCTGGTCAGCGGCAAGGCTGGCGTGCAAGTCATGGGCGACTGGGCCAAGGGGGAATTCAGCAATGCGAAAATGGCGCCTGGCGTGGATTACGGCTGCATTCCGGGCCTGGGCGCAAACGCGCCATACCTGATCCAGGGCGATGCTTTCGTTTTCCCGCGCTCTGAGCGCGTGGAAGTGCAGCAGGCGCAAAAACTGATGACGAAAGTGCTGCTGGCGCCTGCAACCCAGGTGAGCTTCAACAAGCTGAAAGGTTCGGTGCCGCCGCGTGGCGATGCCGATACCAGCCAGCTCGATGACTGCGCCCGTGTTGGCGCGGCCATCATGCGCGATCGCAATCGCCAGGTCGGTGCGCCGGAAATTTACCTGACACCCGACCAGAATGGTGCCGTGCAAGATGCGTTGACCGCTTACTGGAATACGTCGATGCCGGTTGAAAAAGCGCAGAAGGCGCTGGCTGCGGCACTGAGGAATTAAGCGGTGCGTCGAGCCATGTCCTATGCGGCGCTGTTGCCGATGCTGTTGACGGTATGCGTGGGCTACCTGGGTTCGTTCGCCTGGACGTTTTATGTGTCGCTCACCAGCTCACGCAGCATCGCGACCAGCAAGCTGGTTGGCATGGCACAGTATGAGCGCTTGTTCGACAACGAGCGCTGGCTGCTGTCACTGCATAACCTGGCCCTGTTTGGCGTGTTGTTCGTCCTGGCCTGCATGGTCATCGGCTTCCTGCTGGCTGCGGCGATCGACCGGCAGGTCGCGGGGGAGGGCGCGCTGCGCACGGTCTTCCTTTATCCCTATGCGATGTCGTTCGTTGCGACGGGCCTGGTCTGGCAATGGATCCTGACGCCAGGCGGAATTCCCGGCCTGGAAATCGACTGGCTGGTCAGCCAGGACATGGTGCTCTATACGGTAGTGCTGGCATCGGTCTGGCAGGCATCGGGCTTTGTGATGGCGCTGATGCTGGCTGGCCTGCGTGGCGTGGACCCGGAAATCTGGAAGGCTGCCCGCCTGGACGGCATTCCGGCCTGGCGCGTCTATGTGTCCATCGTGCTGCCGATGCTGGCGCCGACGCTGGCGACGGTATTCATCCTGCTCGCGACGATGGTGGTGAAGTTGTACGACGCCGTTGTCTCGATGACCCAAGGCGGGCCCGGCACAGCCAGTGAGGTACCCGCGAAGTTCATCATGGACCACCTGTTCCTGCGTGCGAATATCGGCCTGGCCTCGGCCGGCGCAGTGGTGCTGCTGCTGACAGTGCTGGCTTTGCTGGCGCCATGGGCCTACGCCCGCAGCCGGAAAGGTGCGGCATGAAGGCGGCACGCGTCGGGCTGTACGTCTTTCTGGCCAGCGCAGCGCTGTTCTTCCTGCTGCCTTTATACTTGATGCTGGCGACTTCGCTGAAGCCGATGGATGAAATCCGGCAGGGGAATATCTTTGCGCTGCCTTTGGCACCGACGCTGGATGCCTGGCGTGCTGCCTGGAGCGAGGCCTGCACCGGGGCAGCCTGCGAGGGCGTGCAGGGAGGTTTCTGGAACTCGGTGCGGATCGCGGTTCCAAGCACTGTGCTGCCGATTGCGCTCGGTGCACTGAATGGCTACGCCTTGTCGTTCTGGCGGCCGCGCGGCGCGCACCTGTTGTTCGGCATCCTGCTGCTGGGAGCCTTCGTGCCGGTGCAGGTGATGATTTATCCTCTGGTGCGCATGATGGCGGGCCTGGGCGTATTTGGCTCGCTGCCGGCGATCGTGCTCGTGCACCTGGTGTTCGGCATGCCGGTACTGACGCTGCTGTTCCGCAATTACTACGCGGCGCTGCCGCAGGAGCTGTTCCACGCAGCGCGTATCGATGGCGGTGGCTTCTGGCGTATTTTCTGGCATGTGATGCTGCCTTTGTCGGTACCGATGCTGGTGGTGGCGGCGATCATGCAGCTTACCGGAGTGTGGAACGATTACATTCTCGGCCTGGTGTTTGCCGGGCGCGATAACTTGCCGATGACGGTGCAGTTGAATAATGTGATCAATACGACGACCGGCACCCGTCTTTACAACGTGAACATGGCAGCCACAATCCTGACGGCACTGGTGCCTTTGGCGGTCTATTTCCTGTCGGGCCGCTGGTTCGTGCGCGGCATCGCAGCCGGCGCGGTGAAAGGTTGAATGGATGTCGAACGTAAGCCTGAAAAATCTGGACATTAACCTTGGCGGCAACACCATTATCCGCAGCCTGGACCTGGAGGTGGAGGATGGCGAATTCCTGGTGTTGCTCGGGCCTTCCGGCTGCGGCAAGTCGACGCTCCTGCATAGCATTGCGGGATTGACGGAGACCAGCGGCGGCGCCATTGAGATTGGCGGCAAGGACATGTCTCGCACCGATCCGAGCGAGCGCGGAATCGGCATGGTATTCCAGTCCTATGCCCTGTATCCGACCATGACGGTCGAACAGAACATGTCGTTCGGCCTGCGCATTGCGGGAGTGGCGAAGGCGGAAATCAAGCGACGCGTCGACCGCGTGGCCGCGATGCTTCACTTGGGCGAGCTGCTTGGACGCAAGCCGGCGGCGCTGTCGGGCGGGCAGCGGCAGCGAGTGGCAATTGGCCGTGCGCTGGTGCGTGAGGCTGGCGTCTACCTGTTCGACGAGCCGCTCTCCAACCTCGATGCAAAGCTGCGCACGGATTTGCGGCGCGAGCTGAAGCTGCTGCACCGGCAATTGGGCGCCACCATGATCTACGTGACGCACGACCAGGTGGAGGCGATGACGCTGGCCAGCCGCATCGTCGTGATGCGCGCGGGGCAGGTCCAGCAGGTCGGCACGCCGGCCGAAGTCTACGAGCGGCCGGCGAACCTGTTCGTCGCCGGCTTCCTCGGCGCGCCTGCCATGAACTTCATTGAAGGCGAAGTCGATGCGGCAGGCCTGTTTGCTGGCGGTTGCCTGCGGCTGGCGATGGGCGAGGCTGTTGCTCCGGGCAGTAGATGCAAGGCGGTACTGGGGGTACGTCCGGAACATATTTCACTGGTGCCGGGCGGTTCGTTGCAGGGCAGGGTAACGCTGGTGGAACCCATGGGCGCCCACCGCATCGTATGGCTCGATTGCAGCGGCTTCCAGCTCTCCTGCATCCTGCAGGGCAGCCGGGCAATTGCGCCGGATGACACGGTCGCATTCGAGATTGATGCACAACGCGCTTCGCTGTTCGACCCGGACAGCGGCAAGCGCTTTGATTTGGCGGGCGCTTCAAGTATGCTCGCGATGACGCTATAAGAAAAAAAGGATTCCAGTGGCCACTATTAAAGACGTAGCCCGCCTGGCGGGCGTAGGTTTGGGCACCGCCTCCCGCGTAGTCAGCGGCAAAGGTTCGGTGTCGCCAGCCACGCTTGAAAAAGTCAAGAAGGCGATCGATGAACTGGGATTTCGCCCGTCGCATGCGGCGCGTACGCTGCTGACCGGCACCAGCCAGATGATCGGCGTTTATATCCCGGTCCTGAGCGGCACCTTTTACACGCCGATCCTGCAGATCATCGATACCGAGTTGCGTGCTGCCGGCCTGCACATGGTGGTGGCCTTCGGCGTTGGCCTGGGCGATGAACGCAAGCAGGCCAAGGACGGCATCCAGTTCCTGATGGAGCGCGGCTGCGACGGCCTGATCGTGATGACCAGCGCCTTGCTGGATGAAGATATCGAAGCACTGGGCACGCAGCAAGGCCGGATCGTGGTGCTGAACCACGGCCTGGCCAGCATTCCCGACCAGTGTTTCACCGTGGACCACAAACTGGGCGGCCGCCTTGCGGCGCGCGCACTACTGGACCACAAGCACCGTGACATCGCGGTGGTGGCAGGCCCGTCGCGCCTCGCCGACAACGTGGCGCGTATCGAAGGTTTCATGGAGGAGCTGCAGGACGGTGGCATCGACACCAGCCGCATGTGGGTCGCCGAAAGCGACTTTTCGCCAGCCGGTGGCTGGGCTGCCGCCAAGGAGCTGGTGGAATCGGGGCATCGCTGCACAGCCCTGTTCTGCGCCAACGATGAAATGGCGGTGGGTGCGCTGTCGTACTTCCAGGAGGCGGGCATCCGCGTTCCGAACGACCTGTCCGTCATCGCCTACGATGACACGCCAAGCGCAGAGTTTTCGGCGCCGCGCCTGACGTCGGTCCATATGCCGTGGCGCGAAATGACCATGAATGGCCTGAGCGCCTTGCTGAACCGCTGCTATGGCCTGCGGCGCACGGTGACGCGCAGCTTCCCGGTGACGGTCACGCTGCGCGCTTCCCTGGCCAAGGCTGCCAGCGCCAAGCGCAAGGCCGCTGCATGAACTGAACCAGCAAAAGGGGCGCTTGCGCCCTTTTTTTCGACGAAATATGGAAACCTTTCCAATTCCTGTACACTACTGAACATGACTACTCCAGACCAACTTGAGCCAGGCGCTCCTGCGCGCAGCGACTTCGCCCGCGACTTCCTGTGGGGCTGCGCCACCTCGTCCTACCAGATCGAGGGGGGCGGCAGGGAAGGCGGCCGTGCGGAATCGATCTGGGACCGCTTTGCCGCGACCCCCGGCAAGGTGCGCGATGGTTCGAACGGCCTGGTGGCGTGCGACCATTACCACCGCTGGCCGGAAGACCTGGACATCGCCCGTGACATGGGCCTGAACGCGTACCGCTTTTCCATTGCCTGGCCGCGCATCGTGTCCGAATTCGGCGCTGCACCGAACCAGAAGGGGCTGGACTTCTATTCGCGCCTGGTGGACGGGATGCTGGAGCGCGGCATCCAGCCCTGGGCCACCTTGTACCACTGGGATTTGCCACAATACCTGCAAGACCGCGGCGGTTGGGCGGAGCGCGACACGGTGCAGCGCTACCTCGAATTCGCCGATGCCGTCACGCGCTGCCTGGGCGATCGCGTGCAGCACTGGATTACGCACAACGAGCCTTGGTGCACCGCCATTCTCGGCAATTTCGAAGGCCTGCATGCGCCAGGGCTGACTGACTTTCGTACCGCGCTGCAGGTCTGCCATCACGTCCTGCTCTCGCATGGCAAGGCAGTCCCGCTGATCCGGGCGAATGTGCCAGGCGCGCGCGCCGGCATTTCCCTCAGCCTGCACCCATTGCGCGCCGCCAGCGACAGCGCTGCGGATCAGGCGGCATGCGAGCGCCATGATGGCCTGCGCTACCGCTGGTTCCTCGATCCCTTGCACGGGCGCGGCTATCCGGCGGCGACGATGGAGCAGGTGGGCGCAGCGGCGCCCGTGGTGCATGAAGGCGATATGGAAGCGATCGCGGTGGCGACCGATTTCATGGGCGTGAACTATTACTTTCCCGAGACGGTTGCGGACGCGCCCGGCCACGAGCCGCTCGATGCACGCGTCCTGCCGCCACCGGCAGCGGCGGAAACCACCGCTATGGGCTGGGAAGTGGCGCCGGAAGGCATGAACGAACTGCTTGGCCGCATTCATGCCGATTACGCGCCGCAGGAACTGTACATCACCGAGAACGGCTCCTGCTATGACGATGAAGTGCAGATCGATGGCAGCGTGACCGATGCTGGCCGCCGCCGTTACCTGGCGCGCCACCTGGGCGCCATGAAGGACGCCATTGCGGCAGGTGTACCGGTGAAGGGCTATTTTGCCTGGAGCCTGCTTGATAACTTTGAGTGGGCGGAAGGCTACCTGCGACGCTTTGGCCTGGTCCATATCGACTACACAACACAAGAACGAAGGCTGAAGGAAAGCGGCAAGTGGTATCGCGCCTTCCTGCGTCAGCCATAAAAGGAGACGGGATGAAACAGCTTTCACTGCTGGCTGCGGCGATCGCCCTGGCCTTACCTGCTGCTGGCGCGCCGCTAGCCGACTGGCCGCACGTAAGCAGCGCGATCAAGAGCGATCCGGTGCTTGAACAGCGCGTCGCCGATATCGTCGGCAAGATGACGCTGGAGCAGAAGATCGGGCAAATGACCCAGCCCGAAATCAAGACCGCAACGCCGGAGGACGTGCGGCGCCACTACCTTGGCTCGGTGCTGAATGGCGGCGGTAGCTGGCCGAATGGGAACAAGCGCGCCAATGCTGCCGAGTGGCTGGCGCTGGCGCAGAAATACCACGACGCCTCGATGGCAAGCGATATGGCGGTGAAGGTGCCCGTGGTGTGGGGCATCGATGCAATCCACGGCAACAGCAATGTGTTTGGCGCCACCCTTTATCCGCACAATATCGGTCTCGGCGCGGCCCACAATCCCAAGCTCGCCTACGAGATCGGCGTGGCGACCGGCAAGGCCGTGCGCGCGACAGGGATCGCATGGGTTTTCGGTCCGACGCTCGCGGTGGTGCGCGATGACCGCTGGGGGCGGACTTATGAGAGCTTCTCTGAAGACGGCAAGCTGGTGGCGCAATACGCCGGCGAATATGTCAACGGCCTGCAGGGCCAGTTCAAGACGGATGCCAACGTGCTGGCCAGCGCCAAGCACTTTGTCGGCGATGGCGGCACCGACCAGGGCAAGGACCGCGGCAACAACAAGTCGTCCCTGGCGGACATGATCAACATCCATGGCGCGGGTTACGTGCCGGCGCTGGCGCAGGGCGCCCAGACGGTGATGGCCTCGTTCAATAGCTGGAACGGCGTCAAGATGCATGGCAGCCGCGAGATGCTGACCGATGTGCTGAAGACCAAGATAGGCTTCGACGGCTTCATCGTCAGCGACTGGAACGGCATTGCAGAAGTCCCGGGCTGCCGTAACGATAGCTGCCCGCAGGCGATCAATGCCGGCATCGACATGATCATGGTACCGGATGACTGGAAGGCGTTCATCGCCAACACCATCGCCCAGGTAAAAGCGGGCGAGATCCCGATGTCCCGCATCGACGATGCGGTGACCCGTATCCTGCGCGTCAAGCTGCGCGCTGGCTTGTTCGGCAAGAGTCCATCGCAGAATGCCTATGCCGGCAAGGATGCAGCCTTGCAGGACCGCGAGCTGGCACGCCGCGCAGTGCGCGAATCGCTGGTGCTGTTGAAAAACGAAGGGGCGGTGCTGCCGCTGGCGCGCGGCAAGAGAATCCTGGTGGCCGGCAAGAGCGCCGACAATATCCCGAACCAGACCGGCGGCTGGTCACTGACCTGGCAGGGCACCGACAATACCAATGCGGATTTCCCGAATGCGGACAGCATCCTCCAGGGCATCCGCGCTGCGGCGGGTGCGGGCAATGTGGAATTCAGCGTCGATGCGCAAGGCGTCGACCTGTCGCGCTTCGACGCGGTGATCGCGGTCGTCGGCGAACGCCCCTATGCGGAAGGCGATGGCGATATCGCTCCTTCGGGAACGCTGCGGCATAGCAGCCGCTATCCGGAAGACTTGGCGGTGCTGGAAGCGGTGGCCGGCAAAGGCAAGCCGGTGATTACGGTATTTGTTGCCGGTCGTCCGCTGTTCGTCAACGACCTGCTTAACCTGTCCGACACGTTCATTGCGGCCTGGCTGCCGGGAACCGAAGGCAAAGGCGTGTCCGATTTGCTGGTGGCCGGCCCGCGCAGCTATGACTTTCGTGGCAAGCTGTCCTTCTCCTGGCCCAAGTCGGCGTGCCAGACGCCGCTGAACGTTGGTGACGCAGGGTACACGCCGCTGTTTGCCCTGGACTACGGCTTGCGCAAGGGGCAGCGCTCGGCGCTCGGGAAACTGGATACCTCTTATGCACCTGGGGGCTGTGGCTCGAGCGATACGGTAACGGTGCACGGCCAGGCCGACCGCGCCAGCTTCCCGCTGGTGATCCGTAGTGGCAGTGAGCACCTGGTGCTGGGTGCCGATTTGAACGCGACTTTCCGCCTGCCGGGTATCACAGTCCAGACGGCACAAGTGAATACGCAGCAGGATGCCAAGCTCGTGACATGGTCGGCCGGTGCACCTCAGGGCGCAGCGCTTGTCGCACGCGGCGCCAAGCCGATCGTGCTGCCGGCGGCCGCCATGCGTGAGGGGGCATTGCAATTTGACGCGATCGTGACTGCTGCGCCGCAAGGAAAAGTCACGCTGGCGATGCAGGAAACAAGCCTGGATGCGACCCGGCTGTTCACGCGTCTCGCTGGCAAGGGCAAGCAGAGCATCAAGCTGCCGTTGGCCTGCTTCACGGCGCGCGGCCTGCAGTTGGGGCGCATGGATGCGCCGTTCGCCCTCAGTGCCAGCGCGCCGTTCGCTGTGGCCCTCGCCAATATCGAAATCGCAGGCGGCGCTGCCAATGCGCCCGATGCGGTACATTGCGATGAACTAAGACAGGAGAACTGAATGGCCGGCATTGCTCCCAACTCATCCACCGTCGCGCAGCAGGAAGCGGCAGGCGGTGCACGGAACGGTACTGATACCAGTGCGCTGGTCATCGTCACCATCCTGTTTTTCATGTGGGGCTTGATCACGTCCCTGAACGACGTGCTGATCCCGCACCTGAAGTCGATCTATACGCTGAGCTATGTGCAGGCAATGCTGGTGCAGTTCTGCTTCTTCGGCGCGTATTTCATCGTATCGCTGCCAGCCGGTGCCTTGATCCGCCGCATCGGCTACCAGAAGGGCGCGGTGGCCGGGCTGCTGATCGCTGCCGGCGGCTGCGCGCTGTTCTATCCAGCGTCGTTTGGCGGCTATGGCCTGTTCCTGCTTGCCTTCTTCGTTCTGGCCTCGGGCATCACCATCCTGCAGGTGGCGGCCAATCCCTATGTGACGGTGCTTGGCCCGGCGCGCACGGCGTCCAGCCGGCTGACCCTGACCCAGGCCTTCAACTCCCTTGGCACCACCATCGGTCCGGCAGTGGGCGGCTTGCTGATCCTGTCGGCCGTTGGCGCTGCTGCCGGCGCGGCAGCAAATGCGGCAACCGTGCGCGGGCCTTACCTGGGCCTGGCCGGCGCGCTGGCGCTGCTGGCCGTGCTGTTTTACGCCGCCAGGCTGCCGCAGATCACGGACAGCGAAGATGTGGCGCTGCCGGGCGAGGGCCACGGTTCCGCGTGGGCGCACCGCCACCTGGTGCTGGGCGCGATCGGCATCTTCCTGTATGTCGGGGCGGAGGTGAGCATTGGCAGCTTCCTGATCAACTTCCTCGGCGAAGCGCATATTGCCGGCCTGTCGCATGCCGATGCGGCGCATTACGTCAGCATCTACTGGGGCGGGGCCATGGTCGGGCGTTTTGCCGGCTTTGTGGTGATGCGCGTTGCCAGTCCGGGCAAAACGCTGGCCTTCAATTCGCTGCTGGCCATTGCCTTGGTGCTGGCGGCAGCATTCGGCAAAGGCAGCGTGGCGATGTGGGCGATCCTGGCTGTTGGCCTGTGCAATTCGATCATGTTCCCGACCATCTTCAGCATGGCCCTGAATGGCCTGGGCAAGTACACGGGGCAAGGCTCAGGCATCCTGTGCATGGCCATTGTCGGCGGTGCACTGGTGCCTTTTGCACAGGGCGCGCTGGCGGATTCGCTTGGTGTGCAGGCGTCCTTCGTGCTGCCGGCCGCCTGCTATGCCTTCATCTTTTACTTCGGCGCCAAATATTCGGCCATGTACGCGGCGCAGTAATTTTCCACGTACTGCTGGTGCGGCGGCAGCTGCGCCACAGTACGCGCCACATGGTCGCGGATGCTGCCGAGGAAGCAGGACAGCTCCGCGTCCCCCATCAAATCCGCCGACGGATGGTGCTGCAGCGGCGTGACGCCCTGGCCCAGCATCACCTGGACCCAGGAATTTTCCGCAAACAGTTCATTCGACAGTCGGAACACGCGGCCGGTTTCGCGGAACATGTCAATGCGGTGCTGCAGCGAATGCGGAACGTCCATTTCAGCGCAATGGCGCCAGAAAGGGGCGTCACGGCGCTTGGTGACCTTGTAGTGCAGGATGATGAAGTCGCGGATATGCTCGATCTCACTCCATGCCTGCCTGTTGTATTCGTCGATCTCTGACTGGAAGATGCCGGCGGAAGGGAACATCTGCATCAGGCGGATAATGCCGCGCTGGATCAGGTGGATGCTGGTCGATTCAATCGGCTCCAGGAAGCCGCTGGCCAGCCCGATCGCCACGCAATTCCTGCTCCATACCTTGCGGCGTTGTCCGGGCTTGAAGCGGATCATGCGCGGCTGCACCAGCTGCTCTCCGGTGATGTTCGACATCAGCCTGGCGCGTGCGGTGTCGTCATCGACGAATTTGCTGGAGAAGACCATGCCATTGCCGACGCGATGCTGCAGCGGAATGCGCCACTGCCATCCCCATTCGTGGCCGATGGCACGGGTATACGGCACGGCAGGACCGGTGGAGGTGGTTTGCACCGCGATGGCGCTGTCGTTGTGCAGCCAATGCGACCAGTCCTCGAAGCGCTCACCCAGGGTTTCACCGATCAGCAGCGCGCGGAAGCCGGTGCAATCAATGAACAGATCACCTTCGAGCATGCCCCCGGAATCGAGTTGCAGCGCCGTGATATGGCCGCTGGCAGCATCGGTGTGGACCCTGGCGATCTTGCCTTCGACCCGCTGTACGCCGTAGCCTTCCGAATACTTGCGCAAGTAACGCGCATAAGCGCTCGCGTCGAGATGATAGGCGTAGTTGATTCCATCGTTCGGCAGGTGGCCAAAGCGGTTCAATTGTGCGGCCTTCAGCTCCAGGCAGTAGTCGCCATAGTCGCCGGCCAGCTTGCGTTCGCGGCCTTTGTGCCAGAAATGATTGAAGCCGGCAGTCCAGTGATCGGTGCCGGTCATGCCGAAGGAGTGGATATAGTCGTCATTCACGTTGCGCCAGTTCTCGAAACTGATGCCCAGTTTGAAGGTGGCCCCGGTGGCGGCCATGAATTCCTGCTCATTGATCTCCAGCAGCCGATGGAAATTCAGCAGGCTGGGAATGGTAGCCTCACCCACGCCGACGGTGCCGATTTCGTCCGACTCAACCAGCTTGATGTCGAGGACTTTTCCAAGGCTGCGGGAAATCGCCGCGGCAACCATCCAACCGGCAGTGCCGCCGCCTGCAATGACAACGCGCCGCACTGGGCGGCGCAGGGAGTGTTCATCTCTCACTTCGGTCTCCGTTTATCGGTTGATTTTCTTGAGAAGCTGGGCGCGCAGCATGCGTGCCGCGTTGTCGTCGATGGGCCCGAGAATGCGCCGTGCGCTCGCGGGGATATGGGCTGCGGTTTGCCCGTCGGCTTCGAAAACGTAATGCCGGAAGATCTCCTGCCATGCGCGTCGCTGTTCGGGCGGCAAGTCGCGCAGCGACAGCAGCGACAGCATCAGCGCGTTGGCTGGCGTATCCATGTAAGACGGCGACTGGCGCCACCAGTAGTTGACCAGCACGTTGAAGCATTCCAGCGCTTCAACGTGGTGCCACCACATGCTGGGGATGAAGATGGCATCGCCGGGTTCCAGCTCGGCGCACTGGGCGTGGCGCATCGCTTCGCTGAAGCGGGGAAAGCGCTCGAGGTCGGGCTGGCGCAGGTCGACCAGGCTGATTGGCTGCCCGGCTGGCGTAAAGTCCAGCGGGCCGATATAGAGGTTTTCCAACTGGCTTGGCGGGAACAGCGTGAAGTGGCGGCGGCCGGCCGTAACACAAGCCAGGTTGTCCGGCAGGTCGTAGTGCGCGGGGATGCAGGTCCGGTTGCCGATCCAGATGCTCGCCAGCGCATCACGCGGTCCCAGGTCGAGCGGGTTTTCCTCGCGGTAGCCTGGCAGTGCTGTTTCTATCGTCGTCGAGCCGACGTAGATCATGGGCGGGTGGGGATTGTCGCGGTGCCTGGCGAGCTCCGTCAGGACGTGGTCGAGGCGCGCATGTACAGCATCGAAGTTGAAGCCGCTCAGGTCTTCGTTGTAGAAGATGCGTCCCCCGGTGTCGGCGTTGCCGAGCATTGCGATCACCGTGGCATCGCGACAGAATCGGCGCAGGTAAGTGTCGGCATTTGCGGCACGTGCAGTATTGTCTGCTCCGTTGCGAGCCGCCTGCACCGCCGGCCAGCGCGCCACCAGCCCGCGCAGCACCAACGGCTCGCTGGACGCCAGGAGATCGCCACTGAGGTCGCGCGGCGTTACGCCCTGCAGTTCGCGGATTGGCTTAGCACTGGCGCGCATGGACGCGATTCTTGCGTTCGATCAGTGTGCGGAAGTTGGACATGGACGCGATCGCCATGTAAATGGGCTGCAGGTAGCCGGCTCTGTTCAAACGCTCAAGCACGGCGCCAGGCAGCATGGCAAGACGTTCTTCGTTGATCGTTTGGAAGCCGGCCAAGCGGCATTGCGCACCGTCGTCCAACTCGATGTCGAAGACAAAGGATTCGAGCAACTGGTGCTCCAGCAGCGCCGCCTGGAAGCCGCGTGCCTGCTGCAGTCCTTGGTGGATGGCCAGCAGCGTGGAGTTGACCTGTTCCAGGTACTCTGAGGTGCCGCCATGCGGCAGGAAGACACGCTCGCCGCTGGACGTGTTGATGCGCGGGTTTTCCAGGTCAACGTGCACCGTCAATTCGTCGCCGTGTACGCCGATCAGGAAAGGCTGGCGCTGAATTGCTAGCGGAACGTAGGACGCCTCCCAGCCGTGCAAGCCGAGGAACAGGTTTTCGCCTTCCTGGAAACCGAACAGGGCGTGCGCCTCGAAGCCAGCGTCGGCCACCTTGCGGAACACGATCGGGTAGCACGCTTGCACGTTGCGGAATTCGGAGGGAAAGGTGAGGGCGGACATGACGTTGTCGCCGAAGTGGGCGCCGCGCCCGGTCTGCACGTGCAAGTCCTTGTGGTCGATGTTATTGAGCAGGACAGGCTTGGCCATAGTGATCCTCATGTGGGCGGATGGCCGGGGGCGGACAGCTGCGCCCGGCCAGACCGCCGCTTGTCGTCAGAACTTGTAGCGTGCGCCCAGCATATAGCGTGGCCCGGACTGGGTCACGAAGAGCGCCATCGTTTCGGTGCGGCCGTGGACGCGCTGGGTTTCGTTGGTCAGGTTGATCGCTTCGAACTGCACGCTGAGCTTATCGTTGAAGGCATAACCGATGCTCAGGTCAAGCTGGCCATAGGCCTCCGTGTAGTTCGGGTTGGGGCCTGCACCGTCGAAGGTCGAAGACAGGAACTTGTCGCGCCAGTTGTAGGCCGCGCGGATCGACCAGTTCTTGTCTTCATAAATGCCCACCAGGTTGGCCGAGTTGCTCAAGCCGACCAGCGCGAACTGCTCGCCGATCTTGAAGTTGTCGTACTTCAGGCCCGAGTCCACCCAGGTGTAGTTGGCCGAAATGCCAAAGCCCGAATTGCCGAACATATGCTGCACATTGATTTCGGCGCCTTTCAGCTTCTCGTTCTTCTGGTTGGCGAAGGAATTGATCTCGAACGACATGACCGGATCGTTCGGCTGGCCGACGATGGTGCCGGTGGCATTGCCGCTGGCATCGTCCGGTCCGCGCGTCACGCCGGGGGCGGTCGGGTGGTTGCGGAAAATGTAGTTGCGGATGCAGACGCGGTCGGTGCCGCAATTGCCCTGCTGGACCGCTTCATTCCACAGCGCGCCACCGACCGGCGTATGCAGGTTGAACGGCGTCGCCGTGATTTTCGACTGGCCGGCGTAGTTGCTCAAGTCCTTGTGGAACAGGCCAATCGAGGCGAAGCTTTGCTGGCCGTAATACCATTCCCAGGACAGGTCCAGGTTTTTCGACTTGACCGGCTTCAGTTGCGGGTTACCCTGGCTTCCGGTACCGCCAAAGTCGCGCGCCAGGCGGTCCAGTGTGGTGCCGCCCTGGATCTGGTCGTAGCGCGGGCGGCCGATGGTTTCACCGTAGCTGGCGCGCAGCTTCATGTCGTGGCGGATATCGGCATCCCAGTCCACGCTAGGCAGCCAGTGGCTGTATTTGCCGTCCAGGGTGGTGAAGGTAGGCGCGCCGAAGCTGAGAGGAAATTCGTTGGCCGATACCCAGCTGATGCCGGTGGCGGCAGGTACCAGCGCGGTCGAAATCACGTCGGTCTTTTCGTAGCGCACGCCGATATTGGTGTGCATCGGGATCGCCGTATTCCAATCGGTGCCAAACTGCAGGTAGGCGCTCTTCGATTTTTCCTGGGTGCGCTGGTCGGAATCGAAGGTGCTCTTCGGCATGTACAGGTCCGGCAAGCCGGTCACCTTGGCCGTCAGCGCGCGCACTTCGGCGAAATCGAAGGTGTAGAACTGGTTGAACAGGGCAGGATTGCCGCTGCCGTTGATCTTGTCGTAGTACTGGCGCAGGGACTCCTGGTGGAACAGGCTGGCCGGGTAGTCGGACGCCGTCGATGCGCCGCCCCAGGAATCGCGCTGCTGGGTCGACATGGCGGAGCGGTTCTTTACCTCGATGGTGCCGACGCCAAAATTCAGGTTGGACGCTTCCAACAGCTTCAGGCTGCCCTTGAATTGCGCCTGTTCGACTTCGCCCTTCATATAGCCGTTCTGGAACACGGAACCCGTCACCTGCTGCGGGGCCCTCTTGAAATCGGCGCCCTGGATGCTCAGTACCGGGAAGTCTTCGCGGAAGTCGACCGTGGTGTCGCTGCGGCTGAAGCTAGCCGTGCCGATCACGTTGCTGGAGCCGAACGGACTGTCGGCTTTCGATACGGCGCTCGATTTATGCACATCGAGTTCCAGCTTCAGGCCGTCGGTTTTCCAGGCAGCGTTGAAGCCGAGCGATTTGTTCTGGGTCTTGGTGGCAAAGTCGGCGCCGCCCATGGCGATATCGCTGTTCGCAGCCGGCAGCAATTCGGTGTACACCAGCGGTGCGGCCACCGGGCCATTGCTCCAGGTCGAGGTGGATGGGCCGAAGTTGAACCAGGCCGACAAGTCCTGGCGGCGGGTCTGGATCTTGTTTTCTGAGTAGGTGTAATCCAGCGTGGTGGTGAGCTCCTTGACCGGTGCCCATTGCAGGGTCAATTGGCCATTGGTGCGCTGGCGCTGCACGCCGTTCATGTTGTAGTTCAGGTTCTGCGGCAGCGAGTAAATATCGCTGTCTTTTGGGCGGTTGGAAGCGCCGGTTTGCGGAAGCGGACCCGCATTGCCCAGGAAGGGACCGCGCCAGCCGTTTGCCACGGATGCCTGGTTGAAGCCCAGGTTGCGCTCCTGGTAGCTGGCGCTCAACGCCACGCCGAAGCGGTTGTCGTCGAAGGTATTGCTGTAGATGCCCGAGACTTCCGGTGTGGTCGCGCTGCCTCGCTTCACGTCGCCGGGAAGGTTGTTGTGCGAGGTGTCGTGCACTGCCTTGGCGCCGAAGCTTGCCACCATGCCGGGCCGGTCGAGCGGACGCGCCGTCAGCACATTGACAGTGGCGCCGATGCCGCCGGTCGGGGTTTCGGCGCGGCCCGTCTTGTAGACCTGGATCTGCGAGATCGCTTCCGACGCCAGGTTGGCGAAGTCGAAGGCGCGGCCATTCAGGTCGCCCAGGTTGGAGGTCGGCATCTGGCGGCCATTCAGCAGCACCAGGTTGAAGTCGGGCCCCACGCCGCGCACGGTGACTTTGGAGCCTTCGCCAATGGAACGGTCGATCGACACGCCGCTGATGCGCTGCAGCGATTCGGCGAGGTTGGTATCCGGGAATTTGCCGATGTCGGCTGCCACGATGCCGTCGACGATACCGTCGGCATTGCGTTTGAGGTTCATCGAGGAACCCAGGCTGGCACGCAGGCCGGTCACCACGACAGTTGTCATGTCGCCGGTGTTGGCAGGGGCGGGCGCCACGCCTGTCTGGTCCGATTCCTGCGCCTGGGCTGGTGCGATGAGCGCCGCGCAGGCCGTCGCTACTGCAAGGCTCATCAATGTCTGCTTCGCCTTTGGATAGTGCATTTGGTCTCCTTGGTTCTTATAGTCTGGCCGCCTCCCCAACCAGCATGGAAACGTTTCCATGTCATGCTTAAAAATACTAGGGGCAGCAAAATCGATTGTCAATAAAATACGCCGGGAATCGGCAGGGAGTGTGGGGTTTCCGTCGTCAAACTGGAAACGTTTCCATTCTGGTCAGCGCAATATAGCACTGTTCAAAATTTCAAGTCAACAGCTTTTCCGTGCTGTATTTGCAACCAAAATGGGAGCGTTTCCATGCTTGGCTTGGGGCTTCCAGCCTGGCGCCTATTCAATGGAAACGTAGCCAGGCAACAATCGAATTTTTCGCAGGATTGACTGGTGGTACACTCGGTGCATGAATGCAATCATTCTTGCTGCGGCACAGGCGGTCGCCGCCCTTTGGCGCTTCCTTGGCCACGACGCCAGCCTGGAGGGATAATGAACGAAAAGACCGCCCGCGCCATCATGCTGGTCAAGGCGATCGAAGAAGCCGACCAGCATAAGGAAGTGCTGACCGACGACGACCGCAAATTTGCCAGCCGCACCGCGCGTGAGCTGGCACACTGGCAGGCAGCCGAACAGCGTTCTGCCTCCACGCTGCCGGACTTCCTCTACCATCGCGCCGAGCAGCTGCTCAAGCGCCTCGCCGCTCGCCACAAGATGTTCGCCGCGGTCACGCGAGGCCACAGCGGCATGTGGGGCGCGAGCTGGCTGTTGCCTCTGGTGGCGCTGCTGGCCGGCGCCATGGCTGAACGATTCGGCGACCCGCACCGTGTCGACGTGCTGTCGATGCCCCTGCTGGGGATCATTGCCTGGAACATGCTCGCCTACCTGCTGCTGATCTTGTGGGCCTTGCTGCCGGCGCGCCGTGCCGGCTTGCGGCGTGGCCTGGCCAATCGCATGGCGCTGGGCGGCGCACATGTTCCGCGCCGCCTGCCGCATGCGCTGGCGAGCGGGGTTTTGCAATTCATGGTGGACTGGGCGCGCCTGGGTGCCCGCCTGAATATGGCCCGCATTGCGCGCATCCTGCATTGGTCAGCTGCCGCTTTTGCTGTCGGCGCCGTGCTGTCGCTGTATGCACGCGGCATCGTCGAGCGCTATGCAACCGGCTGGGAGAGCACTTTCCTCGATCCGTGGCAGGTGCACCGCCTGCTATCCGTGCTGTTCGGGCCTGTGGAATATATCTTCGGGTTGGAAGGCTTCACGATGGACGAGGTAGTGGGCCTGCAGAATTGGGCCGAATCGCATCTTGGCAACGGCGCGCGCTGGGTGCACTTGTATGCCGCCAGCCTGGTGCTGTATGTGGTGCTGCCGCGCATAGTTCTGGGCGCCCTGGCGGCCGCGCGTGCCTTGTGGCTGCGGCGGCATTTCCCGCTCGACCTGGACCAGGCTTACTTCCACCAGCTATCGGTGGCGGCCGGCGGCGAGCCGGGGCTGTTGCGTGTGCTGCCGTACAGCCTGACAGTGGACGAAGCGCGCAGCAAGGGCCTGGACACTGTGGCGCACGAGATGCTGGGCGAGCAGGCCCGGGTGCGCCTGCTGCCACCGGCCGCCTATGGCAGCGAAGCGCCGGCCCTGGAGGGCGGCGAAGGCGTGACCAACGCCGTCCTGTTTGGCCTGGCCGCCACGCCGGAGCAGGAAAACCATGGCGTGTTCCTGGCCGCGCTGGCGAAAGGGCGCAAGCTGGTTGCGCTGCTTGACCAGTCGGCGCTGGCTGCGCGCATGGATACTGGCCGCCTCGGCGAGCGCATCGAGCTTTGGCGCGAGTTCTGCATCCTGCACGGCGCCGAGCCGAAGGTAGTCGACTTGCTGGCGCCCGCAGCTGCGAGCGGGAACGCGGCATGAGCGGAGCGCCTGTCACTATCCAGCTTGCGCTGGTTTCGCACACCAATAACGGCAAGACCACGCTGGCCCGGACGCTGCTGGGGGCGGACGTGGGCCAGGTGCGCGATGCCGCCCATGTCACGACGTTTGCCGAGTCGCATGCGCTGATGGCGACCCAGTACGGTGACCGCCTGCTGCTGTGGGATACGCCGGGCTTTGGCGACTCCATGCGCCTGATGAAGCGCCTGGCGCTGACGGGCAATCCGATCGGCTGGTTCCTGCGCGAAGTGGTGGACCGCTACCGCGACCGGTCATTCTGGCTTAGCCAGCAAGCCGTGCGCACCGCCCGCGATGAAGCGGACGTGGTGCTGTACCTGGTCAATTCGACCGAGAATCCGGGGGATGCCGGCTATATTCCGGCTGAAATGCGCATCCTCGACTGGTTGGGCAAGCCGGTTCTGGTGCTGCTGAACCAGATGGGGCCTCCGCGCCCGCTGCCGGAAGAACAGGCGGAGCTGCTGGGCTGGAAGGACTTCATGCTGCAATTCGGCCAGGTGCGCGAAGTGCTGCCACTGGATGCCTTCGCCCGTTGCTGGGTGCATGAGCGCGTGTTTTACGATGCGCTGGGCGCGCTGGTGGGGCCGGAAAAGCAGCAAGGCTACGAGCGACTGTTCTCCGTGTGGGAAGAAACCAATGCCCGCCGCTTCAAGCAGTCGATGGCGGTGATGGCGCAGCAGTTGGCCGACGCTGCGCACGACAAGCAGATCGTGGAAACGGTGGAACGCGGCGTGATCGCCTCCGCCTTGAAGATCATCGGCATCGGCAAGGGCGAAGACCGCAAGCGCCAGGAGCGTGCCATGAACACGCTGGTGGCGCGGCTTAACCTGGCGATTGGCCAGGCGACCGTCAACTTGCTGGCGCTGCACAAGCTTGACCCGAGCGAGGCACCCAAGATCAATGCCCGTGTCAGTAACAATTTTGTGGTGCTGGCGCCGGTGGACAAGGGGCAGGCGGCGCTGCTTGGGGCCATCGTCTCGGGCGCTGCCACGGGATTGTCGGCCGACCTGGCAGCCGGCGGCCTGACGCTGGGCACGGGCGCCTTGCTGGGCGGCGTGATTGGCGCGCTGACGTTTGCTGGCGCGGCCTGGGGATTCAATGTCGGCATGGACCGTGAAGTGCCGACCATGTCGCTGTCAGACGATTTCCTGCGCACGCTGCTGGTTTCGAGCGTATTGCGTTACCTCGCCGTGGCGCATTTCGGGCGCGGGCGCGGCAATTTTGTCGAAAGCGAGGCGCCGCCGTTCTGGCAGGAAGAAGTGGAGCAGGCCGCGGCGCTGCATGAAGCGGAAATCAAAGCGCTGTGGCAAACCCTGCGCGAACAGGAAGAGCGCGACCTGGCGCCGGCCAGCGCCGTGCTCACCGCAATTACGGCGCACGTGCTGGCACGGCTTTACCCGGAAGGTCAGGCGGCAAACCCGCCATCGATATTGAGGCCTGCGCCGGTCACATAAGCGGCATCTTCGCTGGCCAGGTAGGCCACCATGGCTGCGATCTCTTCGCCGCGGGCGTGGCGCTTGATCGCCATCAGTTCGTGCAGTGCCTTGGCAAAGTCGCTGTGCGCCGGGTTCATGTCGGTGTCCACCGGGCCTGGCTGCACGTTATTGATGGTGATGCCGCGCGGGCCCAGGTCGCGCGCCAGGCCTTGCACCAGGCCGGTCAGCGCCGATTTGCTCATCGCATAGATCGACCCGCCAGGGAAGGGCATGCGCTCGGCGTTGGTGCTGCCGATATTGATCACGCGGCCGCCTGCTTTCATGTGCGCCACAGCCGCTTGCGTGGCAGCGAACACGCCGCGCACGTTGACGGCGATGGTACGGTCGAAATCTTCCAGCTTCAGCTCGGACACGTCGCCCAGGTGCAGCACGCCGGCATTGTTGACGAGGATGTCGAGGCGGCCGAAGCGCTTGGCGATATCGTCGATGGCAGCGCGGGTGGCGGCGGCATCGCTGGCGTCGACCTTGAGTGCGATGGCCTGGCCGCCGGCGGCGTTGATTTCGCCGGCCAGTGCATCGGCGGCTGCGCCGGAACTCTGGTAGGTGAAGGCAACGGTGGCGCCGTCTTTGGCCAGGCGGCGCACGATGGCGGCGCCGATGCCGCGGGAACCACCGGTAACGAATGCGATCTTGCTCATGATTTGCTCCTAAAGTTTGGTTGGGATGGAGCTAGTATGGTCCTGACATTGCATGCCGACTAGCTGGTAATATTGAGTATCACTTTCAACCAAATGTATTAAATGGAGCCATTAAACCTGCTCGAATCCTTCCTGCAGAGCGCCGAATGTGCCGGCTTTTCCGAAGCTGCGCGTCGCCTGGGACTGACACCGGCGGCGGTCAGCAAGAACGTGGCGCGGCTTGAAGCGCGGCTGGGCGTGCGCCTGTTCCAGCGCAGCACGCGCCGCCTGGTGCTGACGGAGGCGGGCGAGCACCTGCTGCAGCAGGTGCGGGGGCCGCTGGCCGAACTGCAGGGCGCCATTGCCGGCGCGGCCCAGGATGCGAGCGAGCCGGCCGGCACCCTCAAGGTGGCAGTGGCGCATGGGGTGGGGCGGATGTACATCCTGCCGCTGCTGAAAGGCTTCATGCAGCACTACCCTGGCGTGCAGCACGACTGGCGCTTCGACAACCGCACGGTGGACCTGATCGGGGAGGGCTACGACGTCGCCATCGGTGGCGGCATCGAGCTGGCGCCGGGCGTCGTGGCGCGCGAACTGGGGCGGCCGCGCATCCTGGTCACGGCTGCGCCAGCCTACCTTGCCGGCCGCGAGCTGCCGCGCCATCCATCCGAGCTGGCAGGCTGGGAAGGCGTGGCACGCCGCTCGGCCGAAACCGGGCGCCTGCGTGAATACCTGCTGCGCAATACGGCCGGGGAGGAGGCCGTGGCCGAATTCCGCGCGGTAGCCACCTTCGACGATCCGGAAGCGATGGCGCAGGCAGCCTGCATGGGCCTGGGCGTGGCGCTGCTGCCTGGCCCGCACGCGGCGCCGCTGCTCGAATCGGGACAACTGGTGCGGTTGCTGCCCGACTGGCATGCGGAGGTTGGCGCGCTCTCGATTTACTATTCCAGCAAGAAGCTGTTGCCCGCCAAGACGCGTGCCTTCGTCGACTATGTGATTGCGCAAATGCGCGCCGACGACTTTGCGGGGCGGCTCGACAGGCTCTGAAAGATCACGGTAATATGGGCTTCCAATTCATCAGCGATAGGGGTGCCTTCCATGAAGTTCCGCCTAGTTACCCGCAGTGATTTTGATGGCCTGGTGTGCGCGGTGCTGCTCAAGCACCTGGACTTGATTGACGAGATCCTGTTCGTACACCCCAAGGATATGCAGGATGGGAAAATCGCGATCACCAGCCGCGACATCACCACCAACCTCCCTTACGTGTCGGGCGCCCACCTGGCGTTCGACCACCACCTGTCGGAAACCATCCGCAATACGGGCGAGCGGCAGAACCACGTCATCGATCCCAATGCGCCCTCGGCGGCGCGCGTGGTCTACGACTACTACGGCGGCGGCAACAAATTCCCCTCGGCGTGGAACGACATGATGCTGGCGGTAGACAAGGGCGATTCGGCCCAGTTCAACCGCGACGAGATCCTGAACCCGAAGGGCTGGGACTTGCTGAACTTCCTGATGGACGCGCGCACGGGGCTGGGGCGCTTCCGCGATTTCCGCATATCGAACTACAACCTGATGATGGACCTGATCGATTACTGCCGCGCGCATACGATCAGCGAGATCATGGCGCTGCCGGACGTGAAAGAGCGCAGCGACCTGTATTTCGACCATGCGGAAAAGTGCAAGGAGCAGATCCGGCGCTGCTCAACCGTGCACAAGAACCTGGTGGTGCTTGACCTGCGCAATGAAGAGACAATCTATGCGGGTAACCGCTTTGTCATTTATGCCCTGTATCCTGACCAGAATATTTCGATCCACGTGCTGTGGGGCCTGAAGAACCAGAACACGGTGTTCGCCACAGGGAAATCGATCCTGAACCGGACCTCCAGGACCAATATCGGGGCGCTGATGCTGGAATACGGTGGCGGCGGGCATGAGAATGCCGGGACTTGCCAGGTTGAGAACGAAATGGCGGAAGAAGTGCTGGGCGCGCTGATCGCCCGCATTAACAAGGAAGGCTGAACCCTAAAAATGTCCACTTCGGGGTCAGGAACGAAAGTGGACATTTCCTCGAAATGTCCACTTCTGTTCCTGACCCCGAAGTGGACATTTTCCGTCTAGCGAATTAGAAGTCTTTTTCAGGTAAAGCTATAGAATTATCGGTCGAGAACTGGTAGTCCTTGAACACGTGTTCCGCCGTCAGCAGCTGGTAGGAACCATCGGGCTTCTTGAATGACGTGTCCTTCAGGCGGTAGGTGTAGTGGCCGCAAGTCCAGCAGTTGAAGTTGCGCATGTGGGTGCACAGGCAGGTCTTGTCCATCACCTTGATGCCCTTGTCGCTGCCGCCGTTGGCCACCACTTCGCGGTTGTACGAATTGATGTAGGCGCAGTTGCCGGTTGCATCAAGCAGGTAGCCGTAGGATTCGCAGCCCGGGCGGATGCCGGCGCCGATCGCAGGGGTCTGCTTCAGCATGCGCATCGGATAGCCGGTTGGCGAGATGCCGTTGACGATCACGTCGTCCTCGGTGGCCTTGAAGTATTCCTGCTTTACGTCGTCAGGCAGGCCGCACTCCTTGGTCACGGTGAAGCGGGTCGCCACCTGCACGCCTGCTGCGCCCATTTCCAGGAAGGACACGGCATCGCTGCCGGTAAACACGCCACCTGCTGCGATCACTGGCACGTCGAGGTTTTCGGCCTTCATGTAATCCAGGATCTCCTGCACGATCTGGTGCAGGTCGAATTCCTTCCAGTCCTCCAGGCCGAAGCCCAGGTGGCCGCCGGCCAGCGGGCCTTCCACGATCACGTAGTCGGGCAGGCGGTTCAGCTTCTGGTTCTTGCGCAGGAAGATCTGCAGTGCGCGCACGGAGGACACGATGATGCCCAGCTTCGCTTCGCGGAAGCGCGGATGGTCGGCCATCAGGGTGAAAGAGCCGAAGTGCAGGCCGGCCGACAGCGTGATGCCGTCGATGCCCGCGTCCAGTGCCGCATTCAGGCGCGTGCGCAGGGTTTCTTTCGGGCCGTTCATGGTCAGCTTTTCCATGCAGTTCACAAAGATCAGGCCAGGGCCTTCCTTGCGCTGCATGGTGTCGCCGATGTGGCGGCGCTGGGCTTCGGCCAGGCGTCCCAGGTCGAACTGCACCTCGGACTTGTCCATGTTATTGATGTTGTGCTTGTACAGGCGGGTCTTATCCTTGACGAAGGTGGTGTCGAACTTGCGGTCCGAGACATCCTCCACCATGGCATCGGAAATATGGCCGATGCCGCCAAGGCGCGCTGCTTCCAGCGCCAGTTCGGTCGTGGAGATATCCACGCCCATCCCGCCGATCATGATTGGCACATACTCGTTGTCGCCAAGCTTGAGGCGGAAATCGTCAACACGTTTCATTACAGTCCTTCGATCAATCGCGGAAATTGTTGAATTCCAGTGGCGTGTCAGGCACTTCCTTACGCAGCAGCTGCATCGCAGCCTGCAGGTCGTCGCGCTTGGCACCGCTCACACGTACCGACTCGCCCTGGATGCTGGCCTGGACCTTCA
>Ga0209130_1000781_pt1 | contig 27446 bp, 25 predicted proteins | sample AraplaMF_Cvi_mLB_FD_184264 | JGI IMG/M metagenome (GOLD analysis project Ga0209130, IMG submission 184264) | Arabidopsis root microbial communities from the University of North Carolina, USA - plate scrape MF_Cvi_mLB (SPAdes) (version 2) | ecosystem: Host-associated > Plants > Roots > Endosphere...
GGAAGTTGGTCAAACGTTTCCTGTGACAATTAAACGTCTTGGGATTAACGGAGAAGGCGTTGGTTATTTTAAGAGACAAGTTGTTTTCATTCCAGGGGCATTACCAGGAGAAGAAGTTGTTGCTGAAACAACGAAAATTCAGCGTGGTTTCGCTGAAGCAAAAGTGAAAAAAGTTCGTAAAGCTTCACCACATCGTGTGAAAGCGCCATGTCCAGTATATGAAGAGTGCGGCGGCTGTCAGCTGCAACATTTAGATTATAAAGAACAATTAAATCAAAAGCGTGATATTGTTGTACAAGCATTTGAGAAGTATATGAACAACAGTTTAGAAGAGAAAATTCGTCCAACGCTTGGTATGGAAAATCCATGGCATTATCGTAATAAGAGTCAATTACAAGTGGGACGTAAAGACGAAAAGGTTATTACAGGACTGTATAAACAAAACTCACATCAGTTAATTGATATTGCTCATTGTATGATTCAACATAAGGCAACGAATGAAGCAACAAAAGTTGTAAGACGTATATTAGAAAAGTTAAATGTTTCTATTTATAATGAGAAAAAGCAAAAAGGTTTAGTACGTACAATTGTGACACGTACTGCAGTTCAAACAGGGGAAGTACAAGTCACACTTATTACAACAAAAGAAGAATTGCCGAATAAGGAGCAATTTATCGCAGAAGTACAAAAGCAAATGCCAAGTGTGAAATCAATTATGCAAAACGTAAACTGGCGTAAAACATCGGTTATTTTCGGTGATAAAACATTTAAATTAGCTGGAAAAGAAGTAATTCAAGAAACACTTGGTGATTTATCATTTGAATTATCAGCACGTGCATTCTTCCAGTTGAATCCGGAACAAACGGTTGTTTTATATGATGAAGCGAAGAAAGCAGCAGCTTTAACAGGTGATGAGAAAATTGTAGATGCGTATTGTGGCGTTGGTACAATCGGTCTTTGGCTTGCAAATGATGCAGCGGAAGTACGTGGTATGGATGTAATTCCAGAAGCAATTGCAGATGCAAGAAAAAATGCGAAGCGTCACGGATTTACAAATACGAAATATGAAGCAGGTAAAGCTGAACAATGGTTACCGAAATGGGTAAAAGAAGGATGGCGTCCAGATGTAATTGTTGTCGATCCACCTCGTACAGGTTGCGATGATAAATTATTGGAAACAATTTTAAAGGTGAAGCCGAAACAAGTTGTTTACGTATCTTGTAATCCTTCTTCATTAGCTCGTGATGTACAAGCATTAATGAAGAGTTATGAAGTGGAGTATGTGCAACCAGTTGATATGTTCCCGCATACAGCTCATGTAGAAAATGTAGTGAAGCTTGTTAGAAAGTAGAGTTTATTCATATTCCCTCACGATATGAGGGAATATTTTCTATGAAGGAGAGTAAAATGAATAATTATAAATTAACGATTCAGTACGATGGTGCACGTTTTAAAGGATGGCAACGTCTCGGTAATAACGATAATACGATTCAAGGAAAAATCGAAAGTGTTATATCTGAAATGGTCGGAAAAGAAATTGAAATTATCGGTTGCAGTAGAACTGACGCTGGTGTGCATGCTTTGAATCAAGTTGCTAACTTTCAAAGTGATGGAAAGTTAGTGGAACATAAAGTGAAAAAATATTTGAATCAATATTTACCAAATGATATTAGCATTACGAACGTGGAAGAAGTACAAGACCGCTTCCATGCTCGTTACAATTCTAAAGCAAAAACATATCTTTATAAGATTTGGAATGAAGAGCATACAAATCCATTTATGCGTAAATACAGCATGCATGTGAATAAAAAATTAAATGTGAAAAGCATGAAAGAAGCTGCGAAACATTTAGTTGGTTCACATGACTTTACTGCTTTTTCAAATGCGAAATCAAAGAAAAAGTCTATGGTTCGAGAAGTATATACACTTGAAGTGATGGAAGAGGCAGGATTCGTACAAATTAGAGTAAGTGGTAACGGATTCCTTCATAACATGGTGCGAAAAATTGTTGGAGCATTAATTGAAGTTGGATTAGGACAATTAGATGCTGGAGCAATTCCGCACATTTTAGAGTCGAAACAACGTAATCAGATTAATTGCCTTGCTGAGGCAAGTGGTTTGTATTTGGAGAATGTTGAGTTTTAATAGTCAGTAAAAAAATCGAGCTGTGTAGGCTCGATTTTTTTTATGCTTTAGCGTTAAAAAGATTTCTCTTTCTTCATCCGTATCTTCAAATTCCAAAAAGCAGCAAGCATAATAGCTGCAAAGGAGCCGCTAATTGTTGCTAATAGCTTTGCATAAGGATAGGTATTTATATTAATGAGTAGCATCATACATAGAAGGGTAGGGAAGAAGGCTAAGTATTGTAACAACTTTAATCTTTTATCATTACTCATATACATCGTTCCTTTCTAGTATGTTATATGTTTATTATAGCATATTTTACCAAATGTTTATTTGTACATTAAAGCAGATTTATGCTGCATTAAAAAGCAATAAAATTCGAATTGGTGAGGGCTAGTAATCCACTCATCCAAGCTTCATCTCATATGTGTAAATGCAGTTTTTTAATTCGATATTGTAAGTTTTGTCTACTTAATCCTAAAAACTTTGCAGCTTGTGAGATATTACCGTGATATTCTTTTAGAATTTGATTGATGTAGTTCTTTTCCATTGCTTCTATTGTGTGTTTTAACGTTTTAGGTGTATCAGTATCGTTATTAGTTAGGGAAGGTTGCAGATTGAATTCTTTTTTTATTCGTTCGCGAAAGCGAGTGGGAAGATGAAACGCTGTAATGATATTTTCATCTTCAACCAAGTTCATTGAACCTTCAATGATGTGTTCCAATTCTCGTACATTTCCGGGCCAATCATATGCATACAAGAATTCCCTTACATGTACATCTATATCTGTTACGCTAAGTTCAAATTGAATATTGTACTTTTCGATAAAGTGCTGAACAAGAGCGGGAATATCTTCTTTTCGTTCGCGTAAAGGCGGGAGACATAAAGTAACGACGCTTAATCGGTAATATAAGTCTTCCCGTAATCGATTGTGTGTAATAGCTTCAAGAGGGTCTTCATTAATAGTTGCTATAATGCGAACGTCAATTTCTTTTTCTTGTGTGCCTCCGACTCTTCGTATTGTTTTTTCTTGTATAGCTCGCAGCAACTTTGCTTGAAGTGCTGGACTTAACGAATTGATCTCATCTAATAACAAAGTTCCTCCGTTCGCTTCTTCAAATAAACCAGCTTTATCGATAGCTCCTGTAAATGCACCTCGGTTCGTACCAAATAATAGGCTTTCCATGAGTGTATCAGGTATAGCGGCACAGTTTTGTGAAATAAAAGGTTTTATTGAACGCTGACTTTCATTATGGATACTTTGTGCAAATAGTTCTTTACCGGTCCCTGTTTCCCCTACGAGAAGTATGGATGAGGATGTGCGAATGACTCTTTTCGCTTCTGTAATGACGGATTGAATAGCACTAGAATCCCCAATTATATGATCGAAGGTAAACTTGTTATTTGTTTTTCGAGCAAGGCTCGTTTTCATCGTTTGTTTGGAATGGTTAATCTCTGTTGAAATTTCAATAGCGCCTTTAATTTTTCCATTTTCTATTATAGGGAAAGTATTGTTAATCGTCGTAATTTCTTGCCCTTTATTGTTAAAATACGTTTGTTTTATATTTTTGTTTGTTTTTCCTAATTTTAATGCCTCTATAAGAGTACTATTTTTATTTTCTTCAAATGCGAATACTTCTAAAGGACTTTTATATAGTACATCTGAGCGTTCCATTGATTCAATTTCCATCATTTTGCGGTTGTAGATAATCGTTTTGCTTTCCTCATTAATAATATGAATCCCGATATCGAGCTCATTGAGTAAAGTTTCATATAGCATATTCATTTCAATGATCTGTTTCAAATTAATTTCTTCTGTACGCATAGATTATCTTCTCCTCATTTCACCCTATGAAGACTGACTTTTTATAATTTTATTAAAATTCTTATAAAATCGCAAAATTTTTTTGCGATTTTCCTTTTAAAACTTCTTACAAGATAGAAAAAATTTGCGGTTATGAAGATTTTTTTGTGAGGAACCCTCATTTTAAATAGGAATTTAAGATTGGTACGCATTTTGCATAAAGAATAGTTGAAATCTCTAAAGGAGGGATATGCAACGTTTCAGTACCAATTAATAAGAAGGAGGAGTTTATAAAGTGAAGACGGTTATAGAAGGCGTGTATAGTCCTTGTTACGGGAAAGTTGAGAAGTTATTTGTTACGGAAAGTTCTTACGTATACGAATGGGAGAAATTAGCGTTAATTGAAACAATAGATAAGCAGAAAGTAGAAATTAAGGTAGGAATCAGTGGGTATATCGAGTCATTAGAAGTAGTAGAAGGACAAGCTATCGCTAATAAAAAGTTATTAATAACAGTGAGGGATGATCTTTTAATAACAGGTAGTGATTAATATTATGTATTTTGCTCTTTTTAATAATTATTTTTATTATGAACATTTTTTTAAACGCTTACATGAAATGGGGGGATTTATATGATGGATCAAAACCAAGGGTTAAAAAGGGAATTGAAAAGTAGGCACATATTTATGATTGCACTTGGAGGAGTTATTGGTACCGGTCTTTTTTTAGGATCTGGGTATACAATTCATGAGGCTGGGCCTGGAGGAGCGATTGTAGCGTATCTTGTTGGAGGATTTGTTATGTATTTAACGATGCTCTGTCTTGGGGAATTAGCTGTTGCGATGCCTGACGCAGGATCTTATCAAACGTATGCTACGAAGCACATTTCCCCTGCAGCAGGTTATGTAGTCGGATGGATGTCGTGGCTAAACTGGTCTGCTACGATAGGTATTGAACTAATTGCAGTTAGTATTTTAATGAAACGATGGTTTCCTGATATACCGTCATGGATTTGGTGCGTAGTGTTTGCGGTACTGCTTTTTGCTATCAACGCGTTATCCTCAAGAAGTTTTGCAGAAGTTGAATTTTGGTTTGCAAGTATTAAAGTTATTACGATCATTGCATTTATTATTTTGGGCGGGGCAGCAATGTTTGGTTTTCTAGATATGAAAGGAAATGAACCAGCACCGATGTTTTCTAGCTTTACGGAGTATGGAGGATTGTTTCCAAATGGATTATCAGCGATTTTAATAACGATGATCGCAGTTAATTTCTCCTTCCAAGGAACGGAGCTTGTTGGTATTGCAGCTGGAGAGAGTGAAAATCCAGAAAAAACAATCCCGAAGGCAATTAATAATACAGTTTGGCGTATACTGGTGTTCTTTGTATTATCTATTTTCATTCTTGCAGGATTATTCCCATGGCAACAAGCAGGAGTGATAGAAAGTCCATTCGTAGTTGTATTTGATAAAATTGGTATTCCTTATGCAGCTGATATTATCAATTTCGTGATTATTACAGCAGTACTATCCGTTGCGAATTCAGGATTATATGCAACTTCTCGTATGCTGTGGTCTATGTCTAATCAAGGAATGATTAGTCCGATTTTTGGTAAGTTATCTAAAAATGGTGTTCCTATTTATGCATTGATTGTAAGTACGATTGTAGGGTGTCTTTCATTACTATCAGGTATTTATGCGGAAGATACAGTTTATTTATGGCTGCTTTCTATTGCCGGATTTGGGGCGATATTAGTTTGGGCATCTATTGCTCTATCTAACTTATTAGCTAGAAGGTCATATGTTAAGCAGGGCGGGGATGTGAAGGACTTGAAATTTAAGACACCGCTGTATCCATTCGTACCATTGCTTGCGTTAGTATTAAATGTAACAGTAATTGTAGGTATGGCCTTTATTCCAGAACAAAGAATGGCATTGTATTGTGGTATTCCATTTATGATTGTTTGTTTACTGTTTTACCGTGCGACAAGAAATAAGGCACGTAAGGTAGAACATATTGAAAAGACAAAAACAACAGAAATAGAGAGTTTATAATAGTGATTAATTTGGAGACTGTAAAATTGTAAACAGTCTCTTTTTTTTGTGAAAATAAAGCTGGAAACATACTATGTATGCAAAGGGGAATTAGCGATGAATCAAGGAGTTTTACAGCTGTTAAAACAAATAGATTTAAGGAAAGAAGAATTGCTGGAACTTACAAAAACATTAATTCGTTTTGAAACACCAGCACCGCCGGCGAGAAATACAAATGAGGCGCAAGAATTTGTTGCGGATTTCCTCAGAAAACGAAATTTTAGTGTAGATAAATGGGATGTATATCCAAATGATCCGAACGTTGTTGGGGTGAAAAAAGGGATAGAAAGTGACACGCATAAAAGTCTTATTATTAACGGACATATGGATGTAGCTGAAGTGTCAGCAGATGAGGTGTGGGAAACGAATCCGTTTGAGCCGTTTATAAAAGATGGTTGGTTAGTCGGACGTGGTGCGGCAGATATGAAAGGTGGACTGGCTGGAGCGCTATTTGCTATTCAGCTTTTTCAAGAAGCTGGCATTGAATTACCTGGAGATTTAATCTTTCAATCCGTAATTGGGGAAGAAGTTGGAGAGGCAGGTACACTTCAATGCTGCAGGCGAGGTTATGATGCTGATTTTGCAGTCGTAGTGGATACGAGTGATTTGCATATGCAAGGACAGGGCGGCGTAATTACTGGATGGATTACTGTGAAAAGTCCTCAGACGTTTCATGATGCAACACGCAGGCAAATGATCCATGCGGGAGGACGTTTATTCGGGGCGAGTGCGATTGAAAAAATGATGAAAATTGTGCAAAGTTTACAAGAGCTAGAACGTCATTGGGCAGTTATGAAAACATATGAAGGCTATCCATCTGGAACAACAACGATTAATCCAGCTGTTATTGAAGGTGGACGGCATGCAGCGTTTATTGCAGATGAGTGCCGATTATGGATAACGGTGCACTTTTATCCGAATGAAACACATGAACAAATAATAAACGAAATTGAAGAGTATATTGGGAGAGTAGCAGCTGCTGATCCATGGTTAAGTGAAAACCCACCAAAATTTAAGTGGGGGGGAGAATCAATGATTGTGGATCGTGGTGAAATTTTCCCTTCATTAGAAGTAGATAGTGAACATGCAGCTGTAAAAACGCTTAGCTCAGTACACGAATCAATTCTATCTCAAAATGCAATTTTAGATATGTCTGCAACGGTAACGGATGGTGGTTGGTTTAGTGAATTTCATATTCCAGCTGTTATTTACGGACCAGGTACATTAGAAGAAGCTCATTCAATAAATGAGAAAGTTGAAGTAGAACAGTTAATTGAATTTACAAAAGTAATAACAGCATTTATATATGAATGGTGTCATACAAAAAAATAGATTAGTATGTTGAAATCGTACAGGTATGTATACTTGTACGATTTTTTAGTGAACTATTTCAGAGTTGAATAGAAACAACTGAAATAGTTCTATATTTTTCTATGTCTTGCGTTTTAATTCAATTAATTTCTCTTTCGCTAATTCAACAGCAATTGCATCATCTAAATAGCCAATCGGAAAGAGATAATCGGGGATAATGTCTGTTGATAAAATGAAATACAGTAATGCGCCTCCGAGAACCGCACGTTCCTCGTTTGAAATAGTCCCATTACAAAATTGTTGATACATATCTGTTAATTGTTCAATGAAAGGACCGGCGCTATCAATTTGTTCTAATTTGCTCGCGAAACTTTCATGAATACGTTTCTCGCCTTCTGTTGTTTGAGCATAGCGTTCATAGTTTTCAAGTTCTTGTTTGACGCGAGTTGTTGTGTAGTCGAAATCAAATAAGTTAGAGGATTGCAGCGTTTGCTGGATTGTATCAAGAGATGTGTACATATCCGTCTTCTCTTTATTAATGTGAGGAGAATCAGGATACATTTCATCAAATAATAATTGGGGCGGAACTTGCAGACATTCTGCAAATTTTTGTAGATGTTTTTGTTTTGGTGGTTGTTTACCATTCATAATTCTTGAGATTGTTGCAGGATCAATATTTGTAAGCATTCCGAGTTGGCGCATAGATAAGGCACGTTCTTTTAAAAGTTTTTTTATTAATGTACTAAGCCGCTCATTTGGATTTTCTTTAGGCATAGTGAAGGCACTCCTTTTTTAATGTTGAAAAAATGTTGAGCATTTATTACATGTATATGAAACAGACAGGCACAGTTGCTCAACATTTTCATAAGATGCATGGAAAAGTGAGAAAAAGGGGTGGCTGTTTATGAGTACGGCAGGTTTATTTTCAATTTTTTTAATCGGGATTGCTTCTAATTTAGATAATGCAGGTGTTGGGATTGCATATGGCATTCGTAAAATCAGAATTTCGTGGCTTAACAATTTTATCATCGCATTTTTTGGATTTTTATTTACTTTATTAGCTGGCTTTTTTGGAAACTGGATTGCGTTATTTATTTCAGAGTTTACTGCAAACCTAATTGGAGCAATCGTTTTAGGGATAATCGGGGTGTTTATTTTGTGCCAGCCTTTCTTGGGGCAAAGAAATACCGTAAGCTCTAAAGATGGTAATGTACTTATGGGGATTTTACGTGATCCAGAAAAAGCAGATTTTGATGGTTCTAAAACAATTAGTTTTTCAGAAGCAATTGTTTTAGGGATTGCGTTGTCTATTAATAATATTGCAGGTGGATTTGATGCTGGAGTAACAAACTTGAACCTGTGGTTTACAGCAACTATTTCTGGGGTGTTTAGTTTTATTTGTATTAGTGGATTTGCGTATGTAGGAAAACGATTTTTAGCAGAATACTTAGGGAAATGGGCTACGGTTATTGCAGGAGTGTTATTAATTCTTATTGGGATTGATCAGTTGTTGTAAGGATAAGAGAAAAAACAAGGTTCGAGTATTTCCTTGGAAATACAGCAAGGGATTGCATATATCGACGTACTTTTCTCCATACTAATACGGATTTCTTTTAAGAAAGGGGGATTTGTATGGGACGCGGGAAAGCATTTGATCATAAGAAAAAAGGGCATGATCACCAACCACCTAAAGGTGCGTTCATTCATAAAGATGTAAATGAACATACTTTGGAAGAGGAAGAGCTACCAGTAAATATTGAAGCGTATAAAAATAGTTTAAAAAAACATTAAAAGCACCTACATAGGTGCTTTTTTTAACGTATATCTTCAATTAATTGTTCCGATTCTTCATGCATACTGTACTCACTTAATACTTGGATACAAAGCCACTTTAATTCTTCGATTGTATGTTCAAGTTCTTCAGGAAGCACATGATGAATGTCTTCAAGTCCCATTCCGAAATGAATAAGTTCAAGTACTTGATCATCGATGTTCCGATCCATTAATAGTTCAAGTACTTCTAAATTGAATATGTATCGGTGAGCTTCATCGAGTGAAACCACTTTTAACTTCAAGCTTTCTACAATACTCAATATAAAGAGAAGAATTGTTTTTTCAAGAACAGGCTGTTTTTCCATCTGAAATATTAGTTTCATCCTTCACACCTCCACATATAGCGCTAGGTTGTACTATACTATTCAGGGTGGGGGAGCAAATATGCATGATATAGAGAAACTTTCAGTACGGTTTTTGTAAGGGCATGGATAGCTGATAAAGTTGAGGTTTTTTATGAAATAAAAAATCCTGCTAGTATAGCAGGATAACTCTCAATTAAAAAATACTCCAACCTTCTTGAGCAGAAAGAAGTTCAAGAATCTTAAAACCAGCGATACTATTTCCGTTTGCATCTAAAGCCGGTCCGAAAATACCAATTCCCATTTCTCCTTTTACGCAGCCGAAAATACCACCAGCTACACCACTTTTAGCTGGAATACCAACACGAATCGCAAATTCGCCAGACTCGTTATACATACCACATGTAACCATAAATGTTTTACAAATTTTCGTAATATGTTTAGGGATAATTTGTTTTTTCTTATATGGATCATAGCCATCCATCGCAAAAATTAAGCCGATACGTGCTAAATCGATACAGTTTACTTCAACTGCACATTGACGAGTGTATAAATCCATAAGTTCTTCAATGTCACAATCGATAATTCCGTTTTGTTTCATATAGTAACAAAGAGAACGGTTTAAGTAAGCTGTCTCCAATTCTGAATTGGCAACTTTAGAAGAATAATTAATAGTAGGATTATCTGTTATTTCACGTACAAAATGAAGGATGCGCTCCATTTTTTCTTCATTATCTTTTCCTGCTAGCATGCTTGTAATAGCTAGCGCTCCTGCATTAATCATTGGATTAAGTGGTTTAGAAGGACTTGTCGTTTCTAACTTAATAATAGAATTAAATGGATCGCCAGTTGGCTCCATTCCAACTTTAGAAAATACATATTCTTCACCACGATCTAAAAGGGCAAGTGCAAGTGTAATTACTTTTGAAATACTTTGAAGAGTAAATAGTGTTTGTGAGTTGCCAGCATGGATGTATTCTGTTTCTTTATGGAAAATGGCAATCCCTAAATCATCTGGATTTGCATTTCCTAGTTCGGGGATATAAGTAGCAAGCTTTCCTTTTTTCGTATATGGTTTTACTTGTTCTAACAACTGTTGTAAGTTGTTTGTTTCAATGCACTGCATAGTACCAACGCTCCTATTTCGAATTAACTAAGTTTACTTTTCCCGATATGCTCAGAAATAAATAATAACATGAAAAAGTGGAATGATAAAACGAAAGTTATTTGTGCTATAATAAGTTTTTTTGTCTGTATATTGTGTAGCTAACAAGGAGAATTTCCCTTTTATATAACAGTTTGGAAATAGAAAACTTATCCATAAAAAGTTCGAAAATAAAAACTACACATCTATACAACTATATGTTATTATGATTATGTAATAGAAAGCGTTTTCTAAGGCGTACTTATAATGATAACGATTTCATAAATTTGATAGGGGGAATTAAAATGTTGCAGTTTTTACAACGTATTGGTAAAGCGTTAATGCTTCCAATCGCCGTACTACCAGCAGCAGGATTATTGCTTCGTTTAGGACAAGAAGACGTATTTAATATTCCTGTTATGGCACAGGCCGGTGCAGCAATTTTTGATAATTTAGCACTTATTTTTGCAATTGGTGTTGCAATCGGTTTGTCTATTGATGGTAGTGGAGCAGCAGGACTGGCTGGGGCAATCGGATATCTTGTTTTACAAAATACAACGAACGCTCTAAGTAAGGCATATTCAGCAGCGGAGCTGAATGATAAATTAAAAAGTGTTCAGGATTTAGTAGGTTCAGTAGATCCAACTAAATTAGCAGATACAATGACAAAAGTTTCAAAAGCAGCGGCGTTAACGCCAAAAATAAATATGGCCATACTTGGTGGTATTATTGCTGGGGTTGTTGCTGGATTACTATATAACAAATTCCATAAGATTAAATTACCAGAATGGTTAGGTTTCTTTGCGGGGAAACGTTTCGTACCAATCATTACTTCTATTGTAATGCTTCTTTTAGGATTAGTATTCGGTCAAATTTGGCCAACAATTCAAAGTGGTATTGATGCGGTAGCACACGGCATCGTGAACTTAGGGTCAGTTGGTGCTGGTTTATTCGGATTATTAAACCGTTTATTAATCCCAATCGGTTTACACCATGTAATGAACACATACTTCTGGTTTGTACTTGGTGACTTTACAAATGCAGCTGGTGATATCGTTCATGGTGATATTGCACGCTTCTTTGCAAAAGATCCATCAGCAGGTATGTTCATGACTGGTTTCTTCCCAATCATGATGTTCGGTTTACCAGCAGCGTGTTTCGCAATGATTGCGGCTGCTAAACCAGAGAAGCGTAAAATGGTTACAGGTATGTTAGGTGGTCTAGCATTAACTTCATTCTTAACTGGTATTACAGAACCGATTGAATTCTCATTCATGTTCTTATCACCAGTATTATACGGTATTCATGCAGTATTAACAGGTCTTTCTTTATTCATTACAACAACACTTGGCATTCACGATGGCTTCTCATTTAGTGCCGGTGCAATCGATTACGTTTTAAACTTTGGCATTGCAACAAAACCAGTATTGCTAGCGGGAATCGGTTTAATTTACGCAGCAATTTACTTCGTAGTATTCTACTTCTTAATTAAGAAGTTCGATTTAAAAACTCCTGGTCGTGAAGATGACGATGAGTTAGCTGAAGAGGGTGATGCACCAGTTGCAGGTTCAATTGGTGAAACTTACGTAGCAGCTTTAGGTGGAAAAGAAAACTTAACAGTTATTGATAACTGTGCAACACGTCTACGCTTACAAGTGAAAGATGCTGGTCAAGTAAATGAAGCAGCATTAAAACGTGCTGGTGCAAAAGGTGTTATGAAATTAAGTAACACAAGTGTACAAGTTATCGTGGGTACAAATGTTGAATCTGTTGCCGATGATATGAAAAAACACGTATAAATAGTTAGATAAGAGGATATCCAAAAAGATTGATAACACCAGTCTTTTACAGGATATCCTCTTTTATTATGTTGAAATTTTAAAGGGAATCTTACTTTTGTAAATTTTCTTTTTCTTTTTTATACATATAGGTTGGTAATATGTTCAGCGCGTGATAAAGTAGGGATGACATAGAATGGAGTGTCTATAATCTACTGAAATGATTTGAAAAAAGTCTTGTGTAGATGAATTAAATTATCGGTAAATAAGGGGAAAAGGGTAATCATGGATCAGGAAAAAAATACTGTTAGTGGGAAAGTACGTCGTCCGTTTGTATACATAAAAAGAACAATCATTCTCGTCCTACTATGTTCACTTGTATATTTCATGTATACAAAAATTGTTGCGCATAATAAAAAAGAGGAAACTTTAAAAGCAGTAGCAGAAATGAAGAAGCAAGAAGAGATAAAAAAGCAAGAAGAAATGAAAAGACAAGAAGCTGAAAAACAAAGAAAACAAAAAGAACAGGAAGAACAGATAAAGCAGGCGCAAGTTATAGAGAAACCTGCTGAAGGGCCGCCTCAAGAAATTAATGAAAACGCTCAATTGGATCAATATTTACAAAACACAGGATTTAGTGGGACAGCTGTTATTGTGAAGAACGGAAAAGTTCTTTTGAATAAAGGATACGGTATGGCGAACAAAGAGAAGCAAGTACCGAATAATTCAGAAACGACCTTTTATATTGGCTCTATTTCAAAGGCATTTGTAGCGACTACTATTATGCAACTCAAAGATCAAAATAAATTACAGGTAGAGGATACGATTGCAAAGTATATTCCAGATTTCCCTCAAGGTAATAGCATTCAACTAAAACATCTATTAACACATACATCAGGGATTCCGGAATATGAGCAGGGAACAGAGGATATTTCTCATGAGGAACTGATAAAGCGGATAGGCAATCAAAAGCGTATTGCAGGCCCAGGAGAGAAATGGAAGTATTCAGATTCGAACTACTCTATACTTGCCTACATTGCCGAAAAGGTAAGTGGACAACCATTAGAAGAATATATTGAACAACATATTTTTGCTATTGCTGGTATGAAGCATTCTGGTTTTGGTAAAGCGTTAGAACAAACAAGATTCCCATCAACGGGTTATAAAATAGTAAATAATAATATGACAACACCTAACATTCCGAGCATGTCACAACTATATGGTTGTGGTGATATATATACGAGCGCACATGATTTATATTTATTTAATGAAGCACTATTCTCTGGAAAATTAATTTCAAAAGAGAGTTATAATCAAATGTTTACTGCCGTCAAAAAAGATTACGGATTTGGCTGGTATGTCGATCCGGGCAGTTATTCAAATCATGGTGTAATGCCAGGTTGGAATTGCTTAAATGGATTTAGTAAAAATGGTAGTGTATATGTTGTTTTATTATCTAACATTCAAAATAACATTAAATCGTTTGGTAAAGTGAATAACGATATTTATACGATGTTACGAAATATTGAAGTGTAAAAGACTATCCCTTTTGGATAGTCTTTTTTTATTGAGGAAGTGTATGTGCAATGGGATAATGAAATAAAGTGAAACTTTAATTAGTGGGGGTCTTACTGCCCGTTAATGCGGGATAAATGGAAAAGGGGGAGGGATATGAGTATACATAAGCATCACGCACGTAATGCGAAACGAATTTTCTTTGTATCTGTCATTGTATGGATTATCGTCGCAATTGTATTAGTGATGGAATATAACAAAGGGATGCTATTCACTTCGGAGAAAGAAAATCTAAAATTAATAGGTGTTGTACTACCAGCATTTGGATTATTAATATATAGCTTTACGGAAAAACGAAGATCAAAAATGCTTAAACAGGAAAATTATAATATAGAGACTTCTGAATTATTTGAGCAACAAAAATTTGTTGTTCGCAAAGAGGTAGGGGTATTTCAAGTAATAACGTACTTTGGATTAGATGGAAATACAGTAGGTTTTTTAAAAGAAGAGTATGATTTTGTTATTCAACGTGTATGGCAAGCTGTACTTTCTTTTCTTTTTAAGGGACTACATAAGCAACAATTTTATTTATATAATCACTCGGGAGAAAGATTGTTGCGTGTTCAAAAGAAGATGGGAGTACGTAATTTCTATATTTTTTCTGATGTAGATGGAAAGAAAATTGGAGAGTTGAAACAAGTACTAAGTTTAACAAAGTGGGAATGGATCTTTTTAGGGGTGAATGGTAAAGAATTTGGTAAAGTGACTGGAGACCTTTCAGCAACAATGCAGAAAATAGACTGGCGAGATGGCACGCATATTGATGTGAAAGAAGATGGTATTCCGTTAGAAGCTGCTAAGTATTTCTCGGCAAGTGGTGGTTCACTTGTTACAGCTTATATAAGTGAACAGGCAGAATTACCACGAGCAGTTTATTATAGTGTCTCTGCGATAGTTACAATTAAAAATTAAAATATACATAAAGATAGATGGGATACCATCTATCTTTTTTATGTGATTAGAACATATTGTTTCGTTGAAAAATGTATGTCTTACCTATCACAAAAAAGTTTGTTTTGTATACATTAAGATGTATGGATGTATTTTTATAATTTAAAAATAATAGGAGGAGAAGTGTATGTGTCTGTTCGGTAAGTATTGGAAAAAGTTATCGAGATTGTTTAATAGACAATTAGATTATTTTTTAGATAATAAGTTATTGCCTGCTGTGGAACGACTTTTATTTTCGCAAAACTTCGCAAGGTTTATTCAAAGAAATTCTAAGCAAGCTACGGAAGATTTTATAGAATCAAGTCAATTCCAATCTATTATTTGTAACATTTTAAAAGAATGTAATACATCACCATTTAAAGAAATTGCAAAGCAATATTTAGGTAAAAACGTCGAAATTACTGTGACAGTTGGACAGTTAACGGGTGTCATTGTAGCAGTTGGTGACGATTTCTTAACGCTGCAAGAAGGAATAGGAACTGAAGTTTTATTACCATTTACAAGTATTATATCAATTAAAGAAGTGTAAGAAAGGAGACTTATATATGTTATTTACTGATGAATTGCGTAACCATGTTGGTGAGTTAGTGCAAGTTGTGACAGCTGTAGAAATCGTTGCAGGTATTCTTTTATCTGTGACGGACGGGGCAGTAAGTGTTCGTACTTCTCCTTCTTATGGACCACCGGAAGATGTACTTGTACGTATTCCTATTATTTCTTATGTTCGCTTGGAAGGGTAAGAGTGATGCAAGTATGAAAGTATCAGTTGTTATTCCGGTGCATAATGAAGCAAGTACTTTATCACAAGTCTTAGTAGAAGTGGGGAAGCTCGAGCCTTATGAAATTATCGTAGTAGATAATGGATCGACAGATGAGACAAAAGAAATAGCCTTCCAACATCATTGCCGCGTGATTTATTATAAACATTCTCTTGGCAATGATGTTGGAAGGGCAATTGGAGCTAGAGAAGCAAATGGTGACATCGTATTATTTTTAGATGGTGATATCGTTATTGATAATATAGAGCTACAACGTTTCGTGAAAGGAATCCAGCGGGGGCATCAAATTGTTGTGAATAATTTAACATGGTCTGTGTATTTAAAGGTGAGACCACATTATACGACAGTTGGAAAATGTATGTTGAATCGTTATTTGAATAAAAAAGAGCTTGTTGTCGGATCATTAATCGCAATTCCACATGCGATGAGTAGAGAAGTTATCGAGAGGCTTGGATGGTGGAATTTAGCAGATCCAGCATTATTTCAAGCGATGGCGATGTCTAGAGGAGTAGATATTGTTGATATGGCTTCGGTCGATGTAATTCACACAAATAAAGTTCGTCCTGTGCATACTGGTACATCACCAGGTTCTCCTTATCCGAAAGCGACTAGTCGTATTATGGGTGATCATTTACGTGCTTTGCAATATGTAATCGAAACATATGGTAAACGTGGCGGTTTTTCGGAGGGAAACAGGGATAGAGAGTTTATAGGGAAGTATAAACCAGTTTTATTAAAGAAGGAACAGGCGAAATATAGTGCGATTATACCAGTGTCAGAAGAAAAAATGACTATAAGATCTGTTATACAAGAAGTGAAAAAAGCAGGTGTAGATGAAATTATAGTTGTTGCAAATGGAGCAGATGGTGAGACGATTAAACAAGCAAAGTTAGAGAATGTCATTGTAGTTGAATTCACGAAGGCGCTTGGACATAATGTAGCACGAGCGATAGGGGCTATGCATGCTACGGCAGATATTTGTTTATTTGTTGATGGTGATTTTGCTATTCCGGCAAAAAAACTAATTCCATTTTTGCATGCTATTGAAGACGGGAATGATGTGGCGTTAAATGATTTACAATGTTTGTTAGATATGTTTCATCCGGCAGATCCAATTAGTATGGGGAAATATTTCGTGAATTTGGTAGCAAAACGACCAGACTTATGGAACAACTCGTTAACGGCAGTACCACATGCTATGCGTAAAAAGGTAATAGAGAAAATTGGATATGATTCTCTTATCATTCCCCCATTAGCTCAAATGAAAGCTATTTTAGAAGAATGTTCTATTACAGCAGTGGAATTTGTAGATGTTATAAAAACAAATCGAGTACGCCCAGAGCAACATGGGTTTGTAAATGGACGTATTCCAGCATTTGACCGTATTTTTGGTGATCAGCTTGAGGCGATTGCGTATTTATTACAATATACGGACGAACGCGGAGGATTTACAGATGGAGAGCGGGATAGAGATATAATTCAACAATTGAGAAAGGAAGAAGAAAATATAGATGGATGCTAGTAGTAAAGTAACTATTATTGGATTAGGATATGTCGGCCTTCCTTTGGCTGTCCTTTTTGCAGAAAGAGGACATGCTGTACTTGGATTAGATAAAGATACTAGGAAGATAGAATTAATAATCAAAGGAGAAAGTTATATTCCTGATGTTTCTTCTAACGTATTACAAAATTTATTGAACGAGAGAAAATTAATAGTAAATACACCAGATAAAGGTGTTACGGAGTTCCAAAATAGTGAGTATGTTATTGTGACTGTGCCAACGCCAATTAATGAGAATAAAGAACCCGATTTAAGTGCCCTCGTTTCAGCCTCTTATTATATACAACAACACCTTCAAAAAGGACAAACCTTCATTTTTGAAAGCTCCACATATCCAGGTACACTGGAAGAAGTTATCATTCCTATTATTTCTCAAACAGGTAAAAAGGTAGGAGAAGATTATTATATTGGGTATTCTCCAGAGCGAATTGATCCAGCGAATAGCCAGTATTCAGTCGAAACAATTCCGAAAGTTATTAGTGGACAAACCGAGCAGTGTAAACAAAAAGTACAGGATTTGTATAGCACTATATTTGATGTAGTCGTTCCAGTTAGCTCTCCGAAAGTAGCCGAGATGTGTAAGCTATTTGAAAATATTCAGCGCTTAGTTAATATTTCATTAGTAAATGAGTTAAATATACTTTGTGAAAGTTTGAATATTAATTTTTATGAGGCGCTTGAAGCTGCATCTACAAAACCGTTTGGATTTACTCCGTATTGGCCAGGACCAGGAATAGGGGGACATTGTATCCCGGTAGATCCTTTGTATTTTCAATGGAGAATAAGAAAGGCTGGAGCAATTAGTCAATTAATTGAGGTAGCACATGTAATTAATGAAGAAATGCCAGAGAAAATAATCGGGAAAGTAAAAGGTGTGGTGCAATCACCAGCAACGATTTTAATTGTAGGAATTGCATATAAGAAAGATGTAAATGATTTGAGAGAATCACCAGCGTTGCCAATTATTCAATTATTAATAAAAGAAGGATACAAGATAGAATATCATGATCCGTATATTTCTACAGCGAAAATTGGAGATACACTATATCAATCCGTCCCATTAGATGAACAAAGAATTAAACAAGCGGATTGTATTTTAATTGTAACGGATCACTCTAATATCGATTGGAATCTATTTAAAGGCATTGAGCGATTAATAGATACACGTGGAATTATAAAGAAGGTGAGTGTATGAGTAAGAAATGTTTGATTACAGGTGGAGCAGGATTCATTGGGTCGCATCTAGCTGAAGAATTGGTGAAAAGAGGTTATGAAGTCACGATTGTGGATAACTTCTATAAAGGGAAAAATAAATATCATGATGAATTAATGAAAGAAATTCGGGTTATTCCAATAAGTGTTTTGGATAAAAGTTCTATTTATGAATTAGTAAATCAACATGATGTAGTATTTCATTTAGCGGCAATATTAGGTGTTAAAACGACAATGGAAAAAAGTGTAGAGCTTATTGAAACAAATTTTGATGGGACGAGAAACATTTTGCAAGCAGCGTTAAAAGGGAAGAAGAAAGTAGTATTTGCATCTACTTCTGAAGTATATGGAAAGGGAGAGCCGCCATTCTTTGAAGAAGGAGATCGTTTATACGGTGCAACTTCTAAAATACGCTGGAGTTATGCAGTTTGTAAAACGTTAGAAGAGACATTATGTTTAGGATACGCATTAGAAGGTTTACCTGTAACGATTGTTCGTTATTTTAATATTTATGGTCCAAGAGCGAAAGATGGTCCGTATGCAGGAGTAATACCACGATTTATTCGTGCGGCTTTGCAAGGTGATGATATTCTCGTGTATGGAGATGGAAAGCAGACACGTTGCTTTACGTATGTAAGTGATGCGGTCGAGGCAACAATTCGCGCAATGGGTGAGAATGTAAATGGTGAAATTATTAATATAGGTTCTGAGAATGAAAAAAATATTAAAGAAGTAGCAGAAGTAATCAAAGAACTAACGAATTCTTCTTCGAAAATTGTACATGTTCCTTTTGAAGAAGTATACCCACATGGTTTTGAGGAAATTCCAAATAGAAGACCAGACGTAACAAAATTAAGAGAACTTGTTCAATTTCAAGCGACAGTAACGTGGGAACAGGGATTGAAAGAAACTATTAAATGGTTTCGTGAAGAAAACAATGGCTAAGTCATTATCGGTTATTATTCCTGTATGTAATGAAGTGGATACGATTTCAGATGTGATTCAATCGGTAAAACCACTAAATCCAGTAGAGATTATTGTAGTAGCAAATGGTTGTAATGATGGCACAGAAGCGATTGCTGAGAGCTTAGGATGTACAGTAATCCAGTATAAAGAGTCACTTGGTAACGACGTTGGACGTGCAGTTGGTGCGAAACATGCGATAGGTGATGTATTACTGTTTGTAGATAGTGATTTTGCTATTCAAACTTCAAAATTACAATTATTCCTTAATCCGATTTTGCATGATCAGGCGGATATCGCTTTAAATAATTTGGACGCATTATTTTTAAAGAATCAAAAACCACATTCTATTACAGTATGGCGCCAAATATTAAATGCAATGTTAGAGCGCGAAGAATTAAAAATTGATTCTTTATTATCTGTACCCCATGCGTTGACGAAAGAAGTCGCTCAAAGTATTGGATATGAATGTTTTGTTAATCCTATTGTGGCTCATTTACGCTTAGCACAAAGTAAATGGAAAATTAGTCGTCATTGTGCAATTGACGTTATTACGCCGAATAAATTTCGTCCACTCGAGCATGCTGCATATGGCACGGATCTTTCTCAATCTGAAAAAAGAATGATAGGTGATCATATAGAAGCTGTAGCAGAGCGGATAGTAGGCAGCGATGAGCGCGGAGGATATTATGATGGGAATAGGAAAAGAGAGAGTGTCTATCATACTTTAAATTTTGAAGGATTTTCTCAAGGATGGGGCGTTACATCTAATTTGTATAAAGGAGAGCAATTATCGGTAATTATTCCTGTACAAGATGAAGAGAAAACAATTGGGAACGTTATAGAAGAGCTTCGTAAAATTGAACCTTTTGAAATCATCGTTGTTGTAAATGGTTCATCCGATAAAACGGCAACAATTGCAAAAGACAAGGGAGCAACAACAATTGTATATAAAGAAGCACTTGGAAACGATGTGGGGCGTTCGCTTGGAACTTATTTTGCAAAAGGAGAAATTGTGTTATTTATAGACGGCGATTTTGTTATTCCTGCTAGTGAGCTATATCCCTTTGCAAAAGCAATTGCAGATGGAACAGATGTCGCATTAAATGATTTAAATCATTATTTAGATTTGAGAGTACCACTGCATTTTGTAACTGCATTTAAATATGCATTAAATGTAGCTTGTAATCGAAAAGATTTAGGTGTAGGCTCTCTTATTGCTGTACCTAATGCGTTTAGCAGGTCGTGTTTGAAATCAATTGGATATAGATCTTTACTGTCACCTTGCGTAGCGCAAGTGAAAGCTATTCTTTCAGGATTCGAAATCGCATGTGTAAGTCGTGTTGAGGTCGATAAGATGAACCGTATTCGCCTTAGTGAACATTTTGCAAAAATAGGTCATCCTCCAGCTGTCTTGCGAATTATAGGTGATCATATAGAAGGGGTAGAGCAATTAATCGCATTAAAGGGCGGTCGTGGTGGATTCTATGATGGAAATAGAAAAAGAGATGTTTTATAGGTAACAAAAAAAGTGTACAACATATGTACACTTTTTTGTTCCGTTATAAAAACTATAACAGATTAGGAGATAAGAGTATTACAGCTCTACAATGGGTATCGTTTTTATATTACAAAATAGGACTCGTATATAAGGATACCAAAAAAATACAATTAAAGAAAGGGTTAATTCTAAAGAGTTTTGTATGAGGTTAACACTATGTATGTAGTGGTTTGCTCAACATTTCACAAACATGTCACAACTATTTCGTCCACTTTCGAAAAAAAGTAGTATTCTAAGTGTGTAAGCTGTTATATAAAAAAACGTAGTCCTGTACTAATCAAAAATGGAGGAGATTAGGATGACTCAAGTATTAGAAAATGTAAAAAACGCGTGGGAAAACTTTAAAGGTGAAAAATGGAAAGCAGAGATTGATGTTCGCGATTTCATTTTAAATAATGTAAACGTTTACGAGGGAGAAGACTCTTTCTTAGCGGAAGCAACTGAAGAAACGAAAAAACTTTGGGATCAAGTAATGGATTTAACAACAAAGGAACGTGAAAACGGTGGCGTTCTTGATATGGATACAAAAATTGTTTCTTCTATTACATCACATGAACCAGGATATTTAAATAAAGATATTGAAAAAGTGGTCGGTTTCCAAACTGATAAACCATTTAAACGTTCTTTACAACCATATGGTGGTATTCGTATGGCGGAACAAGCTTGTGAAGCGTATGGATATGAAATGGATAAAGAACTTAGCAGTATTTTCAGAGACTGGCGTAAAACTCATAATCAAGGTGTATTCGATGCATACACACCAGAAATGAAAGCGGCTCGTAAATCAGGTGTTATTACTGGTCTTCCAGATGCATATGGACGTGGACGTATTATCGGTGACTATCGCCGCGTAGCATTGTACGGTATAGATCGTTTAATTGAAGCGAAAAAAGCTGATTTTAATTTAACTGGCGGTGTAATGAGCGAAGAGACAATGCGTTTACGCGAAGAATTATCTGAGCAAATGCGTGCACTTCAAGAGTTAAAACAGATGGCTGCTTCTCATGGATTCGATATTTCTAAGCCAGCTACAAATGCACAAGAGGCTTTCCAATGGTTATACTTTGCTTACCTTGCAGCAATTAAAGAGCAAAACGGGGCAGCAATGAGTCTTGGACGTACATCTACATTCTTAGATGTTTACATTGAAAGAGATTTAGCAAATGGTACTTTAACAGAAGAAGCAGCACAAGAAATTGTGGACCATTTCATTATGAAATTACGTCTTGTGAAATTTGCAAGAACACCTGATTACAATGAACTATTCTCTGGTGATCCAACTTGGGTAACTGAATCTATCGGTGGTATGGCGTTAGACGGTCGTCCGTTAGTAACAAAAAACTCATTCCGATTCTTGCATACATTAGATAATTTAGGACCAGCTCCAGAACCAAACTTAACAGTTCTTTGGTCCAAACAGTTACCGCAAAACTTTAAAAACTACTGTGCGAAAATGTCTATTAAAACATCAGCAATTCAATATGAAAATGATGACATTATGCGTCCTGATTACGGCGATGACTACGGTATTGCTTGTTGTGTATCTGCAATGAGAATTGGTAAACAAATGCAGTTCTTCGGAGCACGTGCAAACTTAGCGAAAGCATTACTATATGCGGTTAACGGTGGTAAAGATGAAAAGTCAAAAGCACAAGTTGGTCCTGAATACGCACCAATTACTTCTGAAGTATTAGATTATGAAGAAGTTATGCATAAATTCGATATGACAATGGAATGGTTAGCTGGTCTATATTTAAATACATTAAATGTAATTCACTATATGCACGATAAATATAGCTATGAACGTATTGAAATGGCACTTCATGATACAAATGTTCTTCGTACAATGGCAACAGGTATCGCTGGATTATCTGTAGTAGCAGACTCTTTAAGTGCAATTAAATACGCAAAAGTAAAACCAATTCGTGATGAAAATGGTATTGCAGTTGATTTCGAAATTGAGGGAGATTTCCCTAAATACGGTAACAATGATGATCGTGTAGATGAAATCGCAGTAAATCTTGTGAAAACATTTATGAACAAGCTTCGCAAACATAAAACATACCGTAATTCTGTTCATACAATGTCAATCTTAACAATCACATCTAACGTTGTATATGGTAAGAAAACTGGTAACACTCCAGATGGACGTCGTACTGGAGAACCATTTGCACCGGGCGCAAACCCAATGCATGGACGTGATACAAAAGGTGCATTAGCGTCACTATTATCTGTAGCTAAATTACCATATGAAGATGCACAAGACGGTATTTCTAATACATTCTCTATCATTCCAAAAGCACTTGGTAAAGAAGATGATGTACAAGTACGCAACTTAGTATCTATGCTTGATGGATATGCAATAAAAGAAGGACATCACTTAAATATTAACGTATTTAATCGTGAAACATTAATGGATGCAATGGAGCACCCTGAAAAATATCCACAATTAACAATTCGTGTATCTGGTTACGCTGTTAACTTTATTAAATTAACTCGTGAACAACAAATTGATGTAATTAACCGTACAATGCATGAAAGCATGTAAGTGAAAAAAGTGTCCCTCTGCTTTTAATATATAGCGGGGGGAGGCTGTTTCAATAAAGGAGGAAGTAACATGGTAAAAGGAAGAATACATTCTGTAGAGTCTTGTGGTACTGTTGATGGCCCGGGGATTCGTTATGTCATATTTACACAAGGGTGTTTATTACGTTGTCAATATTGTCATAATGCTGATACGTGGGAAATCGGTAAAGGTAAAGAAATAACAGTTGAAGAAGTGATGCAGGATGTGACATGTTACCTTCCATTTATTGAAGCTTCTGGAGGCGGTATAACAGTTAGCGGTGGAGAGCCACTATTACAGCTAGACTTCTTGATTGAGTTGTTTAAAAAGTGTAAAGAATATGGTATCCATACAACGATCGATTCTTCTGGCGGTTGTTATTCTGAAGAACCAGAATTCCAAAATAAGCTAGATATTTTAATGGATTATACAGATTTAGTTTTATTGGATTTGAAGCATATTGATTCAAAGAAACATCGTAAATTAACAGGGAAACCAAATGAACACATTTTACAATTTGCTCGTTATTTATCGGATAAAAAGAAACCAATTTGGGTAAGACATGTATTGGTTCCTGGTGTTACCGATGGTGAAGAGGATCTGCAAAAATTATCAAGCTTTATTCAAAGTCTATCGAATGTTAAGAAAGTGGAAGTGTTACCATACCATAAACTTGGTGTTTATAAATGGGAGGCACTTGGACATAAGTATCCACTTGCGGATGTGAATCCACCGACAGAAGAAAATGTTGAGCATGCGAAACATATTTTAAAAGCAGTCTAATCCAAATATTGGATTAGACTTTTTGTTTCTTTATCCCGCTATTTGTGGACAGTAAACGCCCGATTGGTGAAGGCTAATAATCAGTGGGGGATGAATAAAACCCCCACTGATTAAAGTTTCACTTTATAATAAAATCTAGAGTATATATTCAGAACAGAGTATACTGAAGAGAGAATATCCATATTTTTGTAAAGAGTAAGCGGAGAAATTTACATAATTGTAAAGGGAAATCAAAATAGTAAAAAGAATTAAGAAGTAAAAGAGTGAGTATCATGGAATATAGAACATTTGTAAGTTATTGCGAAAGCTCTTATAGGAAAGTATAATGTAAAGATATGAGCACAGATAGGATTAAGGGGTCAATCTTATATGCTTTGCATATCCACGACAGGTACATAGCTAACAGGGGAATATTGGAATCCGAGTATGTAATGTTTAAGGAAAATGTTTTTCCTATTGTCGTATATGCAATATGGAGAAACAAAAAGCTAGGAGTGGATTTGTTTGATAAAAAACCCCAAGGTTTTAATATTAACTGCACATTACGGTAACGGTCATGTGCAAGTAGCGAAAACATTAGAACAAACCTTTCGCCAAAAAGGAATCAAAGATGTAATTGTATGCGACTTGTTTGGAGAATCACATCCAGTTATAACCGATATTACAAAATATTTATATTTAAAAAGCTATACGATAGGAAAAGAATTATATCGTTTGTTTTATTATGGTGTAGAGAAAATTTATGATAAAAAAATAGCATCGTGGTATGCGAATTTTGGAAGAAAGCGTTTGAAGTTGCTATTAGAGGTAGAGAAACCGGATATTGTTATTAATACCTTTCCAATCATCGCTGTACCAGAATTGAAAAAGCAAATAGGTATTTCTATTCCTGTTTATAACGTATTAACAGATTTTTGCGTTCATAAAATATGGATCCATCGAGAAGTAGATCGTTATTTTGTAGCAACCGATCATGTGAAAAAAGTGATGGTTGATATTGGTGTGCCTGCAGAGCAAATTGTTGAAACCGGGATTCCGATTCGTAGTAGTTTTGAGCTAAAGATCAATCCAGAAATTATATATAATAAATATCAGTTATGTAAGGATAAAAAGATTTTACTAATTGTAGCAGGTGCTCATGGTGTGCTAGGAAGTGTAAAAGAACTATGCCAGTCATTTATGTCAGTACCAAACTTACAAGTAGTTGTCGTTTGTGGGAAAAACGAAGCTTTAAAGCAGGAATTATTGGGGCTGCAGGAGCAAAGTTCTGATGCTTTAAAAGTATTTGGTTATGTTGAAAACATTGATGAGTTATTCCGTGTTACTTCTTGTATGATTACGAAGCCAGGAGGTATTACATTAAGCGAAGCAGCAGCATTACAAGTACCTGTCATTTTATATAAGCCTGTCCCAGGACAAGAAAATGAAAATGCGTTGTATTTTGAAAGAAAAGGGGCTGCAGTTGTAATCCGTGATGATAGTGAAGTTTTTGCAAAAACAGAGGCGTTATTGCAAGATGATATAAAGCTTCTCCAAATGAAAGAAGCGATGAAAAGTATTTATCGTCCTGAACCAGCTGGTCATATCGTGGATGCAATTTTGGCAGAAAATCATGCAGAGCCGAGTCGTATACCTATTAAATCACCAGCTCTTGCCGAATCTTTTACTTAATATGAAACCCCTCTTTTAAACTTTTAAAGAGGGTTTTTTTATTATTGTAACAAAAGTAAGCCTGAATTATTAACTTATCCACAAAGGATCGCGCTTTCATTAGACAGTAAAATCGGAATATTAACAACTATATCCACATAGTCCACAATTTTTAGAAAATTATCCACAATTCGTGCGTTTGGTGTTTAGTTAAATAAATGAATTCGCAAAAGATTTTTGGAATTTATGCACAATTCTATGGATTTTGTGGATAAAGTTGTCCACAAAAAAGGTTCCTTATTTATAAGGAACCTTTTTTGCTAATTAATTGGAAAATCTTATGCAATGAAACTGAATAATTAGGGGGGAAAACCTTCTAATTATTCAGTTTCACTTTAAATACTTTTTGAGCGATATCCCGCTGCACGATCTGCTTTTCGAAATTCTCGTTGATAAAGAACTTCTTGTGTACTAGATAATGTGTTTTTCGCTTTGTCACGTTTCTTTTTATCCATTACAAATCACCTCGTGTCTTAAAGTCACTATCTATCGTTTCCAAAGACATGGGGTGATATACATATATGTCAAACTAGTATTGAATAATTATCATTTCAAAAAATTTAGACTATGCTTCTTTTAATTGATGAGCATCTTGGAATGTTGTATCTCGCATTGTAGCAAGTGTATATTGATCTTTTGGAATTTCATATAAGTTATAAACTTCTTCATTTGCATTAATTTCATCATAAACGGCTTTTCTTGTTTCATTTGCTAGATTTACATATTGTAATTTTTCGGCAGCTTTAATAGAACGAATATTTATTTTGCGAATACGCATAAAAATTGTTTCAATATCTAATTCATAGAAAAGTTCGCTAAAAAATGAATCTTTCGCCAATTTATTATAGCCTTTGCCATGGTACGGTTTTCCAAGCCATGTTCCAAGGAATCCGGCTTTTTCTTGCACATCAAATAAAGTAATTGTTCCGATAGGGTTACCCCATTCATCTAAAATTGTGCGTGAAATTAATTCCCCACGCTCTTCAGCTTCAATCGTTTGTTTTGTTAAAAATAAATATTCCTCATAAGAATAAGCCTTTTGACGCACAAAAGGGAAGACAGCTGGATCCACCATTAATTCGTATAGAACGTGGCTGTCGTGTAAGTCGCGTTTTTTCAACACACTAACTCCTCCTCACACGAGGGTAGCATGACGAAAAAGCACCCCACCCTCGAAATTTTTATATCAATCTTTAAAAAATTTCGGGGTGGGAATCGAACCCACTAGAACCAGTTTATAACGCTGGTGGCGCACCATTTGCCTTCCCCATTCATCAATTTGAAAATGATAATCACGACACAAATTGATTATGGTTTCATTCAGTTTATAATCGTATAATACTTTATCTAGTCAAAAAAATAAACTAGTTTTTTTTATTTTTTTTGTAAATTATTTT
>Ga0209130_1000786_pt1 | contig 27336 bp, 26 predicted proteins | sample AraplaMF_Cvi_mLB_FD_184264 | JGI IMG/M metagenome (GOLD analysis project Ga0209130, IMG submission 184264) | Arabidopsis root microbial communities from the University of North Carolina, USA - plate scrape MF_Cvi_mLB (SPAdes) (version 2) | ecosystem: Host-associated > Plants > Roots > Endosphere...
GCTTAGTCTTTTTAATATTGTCTACTTGACAGGGATAAGACCAAATTACGGTCTTTTTTTATCCCCCTTACACAGAAACTATGACTGTGTAACTTTATTAGAAACAAGTAGTTTTTCAATACATATAGGTAACATATCTAATAACGTTTCAAATGCGTAATTTACGTCCAAACGCTCCGTCCATTGATGTGCATCTTTTCCTACCGGTCCCATATTTAATACTGGAACGTCAAACTCTTCTAATTCCTGAAGTGGAATCGAATATCCTTTATCCCATAATGGCATATTGTCTACAAGAGAACTCATTGAATCCAATGGGTTCTGTAAGCCCACATAGCTCAAATCTGAAATTCCTCCAAAATAATTTTGATTTTCAAATGTAATGCTATGATTATAGTGGGCATACTTTTCCATTTCTACGACTACCTCTTTAATTAAAGGATTGTTGCGTGAACTCACAGCTGGATAGTATGGCGGAGCAAAGAAAAGTACAATCATTGGAGCCTTTTCTTTACATAAGATAGTTAATTTGTCTACTAAATCAATAGTTACCGCACGATCATCTTTATCTTCTCTATTTTTTATAATATCGGATTGAATTTCATTTATTTTTTCTCTTCCATGTTGTTCAATTGCATAAGCGATAAGCTCTTCATACGTTAATACATTTACTTTGAGACTCGGCGGTATGAACGGATTATACTTAGAAAAATGATACGCGCGCTCCTCATATGATTCTTCGATTTTCTCTGCTACTTTCGTTACTTTTTGACGTAACAATGAAACTACATCTGTCATCTTTTTTTCTAGTAAAAACAAATTAAATAACGTGACAGCACGATGAGGAATTTGTACAGAATAATCCTCCTTTAAGTCTCTTTGAAGCAAGTTAGTTGGTGGAGGACTCGCCTCACCATCTACAATATCACAAAGGTCAGTATTCAACTCTAATTCAGCTGTTAATAATGCAGCCATATAGCTCCCATTTAATCCTGCAAAAGGTTCGCCTACATGTGTCTCTTTTCCATAGCAAAGGAAACCAGGTAACACTTTACCAATAGAACCAGTATAAATATACTTATTTTGGTCACCAGGATGTCTTGAAAACATAGGCTCTGAATTTAAGATCGTTTTATAATCTAAGTCATGTTCTTTTGCTAAATCTAATAATCTCGGCACTGCAGCTCTCATCCCTACAGAGTTCACTTCTTCATCTGGAACAGCCAATAAAAGAACATTCCCATCAAATCTTCCTTCACAAGCTTGCTCAACCATCGCCATTTGTAAAGCTAGACCACATTTCATATCCATTGTTCCTCTACCAAAGAGCCAATCTCCTTGTTCAATATCTTCACGTACATGATCTGGTAGCTCATCTTTATGAGAATAAAACATAGATGTTAATTTTTTAGGGTTAAATGCATCTTCTTTCCATACTCCATAATCTTGTACATCTACAACATCAAAGTGACTAACAAGAATTACAGTATTTTTCGTACTATCACTTTTCTTTACTAGGGCTGTAACAAAATATCGTCCATCCCCCGTCGGATTTTTTTGCAAATGATGCGGATTTTGTTTGAAATACTGTAAGTCAGATAATTGTTCTACAACAAAGTCTGGCAATATAACTTCAGCTTCTGAACCTGTAATACTAGGAATTTCAACAAGATCGCTTAATAATTGCACCATTTGTTCTTTAGATTGCCACTTTGACATATAAATCCCCCTATTTTTCCGCATTATGAAAATCAATTCCAATATATGAATAAAAAATGACGACAGTTATCAAAATTATACTTCTGATGTTCTGCCGATTTTTATTGATATTTCATGAGCAGCTTGTTTTACCTTACTAATAAGAAAAGATAGTCGATCATCATTAATGCGATGACTAATCAATCCGATACTTAATGCTCCTACTACTTTATGATTAAATCCTATAATAGGTGCAGCTACTGAAGCTGTCCCTTCTGTTTTTTCACCATAACTCACAGCATACCCTTCGTTTCTTATCTGCTTTATTTGATCGAAAAGAATTTGCTTTTGTTCTGGTAAAGAAGAAAGTAAATGTTCTACAATGTGTTCCATTTCATTCGTGTTCATATTGGCAAGCATCGTTTTATTTGCGGCGCCAATCGAAAGTGGAATCTGCTCCCCTAAGTTATCGATAACTCTAATTTTTAAAGGGCTATCAATTCTTTCAATGATAATAGAATGTGTTCCATTTGGAATGTTCAAATAAACACTTTCTTCAACTTCAGAGGCCAACCGCTTCATCACTTCTCTTGCAACAGATCTGTAGTCTACCTTCTCCAATTGACGTAATCCTATTTCCATCCACATTGGTCCAATCTTGTACTGTTTTGTTTCTGAAATCTGCGTAACTAACCCATGCTCCATTAGAGAGTTCAGTAACCTATGTACTGTACTAACCGGGAGATGTGTTCTATCAGCTATATCAGAAATAGCCCAATACTCTTTTTCATTTGTAGAATTCAATAGCTTAATAATACCTATTGCTCGATCAATGGACTGTACCATAACTCGCCTCAACTTTACTTGTAGTGTGTTTAGCCTAATTAACTATCAATTTAACAAAATTTCAAACTGAAATCAATTAATTTATTTAATTTTCAAAATAAACAAAAGATACGCTATCAACATTTTGAAAACGCAAACAAAAAAATATTGACTTTTTCTCTTAATTATCTGAAAATTAGAACAAGATTTCACATCACGGAATACATTCCATAATACGGAAAAACATCAATTTTCATACTACCAATTATGAAAGTGAGGAAAACAATGACGCAAGTAAACAATACAAACAATGAATTAAAGCGCACGATGAAAAGTAGACATTTATTCATGATTGCACTCGGTGGTGTGATTGGAACGGGGTTATTTAACGGATCTGGTTTTATTATAAGTAAAGCTGGACCTGGTGGATCCGTACTTGCCTTTATGGCCGGTGGGTTATTAATGTATCTCGTTATGCTATGTCTTGGTGAGCTTGCCGTAGCAATGCCTGTATCAGGTTCTTTCCAGGAATATGCAACCAAGTTTATTAACCCTGCAACTGGGTTTACAATCGGATGGTTGTATTGGCTAAGCTGGGCGAATACGACCGGTCTTGAATTTACAACTGCCGGTATTACGATGCAGCGCTGGTTTCCTGATATTCCCGTCTGGGTCTGGTGTTTAGTATTTGGCGTTACAATATTCACGATTAACGCATTATCCGCTCGTAGTTATGCAGAAACAGAATTTTGGTTTTCAAGTATTAAAGTATCTGCCATTATTGCTTTTATTATCCTTGGCGGCGCGGCTATGTTCGGTTTTATTGACTTAAAAGGAGACGAACCAGCTCCGTTATTTTCAAATTTCGTAAATCATGGTGGTTTATTCCCGAATGGACTGGCCGCTATTTTATTAACAATGGTTACGGTCAATTATTCCTTCCAAGGTACCGAACTTGTCGGAATTGCAGCAGGTGAAAGTGAAGATCCAGCGAAAACTTTACCTCGTTCTATTAGAAATATTATATGGCGCACGATGTTTTTCTTCGTCTTAGCAATCTTTGTTCTTGTAGCTTTAATTCCTTGGGAAGAAGCAGGATTAACGAAGAGCCCATTTGTTGCTGTTTTTGATAATATCGGTATTCCATATGCAGCTGATATTATGAACTTTGTTATTCTTACTGCTGTTCTTTCTGTCGCAAACTCAGGACTGTATGCTGCAACTCGAATGCTTTGGTCATTATCAAAAAATGAAATGGCCCCAGCCTTTTTAAAGAAATTATCATCACGAGGAATACCTTTAAACGCTTTAATCTTGACGATCGCTATTTCTGCTTTTTCTCTTTTGACAAGCGTTGTAGCTGCTGAAACGGTTTACTTATGGTTAATTTCAATTTCTGGAGTCATTACAATCATTGTTTGGATGTCAATTTGTGTTTCTCAATTCTTTTTCCGTAAACATTATTTAGCCGAAGGTGGAAAATTAGAAGACTTAAAATTCAAAACTCCACTTTATCCTCTTGTACCAATTCTTGGCTTTGGATTGTATGGCATTATATTATTAAGTCTTATCTTTATCCCAGATCAAAGACTAGGAATCTATTGTACTGTACCATTTATTATCTTTTGCTACACCTACTATCACTTTAAGGTTAAGAAAAGAATTGCTACTAACACTCATACAGAGACTAAAATTAGCGAAACTTCGTAATACTGTACTATATTTAAAAGACCGCACATTGCTTTTACCTCATGTGCGGTCTTTTATCATTGCTTTATTCATTTTTCCAGGCCTCCTATTTCCCACTTACTATTACTCTTTTGTTTTGATATATTGAATACATAGTCACATTAAAAATTAAAAGACAGACAGGGGTTAAATACAATGATAAAAGGTTTCGGAGGAATATTTTGGAGAACTAAAAATCTTGATGTTATAAAAAAATGGTACAGTGAAGTGTTGAAGATTGAAATAGAAAATTGGAATGGGACCGTGATTAAACCCGAATTAGGAACTGAGACTATCTTTTCTTTCTTTGCCGAGAATGACAGTTATTTTCCAACAGAACAACAAGTAATGTTAAATTTCCAAGTACATAATCTAAACGAGACTATTCAGCATCTTGAACATATTGGTGTACCTCTTGAAAAGAAAGAAGAGATTAGTGAATTTGGAAAGTTTATTTGGATTAAAGATCCTGAAGGTCGATTGATCGAGCTTTGGGAGAAATAGTGGATTTTAATCATTTGCTATTAAGCTAACAGATACTTTAGTTCAATAAGGTAAATAAAAAGTGCACCTCCGATTATTAGACACAGTCTAACAATCGGAGGTGCACTTTTTACGGATTCGCCCCCTTGTAGGGATTAATTATATTCATTGAATAATGCCTATTTACTCTAACAGCTAGAATTAGAACCGATAATGACAGTAGCGTCCAGTTCCTTATTTCTAGCGACTTTTGTGCTAAGCCCAGCACCAGCAAAGATTTCAAAAGCCTGGGGTGCCTGAACTTCGCTCGTCTCTATCAAAAGATGTCCATCCAAAGCTAACCAGAGTAAAGCTTCTTCTGCGACTCTTCGCAGAATGTTAAGACCATCCTCCCCCCCGTCAAGCGTCACATTTGGTTCATATAGGCGTGCCTCCCGGGGGAGAAACTTTATTATTTCGGTAGGAACGTAAGGTACGTTCGCAACTAGGATATTTACATGGCCCTTAAGTGAGTCTGGTAGAGCTTTATACAAGTCACCTTCAAAAGCATGACCGCCAAAATTCGTTACATTACGGCTAGCGCATTGTACTGCGATAGGGTCAATATCAACAGAATACAATTCAACTCGTCCCAAAGTTGCTGCCAGTGCTGCACCCACAGCACCTGACCCACAACATAGGTCAACAATGATATCGCTAGAACGTGACAACGCCTCTGTTTGATGAACAAGGAACTCGGTACGTTTACGCGGTACAAAAACGCCTCGATCCACTTCTACTCGTAAACCACAGAACTCCGTATATCCAACAACGTATTCCAGAGGTAAACCGTTGACTCGCATTTCTACCATTTCCATAAGGTCCTCTGAAGTTAGTGCCTCTGAAATAAGTAACCGGGTCTCATCTTCTGCGAAAACACAACCAGCGCTCCGAAACTTGCTAACTATATATTTTTCCATTTTCATATCCAAAAAGAAATTTGTTTTATTCTCTATATTATCTCACCACTTTTGATAAAGTTTGTTTGTAATTCAGAATTCGTTAAAAATAGCTGATATCCTTCTTCAATAATCTGGCTCTTACATACAGTGAAACTTTAATCAGTGGGGGTTTTGTCCATCCCCCACTGATTATTAGCCCGCACCAATCGGGCGTTTACGGGCAGTTATCTCCCACCTAACTTCCTAGCATTCGCCGAATTTCGAGGTAGGAGTTTTACTGCTCGCAAATAGCGGGGTAAACTGTAATTTGATGGACATATTCGTCTATGACCACCTCTTTCCCTTGTATATAGAGCATTCTTTTCAATTTCAGTTCAAAATGAAATAACATTTCAATATAAAATATCAATCTACCTAGACATTATGACAACCACCTTAAAAATCTGAATTTTCTATATATTAAAGGATATTACTCAAACAACCTCGAATATTGTAATACAGTGAAACTTTAATCAGTGGGGGTTTGTTCATCCCCCACTGATTATTAGCCCGCAAATAGCGGGATGAACATACATAAGGAGGTTGATTTATTTTGTTTCGTTCATTTACAAATGGATGTGTTGCCCTTGTGCAGCGTTTCTTGCCAGAACCGTTTATTTTATCATGCTTATTAACTGTTTTCGTTATCTTCTTCGGCATGTTTGCAACGCACCAAACACCGGTAGAAATGATTACGCATTGGGGCAATGGAATTTGGGGACTTCTTGCCTTTTCTATGCAAATGGCTCTTGTACTCGTGACGGGATCTGCTTTAGCAAATGCCCCTCTTATTAAAAAAGGGTTAACGAAAGCAGCAAAACTACCGAAAACGAATGGCCAAGGTATTATCGCAATTTCAATTGTAAGTTTACTAGGAGCATACATAAACTGGGGATTTGGTATTGTTGTCTCTGTTTTATATGCAAAAGAAGTGGCAAGACAGTTAGAAGGATTAGATTATAGGTTAGCAATCGCTTCTTCTTACTCCGGATTTCTCATTTGGCATGCAGGCCTTTCTGCTTCTATCCCTCTTACGTTAGCAACAGGCGGTGAAACGTTAATTAAAACGACAGCTGGAAGTATTAAAGAAGCGATTCCAATAACAGAAACGTTATTCTCACCATACGCTCTCGTTCCAGTCATTATCTTTTTAATTACGATGCCTCTCATTAATAAAGCAATGCATCCAGATGAAAAACATACGATTACAGTAGACCCTAGCGTGTTCCATGAAGAGGCTGCTGCTCAAGAAGTAGAGCAAAAAACATTCGCTGAAAAAATGGAAAATAGTATGATTATTACACTTTGCATCGGGCTATTAGGTCTTATTTATATTTTTAACTATTTTAGTACGAAAGGCTTTAACCTTACACTTGATATCGTTATTTTTATGTTATTAATTGCGGGTCTTATTTTCCACCGTACTCCGATTCAATATATTCGCGCTTTCTCTGACTCAACAAAGAGCGCTTCTGGTATTTTACTTCAGTTTCCGTTCTATGCCGGAATTATGGGGATGATGATTGGAGTAAATAGTGAAGGGCTTTCGCTTGGAGGAGCTATTTCTACTTTCTTTATTAGCATTTCAAATGAAACCACATTCCCGCTCTTTACATTTTTAAGTGCTGGAATTGTTAATATTTTCGTTCCATCTGGAGGCGGACAATGGGCTGTGCAAGCACCAATTATGATTCCAGCTGGCGCTGAACTTGGTGTACCTGCTGCGAAAACAGCGATGGCAATTGCATGGGGCGATGCTTGGACAAATTTAATTCAACCTTTCTGGGCATTACCGGCATTAGCAATAGCTGGTTTAGGCGCTCGTGATATTATGGGATTTTGTGTTGTTAATTTACTTTATGCAGGATTTATCATTAGTCTGTGTTTCTTATTTATTTAAACGAAAAGCTAGTTTTATACTAGCTTTTTTACATAATAATTCATTTACCCCGCATTAACGGGCAGTAAACCTTCCCCTATGTTAGGCAGGAGATTAACTGCCCGTAAATGCCCGATTGGTGAAGGCTAATAATCAGTGGGAGGGAACACCCCACTGATTAAAGTTTCACTTTATTTCCCATGCAATTTATAATCTTCTTCCACTCTATCTCCGTAAGATTTAATGCCGCAAATGCAAAAAAATCCTCACATACTTTTTCAATCAGATGTGGATTTTCCCCCAAGAAATTCCACTGTAACGCTTTAGGAAGACAATACGTTTCATATTCTTTACTTCCCCGTACTACCTCATCAACTTCTCTTTCACAAATCCCTCTTATTAAGTAATCATTTCTTAATTGAATCTTCATTTGTTGAAACGTTTCACTACATTTTTTCAATTGAAGTAAACATGTAATATACGTCCGAAAAAGTTCATTATCATACTGACAACAATTTATAATACGATCAAGTTCATTCATAATGTACGAGCCTTTTCTTCTATTTGTAATAACCACTTTTCCCGCTTCTCTAGTTTACTCGTTTTCACAGATTGAAAAACAGACCGTTTTATATCACGAATACCACAAAAACGTAAAACTCCTCTTTTCATCATAATCCAATCCGCTGATCGATATAATAGTGCCACGTACCATAACGGTGAGTCTAACGTATTAATAACCCATGCTTTCTTTCCTTTCAATAAACCTTTCGGCAGGGCTCCTTCATATTTATAAGCAAATCCAGCTACAAAAATACGATCGATAAATCCTTTTAAAATAGCAGGCATGCCCCACCACCATATCGGATATATGAAAAGAAGAGTATCCGCCGCTTTCACTAATTCTCTATATCGCTTCGTCTCTTCTTCATATAGTAAATCCCGTCTTTTTTTCTCTTCATTAAATACAAGCACTGGATCAAATTGTTCTTTATATAAATCAAGTAGCGTAACAGAATGATTTGTTTCCCCAAGTCCTTTTTGCACATGCTCTAAAATCGCTGCGTTAAAGCTTGAAGGACTAGGGTGAGCGTATATAATTAGTACGTTCACTACAAAGCAACTCCCCTCTACAGTTAAATCTTCCCTTTCTTTAACATCGTCTCTACGATTTGGACATTTTTTGAACTTTGTAACAAACGATTTAGTACTGTTAGTAATTCTTCTTTTTCTAAACCTTTCAGTTGTTCTTTAACTGTACTCTCACCAGCATCTTGAATATCATACACAACTGCCGCCATATGCTTACAATAATTTTCATTCGGACACTCGCAGCTGCTTTTTGTAAAATCAGTAAGGTCAATAATTACTTCATAGTTTCCTGCATTTCCAGTAACGAAAGCAAATACTTTCTTGTCTTGTATTTCAACATCTTCTACATGTCCCTCTTCATAATATTCATAACCTTTATCTATAATGTACTTTGGAATCCATTTCGTTATATCTTTTAATAAGTAAGCGTACATCCTATCACCTCTTCCTTTAATTCCCTTTTGACTTCAAAAACCCCACATGTTATTCTAATTACTGTCAAGTAGCGAGTCTACGTGACAAAACGACTGACACCTATTCGGCGAAGGTGTCTCTTTTATTTGCAGCCGATAATGAAGTGCCTCTTTCAGGCACATTCAATCTTTGACACTACACACTCAACACCATTCCCTTGTATCAGGCTGCTTTAGCAGTCTTTTACACTACATACTTCAAAAAAAAAGAGAGCCTAGCTCCCTTTTCCCGCTTTATAAAATACCCCTTTTTCAGCATAGCGATATTCATCATCAGCTAAAGTAATTTTCCCATCCAGTTTGAGTTCATCTAATAGTCTTGATAAATAAAATTGATGTAACATTTTTTTCGTGAATTTTCCTTCATGATGCGAAACGATATGTTCTTGAATATCTAACAATGATATTGGCTTATCTTGCTCTATCATATATTCATAAACTGTACTACGCAGTTTTACGTATTTTTCGAGTGTCACAGTACTTCGCAACCCCTTTCTTCTTATTATATGTTTTCGTAATCGGTTTTTTTGCAACAAAAAAACCTCTCCGATAAGAAGAAGTTACGTATATCTTCGTCTTATCTCCCAGAACAAAAATGTTCTGCTGGAATTAGCACCTGCATCGCGGTTGCTGGGTTTCATCGGGCCAGTCCCTCCACCTCTCTGGATAAGAAAATATTCACTTTATAATAAACTATATGTAATTTCATTTTAATTGTCAAATAAATATAACAAATTATATTTTTCTCCTCAGTGTTCATACTACATGTATATGAGTAAAAAAGGAGGACTATGAAATGTATCAAAACGCCCGCGGATATGTACAAGATTCTTTTCAATCATTAAAAGAAGCAAAACATTGTTTAGAAGAAGCACTACAAACAGTTGAAAAAGATTTTAATCGCGCACGTATTGAACAATCCCTTTACGCCGTAGAGCAAGCATTGCAAAGATGTGATTATACCGTTCACATTTTAGAAAAAGATTGAAAACTTCCCATCAATAGATGGGAAGTTTTTTCAAATGGCATACTTCATTATTATTGCCGTTATGATTAAAAAATATACAGAATTAACAATTTCTAAAACCCCTACTTTTAATATAGAAATTTTTTTACCATACAATATAATTGCTCGAATGACACTTGGTACGAATATAAGAGAACACCATGGATTGATAGCAAATACAATTACCGTCAATACAATATGATACCCCCAAGATATGAGACGATACTTCGGATTATTTTTCTCACGAATCATTGTTTTCACATAAAACGTACTTCCTAAAAAATACAAAAATGAAATAAGCGCAATGAATACTGCGGTTTTATCGATTTGCTTCATTGAAAAATAATAACTTATTAAACCACCTATACAAAACACTATAATCGCACAAATATCATTTAGTAATGCTCGTTCATTTTTTTGACGAGCGTAATACATATTTACAATAAACAATGGAATCATTAATACTGCGAATAAAAGAATTCGCCATTCATATAATAAAGAAATCATCCCAAATACGAATGCAATGATAGAATAAACAATTGTAGCGTGTAGAAACTCTTTGTTTCGTCTTTTCCTTATGTACATAAGAAATGGATACGTAGCTAAATAGATAAAGAACCACGCTAAAAACAGTGGGATATGATAGAAAGTAGGGTTCCCAAGTATGACACTTAATAGAAATGGTATAACAAGCATAGCCCATGCACCATGTTGCTTCGGAATAACTAACTTCATTAACTATACACCTCCTCTTTGAAAATAATTCTCACCTAATATTATACAAATATTTTTATATAATAGCCGACTTATATTGGATCTATTTTTTGACAATAAAAAAATGCTCCTTACAATATGTAAGAAGCATGAAAGAGGCAAACGAATATGTAAGTCGCGACCCTACCTTATATGAGTATGCTTTTCTATGTCACGTTATGCTCATCTAATATACCGTATTTCTTTTTAAATCTTGTGAGGATCGTAATCCATGACGTACTAAATAACAGCAGGAAAATAACATTCGATATCGCGTGACTAAGATCGAAAGAAAAACTTGCGACATAGTAAGCAATAACTGTTTCCCAAGTTGCTTCCTGTATAAAACCGAGAAGACCCCAGAAATTCATAATCCAGCCAAATAAAAATCCAACGACGAATCCGTACAACAGTCTCCCCCACAGTTTTTTCATCAAAAATGTATTTCGGAGTAATCCCGCTATAAATCCGATCATACCCCAAGAGAACATTTGCCACGGCGTCCACGGACCTTGTCCTAAAAAAATATTAGATACAATGGCCGCCGTTGCCCCGATCATAAAGCCAGTTTCACTTCCAAAAACAATTGCAGAAACGATAATGACAAAGGAAGTCGGTTGTACACTCGGTAATATCGAAAATGGTACCCGGCTAACTGCTGCAATCGCCGCTAACACAGCAACGATAACAATTTCACGTGAAACAAACGCCCTCCTTTCAAAACGGACGTAGAAAGGTAGCATAATGACAGCTAATAAAAACAAACTACTTACCATGTAATACCCGTCCATAATAAGAGTCGTAAAGAGTAGTGTACATATTACAACGGCAAAAATAAATATTATAAACGCAACATATCGTTTGGACACGCTTCGTACACATCCTCCCACGTTAATGCAAATGGCAACTCTCTACGGATGAATCGGTTAATAGATGTTGTATAAAAGAAGTTACCACTAAAGAACTCTTTCGGTGCATCATTCATAATGACTTTCCCGTCAAATAACATCATACATTGATCAACGTATTTCGCTGCAAACTCAATATCGTGCGTTGCCATTACAATTGTTGCACCTTCTTTTTGCAATTGTTTAAACAGCTCTCCTACTCTTTCCTTTTTCCATGGATCTAGTCCCTTTGTCGGCTCATCGAGTAATAATAAAGTTGGTTTTGATAATAACGTTGTACATAATGCAAGTAGTTGTTGCTCCCCGCCGCTACAATCATGCGGATGGCGCTCTTTAAGCGAATCTAACCAGAACTTTTCCAACATTTCTTCTGCTATTACTTTTCCCTCTTCGCCATATAATTCACGAGCACGCTCATAAACCTCTTCCCATACTGTATCAAATGTAAAATGATAGTATGGATGCTGTGATACATACCCAATACTTTTAAATCGTTCTTTCGAATCAATTTTATGTATCACTTTTCCATTCCACTTTACCTTACCTCTTCTAGCTTTTTGCAATCCTGCTAAAATCGTTAACAGTGTAGACTTCCCAGTTCCGTTTTTCCCAACTAGAGCTGTCCATTTTCCTTTTTCGATGTTCACTGTTAAATCTCGTAAAATAAGTGGACTATTTTTTTCATATTGAAAAGATATATGTTCTGCACTTAAAATTACTTCTTGCTTTTCACATTGTTCTACTTGCTCATTCCTATATGATAGCGCTGAAAAATCATTCATTTTCATTTGCGCTTCTCGTACTGTAAACGGAATATCTTCTACATTCCACTCTAAAAACAATCTTGGAATTTGGGGAATGAATGGATGGAACTTTTCTACTTCCCACATGTTCGCTATCACACTTTTAGAAGTACCATCATAAATGATTCTGCCATTATCCATACAAACAACGCGTGTTGCGAGCGGTATAACTTCATCTAAACGATGTTCACTTAAAACTATCGTAATTCCGAGTTCTTCATTAATACGTTTTAACAATCCTAAAAACTCTTTTGCAGCAATCGGATCTAGCTGCGCTGTCGGTTCATCCAGTAATAGTAGCTTCGGCTGCATGACTAATACTGCTGCTAAATTTACTAGTTGTTTTTGACCACCAGATAAAGTATGAACAGATTGATGTAACAAATCTTGAAATCCTAAAAAGCTAATGAGTTCCGCTATTCTTTTTTGAATAATATGTGATGGTAGCCCGATATTTTCTAAAGAGAATGCTAATTCTTGAATAACTGTATCCATTACGAGCTGATTTTCTGGGTTTTGAAATACCATACCAATTTCTTGTGCAGATAATAAATCTGGTACATCTTCTAATAAAGCACCATCATAATATGTATGCCCAGAACGCGTGCCAATTGGAAGTAACTCCTTTTTAAAATGTTTCAATAAAGTTGTCTTCCCAGAACCAGAACCACCAGCAAGTACTATAAATTCTCCTTTTTGAACAGAAAGAGAAATATGCTGTAACGCGTATTCATTTTCATCAGCATATATAAATGATAAATTCTTTATTTCTGCATGCGCCACCATATCCATTCCCTTCCTTCCATTACAATCGGTAAACTAATAAACATCATAAATAGGAAAAACATCATTCCATCATATTGCTGGAACAGTATTGATTCCACTTTCGGATAAATAATCAATTTCCCTCCGCCATAATAACTAAATATGAATGAGGCTATAAATAGAATACTTAAATAACTTAGCGTGTACCAATCGCGTCTTTCCATTCTATACCGAATATAAGTCGTACGTTTCGTTACACCAAATCCACGAGCTTGCATAGAATCTGCTGTTTGTAGTGCATCTTCTAACGAACAAACTAATAACACTTGCAGTAATTTCATCCCATTTTTTATACGCTCAATGAGTGAACCTGAATCTAATTGTACACCTTTCGTTTTTTGGACGAGTGTAATTTTCTTTAACCGCCTAATAAATAAAGGAACAAATCGCACTGTAATCATCGTTAACAATGCAACTTTCGGTGAAATTCTTGAAAACAAATATAAAAATTTATGACTCGAAATAATATCGTTATAAGAAGCAAACGTAAACATAATCGCAACTAATAATAACCCCATTACAAGTCCATACATACAAGCCTCAAGCTTAATCCGGCTATCTCCTAAATAAAATAAAGTAGTCGCTCCTCTATGCGTTAACAAAGAATTGAATAAAATTACCATCAAAAAGAATATAAAAGTACTAGGCAGCATCTTTCTTATTTTCTCACCATTCCCTTGTACTATATTTAAGATTACTATTAGTACAATCGCTCCAATTAAAAAAAGAGGATGAAGACACATCATACATAGTATCATCACCCCAATATAATAGAAAAAATTCACAAAAGGATGTAAAGAAGAAAAGCTTATTTTCATAGTCCTTTACCGAAGATCCTTTCTTAATTTAGTATACATACACCCATTCAACTGTATCTCCTGGTTTAACTGTAACTACACCAGCACTACGGTTTGGAAACGATCCGTTCACACGATATTTCCATCCGCTATTATCATTTACATCTTTTTCATATAAATTTTCAATACCTTTTACGTAAACATCTCCTTTAGAGCCCATTGCATCAACATCTAATCCTGTGCTCTTTAACACACTATACACTGTGTCGCCTTCTTGAACATCAACCTTTTTCGCACCTAATAAGTATCCTTCATTTCCTTTTACGGAGATAGTAACTTGTTTTGGTTTTGGTATTACTGGATCTGGCACTGGCGGTACTGGATCTGGTGCCGGTGTTGGTGGAACCGGCACAGTTACCTGTTGCCCTTTATTTGGATCTTCTTTTTGCTCCTGCTTTGGTGTTTCTTTCGGCTGATTAACAACCTTTGCTTCTTCTTTTACTTCTGGTGCTTTCGGTTGCTGAGGTTTCTCTTCTTGTACTTTTTGTTGTTCTGGTTGTTTATTTGCAGCAGGCTGTTCCTTTGGTTGCTCTTCTTTTTTTACTTCCGGTTGTGCCTGCGCTTTTTCTTCTTTTTGTTTCTCTTCTACTTTTTGTTCTTGTTTATCTTTCTGCTCTTCTTGTGGTTTCTGCTCCGGTTCAGCTTGTTTCTCTTCCGGTTTCGGTACATCTTTTTGTTCTTCCTGTTTCGCTACTTCTTTTTGCTCTTCTTGCTTCGGTTCTGCCTTCTTCTCAGGCTTTACAGCCGTTTCTTCACATCCGGCTAATAATCCCAATGAAAGAATTAAAGAAATGAACCATTTCATCTTACTCATGCTGTCCCTCACCTTTCATATTAAAGTGAAACTTTAATGAGTGGAGATTTTGTTCATCCCTACTCATTATTGGCTCTCACTTTTATAATAAAATTAGGAGCAAATGATTGCTCCTAATTTTTGTTAAGCTGCTTTACGTCTCCATAATACATATGCAGAAGCAATACATAATACACCCATACCTACTTCTGTTGCTGCACTATGAGAAGATGCTCCTGTTTGTGGTAATTGATTCTTATTCTTGTTTGTTTCTTTATTAACTCGTTCGTTATCTACAACAACTTTTAGATTTTCATCTTTTGGTTGTTTTTGTAACTCTTCTTGTTGTTTCGGCTGTTCTACAACTTCTTTTTCTTCTACAGTTGTCTCTGGCTCTACAATTGGTTTCGTATCGATTTCATTCTCTACTACATTTGACCAATCATAAATCGATTTTCCAAAATCTTTAAACTGAAGTAACGCTAAAAATGCTTGCTCTGTAGCCATTCCGCTACCTTTTTGATCACTCGGTAACCATTTGAACTCACCATTTGGAAGCTGGTATGACATTAAATTTTGTACCGCTTTATTAAGACGATCGTGATCTACATCTTTAACTAGCGATAGTCCAATAATCGCTTGTGCAGTACTATTAGAATTCTCTTGTCCATCAGCGGCAAAACCACCATTACCTAGCTGCTGCTTGTATAAATAATCAACAGCTTTTTGGATAGATGGCTTTACATCTGCTTGATCTTGATAAGGAGCTAATGCTGCTAATACCATACTTGTTACATCAACGCTACTAGCACTTTCTTTACTACTTGAACTATCATACGTCCAGCCACCGTCTGTATGCTGCGTGTTTAAAAGTGCTTGTACTAAAGTAGCTCGATTCCATTTCGCTTCGGCCGGAACCTCATATTTCTTTGTATCTAATGCAAGTAATGTAAATGCGTATCCAGTAACAGAATTCACTTTATCTGATTCAAATAAATTTTGTACTAAATTTTGTCCCTCTACCTTTGTAGGATCTACATTCATTGCATTCATCATAATAATCGTTCTAGCTAAATCTGTTGCTGAAAAACGATTTAAACGCTTCTTAACCTTTTCAGCTACTGGCTGAACATAGTTTATTTTCGTTTCAAGTGGAATATTTACACCTGAACGAGCGAGTCCAATCGCAACCCAATCACTACCAATTCCATCTTGTAACATCTTTTCTGACGTTTTAGAAATTGCTTCATTTAATTGTGCTGCTAGAATTTCAACTTTCTCTTGCTTTGGTTGTTCTGTTGTTTTATCTTCTGGTTTTGGTTCTTCTGTTTTACCGTCTGGTTTTTCTGTTTTCGGTTCTTCTGGTTTTGGTTCCTCTGTTTTACCATCGGGTTTTTCTGTTTTGGGTTCCTCTGGTTTTGGTTCCTCTGTCTTTGGCTCTTCTACAGTTTTACAAGTGCCAAATTTATCTAACGTTTGTTGCAATGTTTCTTGACTCATATTGCTCCAGTCCGCAACGTAACGAAATGCAACGACATCCCCAGACTCTAATTTATAACTATCTGCCCCAACTTCTGCAGATTTGTCATTTACATCATACAACCAACCGCTCGTTGCTCCGGCCATTAATCCGTCGATGCCCTTTATATACGTTCCAAATGACATACTTTCAGATATTACTTTGTCACCCATGACTTTTTGTAACAAACTAAAAGCTGTTTCTCCATCTTCAATGGAAACTTCTTTTGGACATAACATAATTCCTTTTTGTGATTCACCAATAATTGCAAGTTTCGCCGTCTTTCCTTCAGCAAACGTAATATGTACTGTATTCGCAAAAGAAACAAATACAAGTGCCACTGCCATTAATGATGTAAGCAGCCATTTCTTTAACATTGCCATTCCAAAATTCCCTCCCTTTACTAACATTTACACAAAAAAAGACCCTTTAAGGGCGTGTGATTGACACTCTCTTTTTGTAAGTGTCGAACAAAATGCACAACACCTCCTACCCGCATTATTCGCGGCTATATTTGTATAGGAAAAATAATTTCGTTTATGAACGCACCATTGTGATTACATTCATTTTTCTAGGCAAAATTTACTCCCTTTTCAAGTTATCCCGCTATTTGCCGAGCAGTAAGACCCCCACCTCAAATTCAGCGAAAGCAAAGAAGTTAGGTCGGGGTCGGGCTGCCCGTAAATGTCCGATTGGTGAAGGCTAATAATCAGTGGGGATGAACAAAATCCCCACTGATTAAAGTTTCACTTTATCGTAAAACGATAAACCTATACATTCTGCAAATTTTGATTTTCTGTATTATTTTACTATTGACAAAGAATTTTGTCCATGCTTTATCAGATTTATTTTCTAAGAATAATAGTTTAATAAGCTTCCATTAATAGAAGTCATCCCTCACTATGTAAGCTTTTATCACTAACAATAATTCCATCTTCATCTACATAAACATATTCATTCGGCTTCCATTCAACTTCACCAAATTGCACCGGAATATTTCTTTCTCCTTTTCCTTCTTTTACACTTCTATTTGGCATTGTCCCTAACGCTACAATACCAATATTAATATTTTTTAATTCACTAGAATCACGAACATACCCATTTACAATAATTCCTGCTAAGTTTCTTTCTTCTGCAATAGCTGCCAAATTATCACCGAGTAACGCACAATTTTTAGAAGCTCCGCCATCAACAACTAATACTGTACCTTCCGGCAGTGTTTGTAACCCCTCTTTTACTAGTACATTATCATCCTTCACTTTTACCGTTGCGATTTTCCCATAGAATTGTTCTTTCTTTCCATAAGATTGAAAAGACTGGCGACATATTTGTAATTCCTTTTCAAATTCATCACATAGATCCGTAGTTTTCCACATCTCTTTCCCTCTTTTCTTTTTATATTACATATTCTTGGATTTTTTTCGTTTCCCTGTCTAATGTTGCAATAATTTGTATGTGCGGTGAAAGTCATATACAAATGAAGGAAAATAAAGCTTACCACTTGAAACTATTGCTTTAAGTAAAAAGCTTTATTATAATCTATTCCACTCCTATGAAAACCATTTATTCTAGCATAAACATAAGAAGGGATTGATCATAATGATCAATCCCTTCTGTCAAAGTATAATGTCACTAAAAATCCTTTAAAAATCTTAGTTCCAAATTTCATTTACCCATTCAGGATGATCAATAAAAGGATTGCGATTATGTTGATATTTTGTAAAAATCACTTCATTACGCTTTCGCTCTAAATCATCGACAGGGTCTTGTTCATTCCATTTTAGTAAAATAGATAGTTTCCCCATGTATGGATCTTTGTTGTTATTCACCTTTTCATTTAGTTCTAAGTCTATTTCGCCGTTGTCTCCTTCGTAACGAACAGCCATGTAAAACAGCATTCTAGCGATATCTCCTTTTACACTATCACGAGGTTCCCAAGAATCACTATCATATTTACATTCTGTCGCTTCCGAATGATTCATACCACCATTATCAAAATCCAGATTTCCACGTGAACTATTTACAGATACATCCGTCGCTCTTAAATGATGTAGATCTGTTCCAGGTCCTGCAGCCGTTCCAAAATCACCGTGAGATTTTGCCCAAACATGCTCTCGGTTCCAGTTATCAACTCCTGAACCATTCGTAAATTTCCCTTGCGAACGCCCAGTATATAAGAGCAACACATTATTTTTATTATTTGGATCTTCATCAGTATCTCTTAGCGCTTCCCAAACCGCACTGTATGATATCTTTGTATGATTATCAATAACATTATGAAGTTCCTTCTTTAATTCTAAACCCGTTTTTCCTATAGCGTTATTATAATATGTATCGTCATAGTTTTTTACAGTAATCTCTTGTGCTAAAAACGCATCTACTTGTGGAGATGTAGAAACTACTTCACCATGTATGATATCTGTGAATGATAGAGATGCAAAACCTAAAATGAAAAATGAAGATAGTGTAACCATAGCAAGTTTTGTGTTTCGGAACTTCATATACCCATTTCCCCTTTAAAATATAATTTGAATTGATTAATCCAAAAAGCCTATGTACATAGTTTCTTTTTCATACTGTTCTCCTAAATTTCAGTTTCTTCAATTACATAAACAATTTTAATTTTCACAAAGAATATTCTTCTCTAGTAAAGACTATTAAAATATTCTCTTACAGTAAAAAGTAGTTTAATGATAACTTATAAACTTCAATTTTTTTATGCAATTTTACATAAAAAAGCTCATTTCTTATCTTTTTCAAATAAGAAACAAGCTTTTCTTTTCCAACTACTAATCCTAATATAGGTCTATCTGTCTCGGAAACTTTTGGAGTTACTTGACGTTTATGGTAAAAATAGTACTACTTTTATTTATATGCTTATTTATTTGGCACCGAATCTATATACTTTCTAACTACTTCATATACATATTCTTGATTTGCTGCTGCTGTATTTGGGTTGTATTTTCCACCGTTTGTTTTATTGTTAGATAATACTCGAATCCCTAAAAATGGTACGTCATAAGCTTTTGCGATTTGCGCTGCTGCTGCACCTTCCATTTCTTCTACAGATGTACCGTATTTTGTATGGAACCACTTAATTCTATCAACTTCATTATTCCAAACGTCTGCTGAACCAATAGTACCTTCAACCACTTTACCTTTTGTATATTTATCTTTTACCGCATTAGCTGCTGCAAGTAAATCTTTATCTCCCTCGTAGTATCGGATTTTCTCAGCATTTGGATCTTCTCCTGCACTCCCTTCAGAAGCCATCAAGTCCATAGATATCCATTTTTCCGGTTCAATTCCTTGGTTCTCATCCATATTTGTTGTTTTTAGTGAACCTATATTCGCGACTTGTTTTCCTAACACAATATCAAATACATTTAAATTAGGATCATGTCCACCTGATGTTCCTTGGTTAATAATTGCTATAGGCTTATATTTTTCAATAGCCACTGCTGTAGCGGCTGCTGTATTTTCCATTCCTTTACCTGTTTTCGCAACGATTACAGGATAATTGTCTACAGTTCCTTTATAAAATACAAAACTCCCAGATTTTTCTTCTTTCACATTTTTTAACCTTTTTGCAAATTTTTCAGCTTCTATTGGCATTGGGCCTTGAATTAAGATAGGGTTTTGATTACTTTTTGCCTCAACTACTTGTTTTGGACTAGCATTACATCCTGCAAGTATTGCGAATGACAATGCGATAGTAGTTGCTAGGGCACCATATTTTTTCAACAGATTTTTCTTCATAAATAATCTCTCCTCTTTCTCTTGTTGTTTTCTATACTCGATGTTTTGGTCCAAAGAAAAAAGTTCTAGAAACTGTAGAAGAATCTCTACTTTCTAGAACTACGGTAGTCAAAGTTAATTAAGCAAAAGATGAGGCCATTGCTTAATTATAGATCGGTAGCGGCTCAATACATCGAACGACCGAATACTTTAACCCGTAGTCCAGTTCTTTCATTGGGAACTAGGTAGAAACGCTCGGACCATATTACCGAGTATATACGAGTGATGTTATTTAAAATTATTATATTGATAATATAACAAACCTATAGTGTATACGCAATCAAAATATGAACATTTTTAATAAAAAACAAAAAAATGTTCGTATTTAAAGGGATAATAAATAAAAATCTCATTTTTAATCGGATTATATCGCAAAAAAATATACTAAACTCGATTCACTCACACCAATCAATCTTTTACAGGTAGTTACTCTCCCTTCTACCTTCTTCATATTCACCCAATTTTGATGCGGGAATCTTACTGCCCGCATATTAATACATCTTTTGTGCCGAATGGTCAATAAATCAAATTTTATTATAACTTTAAAATGAAATTTGATTATTTTAGATTACGAATAATTAAAAATAGCCTCTTATTCTACCGTAAGTGTTATTTGAATTTAATATTTTTTCGTGAGATAGAGAGGAACTAGACATAATTCTTTAAACTAAATGAAAGGAGGTCCTATATCAATAGCTAGACCGCTGAATCTTTTCCACTAACTATGTTTTCAGAATTAGCAAGGGATTTAGACTGCCTAATCGTAAAAAGCAAACCGCTGAAAATTAATAAAATCCCCAAACATTGCAGCCAATCTGGACGAAATTCAGTCAGTAAAATATCTAATAGAATGGCCACAGCAGGATCTACAAATATCATAAAAGAAATGACCTTAGCAGGAAGATTACGTAAGCTATTAAAGAAAAGAAGATAGACAACCCCTGTATGGACAACCCCGGTAAGAATCGAATAGAACCACTCGGTTGAGTTTATCGAAGTGTATGCTGAAAAATCAACAAATGGGATTAGTAACAAAATACCTATGGTCATTTGCAGAAAAGTTGTCGCATATACACTCGTCTTTGTAATACTTTTTCCCAAAAGCATAGTTGCTGCGTAGAAAAATGCAGCAACCACACTATATGTAATTCCATTCCATTCAAGGGATGATGAACGAATCTCACCTAACCCCATAATAAATAAAGTGCCTGTAAAACATAGAGAGATTGCTAAAATCGAATTCCATGTCAATTTCTCTCGAAAGATAGATCTTCCTATGATAAGAACAAATATAGGCGCTAAATGATAGAAAGAAATAGCAATAGTTACAGAAGTCTGTTCAAATGATTTAAAAAGAAATATCCAGTTCAACAAGTTAGCTGTTGCACAAAGAATAATGAACACCAATTCTTTTTGGTTCCATATTTCGTTCTTAAAATCCCCTTTTATAAGCCAAACCGTAAACAAAAATATAGCAGCACATACTAAGCGAACAAAAACGAGTTCAATTGCGAAAAGTCCCGTGAGACGAGAAAAGAGGCCAACAGAACCAAATATGGACATAGCTAGTGCTAGTTGCGTTAATGCTTTTTTGTTCATGATGAATCTCCTTATATCTGCACATATTTGTAAAACAAGATTATCTCTTCTCTGGCATACCACCTCGTGTGATTATGTTAGCCCACATTTGATTAGGAATTTCTAATTTTCTTCTGCTATCTCGAGGCAGGATGTTCACAATATTTTCTTCCCTGCCCTCCTCTACTTTTTTCACCCAATCTGGTTCCATTAATATTTCTCTACCTAATGCAAAGAGTGGTACATCATTCTCCAATACATCTAGCGCTTCATCAGGTGTATGAATGGATCCTAGTGAAATAAAACTGGTTCTTCCAGCAATGACATCTCGAAAGATTTCTGTCCGTGTTAATGTTCGATTTGAACCACTCCGAGGAAGAGACCACACATTCTTTACAGAAAGATGTAGATAGGAAAGCTCTTGGTCAGCCAATCTATTTACAAATGCTACTGTATCATCCATCTTTATACCCGATTCCTCCTGTTCTTCAGGTGAAAATCGATAGCCTATAATAAACTGCTTGCTAGCATACTGATCACGTACACGTTTCACTTCCTCTATAACAGCAAGTGGGAAATTCATTCTTTTCTCCAATGTACCTCCCCAATAGTCGCTACGGTGATTAGAATACGAAGAGAAAAATTGTTGAATTAAATATCCATTCGCACCATGAATTTCTACACCATCAAATCCCGATTTGATGGCCCAATAGGTTGCTCTTCCAAAGTCTTGAATCGTAGATACAATTTCATCTTGGCTTAACTCACGAGGGATATATTCTTCTCCAGCTTCTTTATAAATGCTTGCTACAATACCACTTGGACTAACCATTTGTTCTCCGCCTGTATACCCTGGAAGAGATTCACTGCCGCCATGATGAAGCTGTAAAATTGCTTTTGCCCCTTTTTCTTTAATTGAATTTGCTAGATCTGTAAGACCCCTGATACTTTGCTTGTCATACGCTTTCATTTGTCTAGGAAAGCTTGTAGCTACAGGTGAAATCGTAGCTGCAGCTGTAATAAACATACCCGGACCTGCTGCTCTTCTTCTATAGTAGGCAAGCTCTTCGTCGGAAACACCCCCATCTTCTTGACCTGAGTAAGTTGTCATAGGTGCAACTACAACCCTATTTTTAAGAGTCGTTCCATTGGAAAGATTATACGGAGATAGTATCTTGTTATATTTTTGTTTCATCATTATATGATTCCCCCATCATTCTATTTTCTGAAGCTGAATTTATTGTATTCTTGATTTTTGCATAAGTAAAATGAATGTTTTTCATTTATTACATTCGACTTTCTCATGTATAATAAAAAGAAGAAGGAGATGAAAAATATTGAATTTTTTTCAGTTGGAAGTCTTTTTAAAAGTTGTAGAGAATGGAAGTTTTACAAAAGCAGGAGACCAAATAGGACTTACACAATCAGGAGTCAGCCATAATATAACAGCGCTAGAGACAGAACTTGGTGTGAACTTATTAAAACGTGGGCGAAATGGAGTATCTTTAACGACTGCAGGTGAGTATATTATCCCTCATATACGTGCAATTGTTGAAAATATGGCACATATTGAACAAAAGGTTGCAGCTGTGAATGGGATAGAAATGGGGAAACTTTCAATTGGGAGTTTTCCAAGCTTTACTGCTAGGTTTATACCGTTTTTATTTTCTATCTTTAAAGAAAAATTCCCTAACATTGAGATAAGGCTTTATGAAGGTGGTTACGATGAAATCATTAAATGGGTGGAAGAAGGAACAGTAGATTTTGGTTTTGCAGCATTACCAGTCAAAAACGTGGAATTTATTCATCTGTTAAATGACCCTTTATCCGCCGTGATATACGAAGGTCATCATTTTGAAAAGAATTCTATTATCAATTTAGAAAACTTTATTGGAGAAAGCTTTATTATGTTACGATCTGGCTGTGAAACACTGATAGAAGAAAAATTTCGTGAAGCAAAAATAAAACCAAGCATTTCATACGATATTAAAGACAACCAAACAGTACTTTCAATGGTTGCCGGAAAGCTAGGAATTTCAATTATGCCTGACCTTGCTTTATCAAAAAAACTAAAAAATATACGTAGTCTGCCGCTGAATCCAAAAATCTTCAGAGAGATTGGATTAGTTAAGAAATCAGCAAAAGAACTAACTCCAGCCGCAACAGAATTTTCCAAGATTGTTCAAGACTATTTTATAAACCGCTAATGTAAATATTTCCTTAAACTTCAGAACGTTTTTAAGCAATCGGGCGCTTTAATGGAAGAAGACTCACAGAAATGATCAGACTTTTTATAAAAGAATGATTCAATTAAATAATTTAAGAGCGTGTTTTAATCAATCTTTTTTCAAAACACACTCTTAATTTTTGCTTGTTTATTCATAAAAACACTCTCCTGTCCTTTATCTATCTTTAAAAGCACCTCTAATCATAATATTGATAATTATGATTGTTTATTTAAGATCCTCACACCGAGACTTTGTCCTCTTCCCAAAGCCAAACAATTTAAATTACATATACAGATTACGCTGATTAAATTAAATATCCTTTTTCATTTCATTCATTATGTAAATAAAAAAGGATAATCAGCCCTCATAATGGACTAACTATCCTATAAATCATTATCTAAAGTTAATTAAATTAGAACTTCTTTTCCTATGTATGTTTACTTCGTTACCTCACCAAACTGCGCTCTCGTCACTTTCGCCAAGTCATCAACTTTCAGCTCAATTTGCACGCCAATTTTCCCACCGCTTACAATAATTGTTTCAAGTGATTGGGCACTCGCATCAATACATGTAGAAAATAATTTCTTCATTCCGACCGGTGAACAACCGCCGCGAATATATCCTGATACTTTCGTAATATCTTTTACAGGAATCATTTCAATCTTCTTTTCACTTACTGCTTTTGCAGCTGCTTTTAAATTCAATTCCTCATCTACCGGGATTATAAAAACATGATAATCTTTACTATTCCCTTGAGCGACAAGCGTTTTATATACCTCTCTCACTTCTCTACCAATTTTCCCAGCAACTGAAACACCATCAATTTTCCCATCGTCCGGATCATATGACATCATCGAATATTCAATTTTTTCTTTATCTAATATTCGCATCGCATTAGTCTTATCTTTTTTCATAGCGCTCTCCTTAAAAGGTTATTTCATATTATTAAGTTTTATTATACACTCTTTTCCATTTCTCCTACATAACTTCACGTATTTTTCAAAACTGAAAATATTGATATTTCAAAAATCATCTGATATAATTTGGAAAAACTTATTGTTAAGGAGAGATTTCTAATGCAAAATTTTAATACTTCTTTCCAACTTCATCATCATACGTAACGCCGTGTATCCGAAGAAAAATTTTTCTTCGTGGGTACAGGGCTTTTCCTGTTGACCCACGAAGCGTTCATAAAGCTATGTGGGTATTTTTATACCTGCATAGCTTTTTTTAATTTAAAAAGGAGTGATTACAATGGAAATGAAAAATGTAAAAGGAACGAAAGACTATTTACCAGAGGAACAAGTACTGCGAAATAAAATTAAAAGGGCCTGTGAAGATACGTTTGAGCGATACGGATGTAAGCCGTTAGAAACACCAACGTTAAATATGTATGAACTTATGTCTTACAAGTACGGCGGCGGTGATGAAATTTTAAAAGAAATATATAGGCTTCAAGATCAAGGAAAACGCGACCTTGCCTTACGATACGATTTAACAATTCCATTCGCAAAAGTCGTGGCAATGAATCCAAACATCCGCCTTCCTTTTAAACGTTATGAAATTGGGAAAGTATTTCGAGATGGGCCAATTAAACAAGGAAGATTTCGTGAGTTCATTCAATGTGACGTGGATATAGTCGGTGTAGAATCAGTTATGGCAGAAGCGGAACTTATGAGTATGGCGTTTGAACTGTTCCGAACGTTAAACTTAGAAGTAACGATCCAATATAATAACCGAAAATTGTTAAACGGTATTCTCGAGTCCATAAACATTCCTACTGAACGAACGAGTGACGTCATTTTATCATTAGATAAAATCGAAAAGATTGGGATTGATGGTGTACGAAAAGATGTATTAGAGCGCGGAATTTCTGAAGAAATGGCTAATACGATATGTAATACCGTTTTATCTTGTTTAAAGCTTTCAATTGCTGACTTTAAAGACGTTTTCAATACTCCACTCGTTGCCGAAGGAGTAAACGAATTACAACAATTACAGCAATATTTAATTGCGCTTGGAATAAATGAAAATGCTATATTCAATCCATTTTTAGCACGAGGACTTACAATGTACACAGGTACCGTGTATGAAATCTTTTTAAAAGATGGATCGATTACATCCAGCATCGGTAGCGGTGGTCGATATGATAATATTATTGGAGCATTCCGTGGTGATAATATGAACTATCCAACAGTCGGTATTTCATTCGGTTTAGACGTTATTTATACAGCACTATCGCAGAAAGAAACAATATCATCTACAGCAGATGTATTTATCATCCCACTCGGGACAGAGTTACAATGCTTACAAATTGCCCAGCAATTACGTTCTACCACTTCCTTAAAAGTCGAACTCGAACTAGCAGGACGTAAATTAAAACGTGCCCTTAATTACGCGAATAAAGAGAATATCCCTTATGTGCTCATTATTGGGGAAGAAGAACTTAGTACAGACACTGTTGTGCTGCGGAATATGAAGGAAAGTAGTGAGGTGAAAGTCTCCCTTTCTTCTTTAAGTAGGTATTTATAATACGAACCACCTTCGCTTGGGTGGTTTTTCTATTTTAAAGATAACGAAACAATTAGTTTACATAAAATAATTATATTATACTAAAAACCACAAATATTTAATATCCAATCACCTATTAATTTTGGTAATATATAGATATTAATTGTTTTAGGAGGATTAACTTTGAAAACCTACATACAAGCACTAAAGTGGATCACAGGGATCTATCATCTTTTATTGATTCCTTTTTGTTTTTTATTTCTAAGTCGTGTTAACCTTTATGGGATACCTTTACTCCTATTGATTGTTTTACATATCACTACTATTTTATTGGCTAAAAAAGAAGGCATGAATACGTATCCTCATTCTATCGGTATTATCGTTACCCTATTTGCCTTCTTTCCTTATATAGAACTGGTTCTACATTTTATAGCAGCCGTTTTCCTTTTATTAGATGCTGCTTCTACAAATGCAAAAAAAGTATATGATTCATAGCTGAATAAAATAAAACTTTAATCAGTAGAGTTTTGAATTAGGTTAGCAAATTACAAAATCAATCTTACAAACTAAACTTATTGCTAACCCCCAAAAAGGATTTA